>Ga0164297_10005993_pt1 | contig 10255 bp, 10 predicted proteins | sample GEODES058metaG_FD_113539 | JGI IMG/M metagenome (GOLD analysis project Ga0164297, IMG submission 113539) | Dystrophic lake water microbial communities from Trout Bog Lake, Wisconsin, USA - GEODES058 metaG | ecosystem: Environmental > Aquatic > Freshwater > Lake | place: USA: Trout Bog Lake...
TACTATTTGCTTGATCAATTAATAAATGAACTCCACAATGTAATTTGCACCGCCAATAAAGATTAGAATCTTTCAAAAATTGGTTAATTTTTTTCATAATTCCATAATAATTATTGGGTTCAATTAAATTAAATGCAGAATTGTCTTCTTTATTTATTTTTTTAGTAGTACATTTTTTATTTTTTGAAGCAGCGAGTGCAACTGCAACAATAGATTGGAAAGGAGTAAATGAAGGCTTTTTAATGATTAGTTTAGTAGGAATTGGTTTTATAATTGCTCCTTTATTAAATTGCTTGAGTTTTTTAACACCAATTTGAATAAATACTTTATTTTTACCAAGAATTTTTTCAATTGTTTCAATTCCTGCCTTAGCAGCAGAATTAATAATTTCTTCAGTTAATACTTCTGAACTTGAACTTGTAATAGTTGACTCCATTGAAAATAGAAGAGAATTCAGTTTTTAATGAAGAATGAAAAAAGAAATATCAAATTTTCGCAAGCATTGCAAAAATTTCTATCTGATTGGATTAATTGACATACTATATGGATTTGATTTTAATGAAGATAAAACAGAAGAATCTAAACGACCATCATTTTCGGCTAATAAACGAATAGATTGTTTAGTAACTGCCTCACATTCAATTGGTTTTATTACTGTATCTACATGAGTGATATTGTTATTTTCGCGTTGTGTCATATAATCTCTATCTAATTTCTTAATTTCCATATCAATTCTATCTGGATCTAGACTGGTGAAATCACCGGCTCCATTTGGAGTGTAGTCACTATGCATAATAATCTCTTCTTTATTAATACTAATTTGAGAGTTATCATACATTTCTTCAGACATGGGACGGAAATCTTCCATGCTCTTTGAAATACCTTTATATTCAACGTCACTTGTATATTGTTTTTGCGTTTGTCTAAGATCAATTGTTGGTGCATCGTAGATATTGTAAGCACCGATACCATCGGATGCATCCATAAATCCAAGTTCATTTGTAGTGCATGCAATAGTATTACGAATTGTCTTTCTAACTTGATCAGCATTATAAATTTGAATCTTAGATGGTGCAGCTAAATTAACAGTGGATTCTTGTAAAGGTAGTGTTTGACGAACTGTTTTTTTAGCTTCATCCATGAGAGCAGCAGTGTTTCTTTCAGGTCCAGTTAGATTATTAAGAGTAGTATCGTGAATTAAAGTTTCTTTAATAGTAGTTCTCATAATATGATTTACAGGATCATAAATAGTGGCTTTAGATGGTACTTGAACATGCATCATACCATACTCTCTCTTAGAATCAATTGTATATTCTGATCTAGTTGGACGGAAAATATCAAGAAGGGGAGATATAACAGCATTTACTGTATTTTTCAGGTTTGTTAAAACAGATGGCTCTTGGGTAGTTTGTCGTTCATTATCATATACATAGTGTGATCCAACATTAAAGTCATCTTTATCAGCATTCCCTGGTTGATAATCAGTAGCAGCAGCAATACCTTCATATTCAATATGAGTATCAACACGAGAAGTTGGTTTCATTGGTTGTACTGGACGATTACGGTCTTTGTAATTTGCACCAGATGTTTTAAGCCACATATCAGGTGATTGTTCATACCAGCCTTCTGGTTTATTTTTATTAAATTTGCCAAGAAATCCACGTTGTGATATGCCACCTTTAGGACCTTGCATAGGTAACTCATATGACAGTTTTGGATTTGTTAATGTACGTAATTCATCAACATTTCTGGGTCTTGCATAATCTAAAGTGCTATTTTGTGCAAAACCACCAGTTGGTTCAGAAGTAAATCCAGCAGCTAATCCAGGACCTACATAAATCTTATCAATTGGTGATTCATTATTGCGTAATGTTGGTAAAACGACACGTGAAATATTAAATTCAGTATTATCTGGCATACCACATACATTACCATTATCTGGTGTAGGTTCAAAGAAACATTCAACTTCTTTCTTATGTTGAATGAGATCACTACGACCTGTATAATTTTGCAATAATGTCTCATTTGCACGAGGATCCATATTCTGACGAACACTTCCTTTGATAAATGGTACCATATTCATATGTTTGAAAGATTCTTTATTCATGATTTCACCAGATAAACTAATAAAACTATTTGCATTGTAATCAACTGGTTCAATACTTTCAAACATATTGGCATATGCTGGGCGGGGAACGATACCAGTCTCTAGAGGGTTACGTGACTGTTGTGTTTTTACAGTGCCTCTAGATAATTCATCTTTGCGAACAACATCCCAATAATCAGATGCGTACATATTCTTCATAGATGGCATACTCGGCTGTTTTTTTTGATTATTTGCAAACTTATTCATTGGGTTATACATTTGACTTGATAAGTCCATGTAATCTCTATGAATAGTGGATAAAAAATACATACAATATAACTTGCCCTGACGTTAAATTAAGTTAAGTTAAGTTCTATTTAGCGTTTTTGAACACATGACTTCACTTCATATTTATATTTGTAAGTAATATCTTTACCATTTAATGATACAACAATTGGTGTATCATATTTAGTGCGCATACCAATGTATTTGTAAGTATTACCTGGAGATCCAGCAGTAGTTTCACGTAATATGAAGCGGATTTGTTTTACTTTTTTAGCTCCTGCGAGGTTAAATAGGCGACGAGTAGCTTTTTTAGCAGCAGAAGATGGTGTTTTAGATTTATAACGCATGCTTGCATCGTCTGGAATAGATATACCGGTTGCACTTTCAACAGTAAAAGAACGATCACCTGCCATTAGTATTTCTAATTTACATCTGAGATAAAATATTTTTGTTAATATTATAAACTCCAAATGGATTACCTGGAGCTTCTAAACCACAGCTCTTTTGTATAGGAGGTGCTGGAGGATTATTATATTGATCAGTATTATCAGCTATATAAGCAGGTGGTTCAAATACTGTTTGATCTAGAGGCATTTCTATAATTGGAGTATGATTGTCTTTAACAACTGTGCGATAAGAAGTATTCCATTCAAATGGAATAATTGCGCGATCTTGTGGATTCCAGCATAACCATTCCCATCTATTCCAACCTGTTGCACGTAAAGTACATGGTGGATTTGATAATCGCGTGCTTTCAACTGGCGACATGCAACTTCTTGGACCAGCACTACCATTTGGTGCGCATTTACCTCTTGTACTATACTTTCCTGGCATATATTCATCAGCTGCGCATTTTGTTGATTTATAGTTTAAACCTAGTAATTCACTGCCATCATCTACAGCTTTACCTGGTGCACAAGCACCTGGACCATATGTTTGATATCTAATGAATGGATCGGCTGGTATATCTCTTTCACAAGATTCATTACCACAATCATTTGCAGGAGTATTTAACATATACATTCCAGGTCCAATAGATCTTTTTAATTGTTCATTGTATGAACAAGAATCTGCTATAAAACGAGTTGTTGCCATCCTCTCTCTAATTTATAATTATAGAACTTTATTTTTAATGAGAGCAACCGCCATTATTCATTCCTTGGGGAATAGGAACACTTCTATATGAAATTGTCTGGCAACCTTTCAAATGTAATCTAGAAGTATCTATTGGTGCAGTTTTATCATTACGAATTGCTTCTCCAGAAGCTATTGGATGCCATTGTGTATCTATGCATTTTGTATTATATCTAGTAATACCTCTCATATCACTTTCTAAATCAACTAAGTTACCTTTAATATGACTTACAGATGTTCCACCAACTAAGCCTAATTCATGTCTACATTTAGTTTTATTTTCATATCTCATAGGACTTAATATATATCCGAGAATTGAAACATTTTCTTTTAAATTTTTAGCATAAGTGCAAGTATCATAAGATAAATGATTAAAACTCATTTCTTTTTCTTATCTACAGAATAGTAAGAAAAACAAAAACCAAAACCAAAACCCAAAACCAAAACCAAAACCAAAACAAAAACAAAAACAAAAACCAAAACCAAAACCAAAACCAAAACCAAAACCAAAACCAAAACCAAAACCAAAACCAAAACCAAAACCAAAACCAAAACCAAAACCAAAACCAAAAGTTTACTTTCAACTTTTGGGAAAACATAATATGTTTTTCATTTACCTTTTTTGACCAGACTGGGCTACCTGGGACACGAGTAAAGGATTTTGTACTCCCGCAACATCAGAAGCTATTGGTTCACAAACTTGTTACGTGGAATGTAACGCCTGCGTAGAGCTCACCTTCTGAGTGCCTCATTTCTTTGATCTTAACTATATGATTAGATTAATTATCACATGGTGGGTGGATAATTTAAACATATAAAATTAAGGCCGCACATGGTATTGTAGATGAGTGTTATACGGTGCAGCTTCGTATAACTCCCAATAAAAAAATTAAAATAAAAATCAAATTTTAAATTTATTCTATAAAATTTTTTACAGTTTAAGCTCATTTGCTAAATAAACCAATTTCTTGAGCTCTGCTATTTCCGCGAACAGAAGACATTTTACCGCATTCTGATAAATACTCGGTTCTTCTAACCATATCTCTTGTTGGGTTTCCACCGCGAATCCATGGTTCAACGATATGAATAGGATCTTGGGAGGTTTTAGAGCAATCTAATAGTGGATCAAAATGTTTAGTTTGAACTTCAGTAATTGTCTTTTTAATTGGATAATGCATATAATTTCCAGGAGTTCCATCTGATGCAGACATACCAACACCTTGGAACTGTGTAGTAGAGTTTCCTTGAAGAATAGGCATTTCTTCATCCGGATCTACCACACCTGGGCGTAAATTAGGACATCCTTGAAAAATTCTCTGGAATAATTGAATTCTGCAACGGTCACGAGTTAATTGAGAAGGATCATTTCTTAATGAGGAATATGTATCAACTGTACAACCATCAGATACACCATATCCTGCACGACCAGATAAATTAATATGATCATATGCAAACTCTGGGAAACGAGCATGAGATGGTTCGCATGGTATTGGAATATTTTGATATAATTCATAGTTCATAATAGCATCATTTTGAACATCTCTTGATTCTTTTGCGCAATCATCGCTGCATACTCTACGACTATTTAAGAAGATTCCATCTCCGGTGCTCATATTAACTCTATTACATGAAGTATATAAAAAAATAATCTAGACACCAATTTTTCTGTACATGTCCAACTTACATTCTAAACCATTGCCTTCTTTACATGTTGGTGGTGTTTTAAATAACCATTCAGCAAATGCTTTTTGGTCACTCGGCATAGTAGTTACAGGAACCGTATAAAATTCTCGTTGAGATGATTCTCTATCATAGATATCACTTACATTTCTAAAAATTTTTGCATTAAAGTTATCATCAATTGATTGTGATACTTTTAAATTTGTAACATCGCAAGCACCTATATCACTTTTTGGCGAATTTCTACCATATTCTATTAAAGATGGATTCATAAATGGATTATCAATAGAAGATATTTGACATACTTTATTATCAACTATGGCAATATTTTGCTTATTTAAAAACTTCTCTGCATTTAATTTATTTTTATATTCATAAGTGTATAAAACAATAGATACAAGTGCAGCAATAATACCTATAAATAAATATGTATAATCAACTCTTATGAATGCAATAATAACACCGATGTATATAAATAATCTAACTAATGCATTTATTTTTGCTTCTAATGACATAGATGAAGATGGTATGATCTCATAGTAATTATTAATATTTATAAAACCACTAATATTATTATACCATATTACATCATTGTTATCCATGTATGGCTTCTCCTACATCTGACTATATATTTTCTTTTGCTTTTTCTTGCTCTTTTTTACGTTCATCTAATTTTTTCTTTAATTGTTTTTGTTTAATAACTCTGCGCATTTTCGAATCATCTATACGTGTAGTAAAATCCTCTCTTCCTTTTCCGCCTCCATTTCCACGGCCTCCCATGCCTCCCATGCCTCCCATGCTTTTCATTATATTTTGAAGAGCCGACATATCAAAACCAGAGTCATCATCTGAATCAGCTCCTCCTGCGCCAGCTCCCCCTGCGCCAGCTCCTCCTGCGCCAGCTCCTCTTGCGCCAGCTCCTCTTGCGCCAGCTCCTCTTGCGCCTCCAGTCATTTTTTGCATCATACTTAGCATACTTCCCATATCACCGAGTCCAGGCATACCACTGCTTGAACCTAACTTTGATGAGAAATTCATTGCATCTTTTAATAAATCTTCTTGTTTAATGCTTCCAGAAGCCATTTTTTGTATCATAGTTGTACTAACTTTTGACAGTAAATTAGCAAGTCCACTATCTGGATCAGCAAGAGATTTTAATAAATCACCACCGTTCTCTCCTGATTTTTCTAAACTTTTCTGTATTTCATCAATATTAATATCTTCCATAATTTCTTTTGCCAGTTTTCCAAGTGATGTTTGTTCAAGTGCCTTCAAAGAATCATTCGTTTCTGTTGAAACCTTACTATTAAACTCATATACTTTCTTTAATAGTTCCTTGATTCTATTATTTTCTATTAATTCTAATGAAGTATTAAATTTATCCAAAGATTTCACATTATTAATTGTTTCAATTATATTTGTTATAGTAGCATCATCATATGATACGTCTACTTCAGAGAATAAAGTAAATAATGCAAGAAAATGCAGTAAAATATAGTCTTTTTGTAAAACACTTCTAATATTATGAATAGATATATTCTTATAGACCAAACTTGAATCATTATTTTCATTATTTAATAATTCAACATATTCTGGATACGATAATGTAGTATCATTAAATAAATTTTTAACAACTGTATTTGAAATAAACCATTCTTTATATTCGGATGACGTTTTATCATATGATGGATAATATTCTTTTACAGATTTGTAAATAATCCCAGCATTATCATTCTCTTCTTTTAGAGGTTTCGAGATATCTTTTATCTTGCGTAAAAAATTAAAATAGTAAGAATTGAAATAGGGAATACTCATAATATAGTAATCTTCTATATTAGCCTTAAATAAAAATTTAATTTTCAATATGAGTTCTATATTTACGATCAAGTAATATTAAAACTCTAAAATACTTCCAAATAACTGCTTTGACACTATCAGACATTTCTACCCAATATATTTGTATTTTATGAATTATATTCATTGCGTTGTTGTCAATACAGTTATTAGACATTTCGTGATTTAAAAAAAACTCTTCATCTTTGTTTAATATTTGATCACCATAAATTGATGTAACATAGAAATTGAACATATTTACAATAAAGAACTCATCATTTGATAATGCAGTATATGTTCCTATTTTATATAAACCAAAATCTGGGTCATCTGGGTATTCAAGTATTAAATCATCGATAAATTCTTTAAATGTATCATTGAATTTCTCTAAATAATCTATATTCATTGATCACGCGTCTTTATTGGAGGAGATAATTCTAAAGTGTTTAAGTCCTTTTGTCGAATATCTAAGTCTCTTTGCATTTTAAATTTTTCAAAATCAAATTCTTCCTTCTCATTTCTGGTCTTTTCATTAATAGGTAAAAAACTTGCCGGATCTACCCCTAGTTCTCCTTCAGTCCCTCCAGCCCCACCAGCCCCTCCAGCCCCTCCAGTCCCTCCAGCGCCTCCGTTCAATTGATCAGATGTTTCCATAATAGTTGACCAAGAATTTGAATTTTCTTGCTGTACATTATCACTTCCGTCTTCAATCTCTGCGTAAAATGATGAATATTTAGAATTTCCAATAAATGCGAAAGATAGTAAATTATTGTTAATTTCCTTTTTATCAACTTCTTTTTTATCAGATGTTTCTTTTTGTTTTAATAATAACCCGGATCCTGGTAATAATAAATAATCAAATACATCTTTACCGAATATTATTTCTTTATTCGGCATTTTTATAAGTGCAGGTACTGATTTTATTTGTGATGGTACAGTTTGCCCTTTTTTTCTTAAAATATCAATACATACTAATTTCACAATTTGATTAGTCTTATCATAGTTACTTATAGTTTCTTTTAACATTCTACAATGTGGACAATATTCACTATAGAATAGTATCATTCTGCAACAATGATTTATTTTACTAATAAAATCTTAAACGCGAAAAAATGATTTTATTATAATATAAAGCTACGGTATAATAGATATAAAAATGTTTACAAATAAAAACTACAATGAAAGATCTAATAGTTTTAGTATTGAAATTAATCAAGTCGATTTAGCATTTGTAAATGCAATTCGCCGTATTATTTTAACTGAAATCCCAGTTATTGGTTTTAGAGGAGAAGATGAGCCTTCTCTTGAAGTAGTATCAAACAATGGACCATTGCATAATGAAATTATTCTTCATCGTTTTGGATTGATACCAATTCATTTCACAGCGGACGAAACAGAAAATTTTGATCCAGAATCATATGAATTTGAAATTGACATAAATAATAAAACAGACTCTCGCATTAATGTTACAAGTGAGCATTTTATTGTAAAGCATAAAGGTGTTCTTTTAGCTAAAAAAGAAGTTCAGCGTCTCTTTCCTCCATCGAATATTACTGGAGACTATATTTTGATTACACGACTTCAAAAAGGACAATTTTTAAATGTAAAAGGAAAAGCAGTTAAATTAACTGCACAAATTCATTCTGGATTCTGTCCTGTATCTTTGAGTAATTTTAAATATATGTCAGATCTAAATGAAATAGTAAAGCATGATAATGTATTAGATAAAGAAAGAGCATTTATGAAGAATGAATATGGCGAACCAACTTCATTTTTATTTGAAATAGAATCTGTAAATGCATTAACTCCTAAATATTTGATATCAAAAGCAATAGAAATATTAAATGAAAAAATATCATTTATTTTTAATAACATAAATGATATTGAATATAGAGAAACATCTAATTCTGAAAATGAAAATGAAATGGTCGGTTATGAATTCATCTTTAAAGACGAAGATGATACATTAGGTTGGTTCTTACAATCACAAATGTTCAATCATTATATTAGAAGCAAAACACCTACACAAAAAAATAGAATTATGACATATGTTGGATATACTTGTCCACATCCTTTAGATACTACTGTTGTTTTAAAAATGTACATTAAAGACTCTGATTCTGTTCAGGAATATAAAGATGTATTAATAGAGCATTCTAGAAGATGTCTAGATTATTTACAGAATATTCAATCAGAATGGATTCGTATTATGCAAAAATAAATAAACCGTTAAACTAAGAAGATGAGCTCAGGCCCAGATAGTCAAACTCCAAATGTTCTAATAGATATAGATGAAATACTACCTGAAATTAATATCAGGGAATTATTGACTATTGAACAATTACAAGAATTTAATACTAATTTTGTTGCTTTCACAGATAATGATGTTTATATATTGATGAATGAACTACTAAAAAGCAAAACATCTACAATTGATTATATTAAGTTATATAAAAGTGTACTGTATAAAGATGAGTTTTCACTTTATAAATATAATGTAATTCCAAAAATATCTTGTATTCGTAAAAATTACGAAGAAAGCAAAGACTCGGAATCAGAATCAGACTCGGAATCAGAATCTGAATCTGAATCTGAAATCAAGAAATATTTCAGAGATTATGCTAATGCATTAACTGCTAGAAACTATTTAATACAACAAAACTTAATTAATAAAATATCTTTCCCTTTTAATTCATTGAAAAATGAATCTAATTTTACAATACAAGAACCAGGAGAAGTAATATTGAATTATGATAACAAAATTGATTATTCAAGAATTACTATTGCAGACATAGACCATTATGATGATATTTATATTGATAGCTTATTATTCAAACAACCTAAATATTCTTATCATGGATATTTATATGACATAAATAAGAATAAATCTTCAGAAATATTAATTAAAATTGAAGATGACCAGATAAATTTGAAAAATACAGTATTAAATAAAGTAATCCCTAATTTTGATTTGATTCTTAAAAATATTAAAGACCATTTAGATTTACGTAAATTATCATTATATTTGTCTTTAAATGGCTATGATTTAGATGAATTAACAAAAGAACAGTTTAATAAACTTCAAGATCATATGAGTTCAATCATCAATTCTAAAGACACTGAAGCTGACACTGAAGCTGAAGCCAAGCCAGTTGCTGAAGCTGACACTGAAGCTGAAGCCAAGCCAGTTGCTGAAGCTGACACTGAAGCTGAAGCCAAGCCAGTTGCTGAAGCTGA
>Ga0164297_10005994_pt1 | contig 10255 bp, 9 predicted proteins | sample GEODES058metaG_FD_113539 | JGI IMG/M metagenome (GOLD analysis project Ga0164297, IMG submission 113539) | Dystrophic lake water microbial communities from Trout Bog Lake, Wisconsin, USA - GEODES058 metaG | ecosystem: Environmental > Aquatic > Freshwater > Lake | place: USA: Trout Bog Lake...
CAAGAGCCATCACAGTAAAGCTGAGATGCGTTCAAATTGACATGATTGGTATCTAGTGAAGTAGATATAGCTTTAGCTGCAGCGGCATTGATATTAAGGGATGGCGCGTTTACTGTCCAAGCGCCCGGCAAACCTGAAGTGCTCATGGCACCTGCATTCACAACCAAGGCGCTATCAAGAGCTAAGGATCCATTTGTCGTCATTTGAACATGACCACCGTTACCACCGACCAATCCGCCTTGAGCTGTAATGGTGCCAGCGACCAAAAGATGAGCGCCTGAAGAAATGGATACGGCTCCTCCGTTACCTGTTGATGTTGAGGATGCGTTGATTGAGGTACCAGGTTCGATAGTTACGGATTGGGAGCCAGATATAGATACCGATCCACCGCCTGTTGAACCGTTTGCATTTATTTTTGAATTTGAAATGGTTGTGATATCAGAGCCTTGAAGAATGATCTTTCCCCCCTCACTCTTCATACTAGAAGCTATAAGTGAGCCTGAGACTTTGACCACTGCGGATTGAAGCGTTTGAGCTGCCCCGGCACTCAAAATAATAAGACCCCCAGGAGCAATCACTGCATTCTTGTTATCAATCAACGTCTTGATGGTGGATTCAGATGTAACCACCCCCAGGAGACTTCCCGCTTTGTTGAAGTTTAGAGTGATTTGATCGCCTGAGGCCATCACTGCGGCGCCCATCTTCGCAATCACAACGCCCTCGTTAACTACTTCGGGTGCTAAGAGAGCGATATATCCACCCAGACTTGCTTTTAAGGTTCCCTTATTTATGACTTTCCCTGTAGCGTCATTTCTCGTAAAGGTTGCTTTACCAGATAAAAAATCTGCATCACTAATGGCTTGAGTCGTAGCGACCAGTCCCCCCACCTCAACTGAGGCCGTTGGTGAGAAGTAAACCCCATTGGCGTTACTGATGAAGACCTGTCCGTTGGAGGTGATTTGTCCATAAATTTTTGTTGGATTGGCATCTCCTACGCGGTTCAAAATTGCGGACTGTGCATTAGGCTCTTGAATATTAACTTTTGCATTGGCCCCTACATTGAATGAGCTCCAGTTGATGATCGCTTGGGGAGTGGTTTGGATAATCTGCATATTTGCAGAATTTGCTGTGCTGCTCGATGTAATGCTGACTTGACCGTTGGCGACAACGGCACCTGAGGGCAATTGATTATTGCTGACGGGTACAACAGGTTGAGCGGCGTGAACAACAAGGGACACGCAAGTAATTGCAACTTGTGTAGAGGTGTTGGTAACTTTGGCGATGATTTTACGAAGACGACGAAGGACAACCACCCTGATCGGGGCGGGTTTCCTTTGAAGTTTTCTTTGAATCATTTTGTGTTTAAAAACTTAGAAAGGCACACTGGCTGAAACCCAGATGTGGGGGTTTCTGTAAGTGCCGTCAGAGTCCATACCCGTTGCTAAACTGGCCGCTGGGTTCGTTCCAAGCCTTTTTGCAACGGTTGCTTTAATATCGGTGCCGCTGATTGATTTCCACTGCACAGTCATACCGTACCCTTGGAGTTCATAGTTATTGGGAGAGTTAACTGCAAGAGTGTTGCCGTTTGAGTCTGAGTTCTTTTGGTATTGAAATATTTTTCCGTAGTCATAAAAGCCAATCCATGACCAGTTTTCATCTAACCTGTTGCGTAACTCAAGCGTTGCGGTTTGTCCCCCTGCCCCGCCACCTTCGTTGCTTGGGTAAGCGCGCACACCGTTTGCACCCCCAAGGTATATTTTTTCTGAGGAATCAAGATTTTTGTTTGCGTATTGAGCACTCACAGCAAAGAAGGTCGTCAATTGTTCTGTGATCGATTGCTCACGGCTTAGGTTGAAGTTGGTGTGGAAAAATTTTCCTGCAGTTTGATACGTTTGAGCATCACTGGGTTGATTGGTTGATCCGTTTAAGTTGACATAGCCTGTAGTAAGGGAAAGACTTGCTGCGTTAAATCCGCCCCCGCTCCAATCATCAGAATTGCTGCCTGAAAAGTTTAGGTTTGTGTTATTGATCCAGTAATTGGAGGTAGGAACACCAGACGCATAGTTATTCAAATCTTTGTGTGACTCAACGAGTGCTACGTTGATATTTTGCGAAGGTGATCTAACGATGGGGTAAGTGATGTCCAGTCCTGCGTCTCTTACGGAGCCCGTTGCAGCCAAATTTGCAAAACTACCAACCAATTGGTAATTCATATTCGAGCAGTGAACTCCTGCTCTCATGCCGTCGTATCCAACCGGAGCGGTGAAGGCTAGACGAGCAAACGCACTGCCGGTAGTTCTCACAATACTTGCTTGTAATTGGTCCCCAAATCCTAGAAAACTGTTGAGGCTAACTGATGTGCTGAATTTGTTGGGCCCAGTTGATGCAGAACCTGTGTTATCCACACTAGCGAACCCGTTTACCAGTGGTTTGTCGACCACTTTGAGTAACAAATCGGTATGACCTTCTTCGCGTCCCTCTACCAAATTACCCGTCACTCCAACGCCTGGCACATCATCCATCAACAAAAGTACCCGGTCAACTGAGCTTGAGCGGATGAACTTTTCTTTGGGTTGTGCCGCCTCAACCATAGCGAGCATCCGTGCTTCAGAGATTCTGCGTTTGCCTGAGTTCTCCAAGCTCACGCCTCCAAACTTAGCCTCAACGACTTGAATCACAATTTCGCCGTTACCGACCTCTTGCTTTGGCAAGTACGCTCTTACCACCCAACCTGATTGCCTGTATTGCTCGATCAGGATTTGAACTACTTTTTGTAGATCATCAAAAGTTAATGATTTACCAAGGAAAGGTTTTACAGCTTCATCAATCTGTACTTCACTCAGTAAACTGTTACCAAGAATGTTGAATTTTGTAACTGTTACGCGCAGCTCTGTAGGTGAAGTCTCCTTTGATACTTCAGCAGGCTTTCTCTCTTCACCAAAAGAGGGCGCGGGGAGTTTTAATCCTTGCTCAATTTGTTTATAAATGGAGCCTGCATCTGGTTGTGGAGATTTCAACTGCGCAAATGAGTTGAATGCAAGTTGTGAGAGCATTAGTGCACCAATAATTTTGATGTGTCTTACACCCATCAAAACCGTTAGGGGACAATGTTCTTTAGCGACTCGAGGATCGCCTTGTTTTTTTGTGAATTTCATGAAGCTAAATTTTCTAAAACTACAAAATTTATTACGGATTTGTTATCCGTTTCTATCTACTTAAAGTATCGGCACAACGTGCTGTTTTCTGAAGCTCTATTTTACTAAATATGATTAAATTTATGGACCAAATTTACACTTAGTGAATACTTAAATACTAAATATATGCATTTCTGTATCATTGCCGTAACAAGACTGTAATAATGAGAAGAAAAAGAATACGAAATAACTCATTTTTATGAAATTACATCAACTGGATTACTCGTCGTTTTTGCCCAAAATTTAAGCAAAAAAACAGACTGAAAGAGGCAAAAACTCGCCTCTTTCAGTAAGTATTAATTTTTACTTATTCATTAGTACTTTAGAATTTATTTTCTACTTTTGTTAGCATTTGATTTTGATAAATAAAAGAACTCGAAAGCCCAATTCGAACAAAGATTCTGAGTTTCATCTTTAAAAATCAAAGTCGCACCATTTTGGTTCATTAAGTTTGGTTGCCGCTCCAATCAAAATCAATATATTCAATTAAGTAATTTAGAAAACTTATTTTTAATGAATTATGAATATAGATTTTTCAATTCTAATTTTTCTATAATTGGATATTTATGGATAATTATTTTTATGATGAATTTTAAAATATAAATTCATGCCAAAATAATAAAAAAACGAAAAAATTTTAGGATATCACTTTTATCCAATGTTAAAATAAATGGATAAATTAAGCATCCAAAATTCTCAAAAATTCATATAAATACTACTTAATAATTAATTATTTAAAAATTCAAAATATTTTGATTTTTTTAAACCAGATCTTCATTTATGTCATTCATCTCTCAATTTTTTAATGCCAGCATGACCAGTGTAAAACTTCTTGGTCAAATAGACGAGTTCAAAGGTGTCTGGAGTTTGCTGGGAACGACCGTTACAGATCATTATTTGAAGCTCCAAAGGCAGTCCACGATTGAAACCATTGGCTCAAGCATGCGTCTGGCAGGTATTGAAATCAAAGACTCAGAAATTAATACTTTACTGGCCAAAACTCACCCTTTAATCACAAACTTAAAGACACAAAGTAACTCCCCCGTCATCCAAAATACTGAGGAACAGCCAAGCGATAAAATTAATACTTTAGAATTCACCGAAAATCCTCAAGATTTAGACCCCAAAAATCTCCAAAAAGATGCTCAGCAAACAGCTCAAACCAGTCCATTTTGGCCACCGCCAGAACCCTTGGAGTCTGACCAAGTTGAGCAAGCAAGAGCCCCTGCAAAGAAGCTTTTCCTGAGCTCCGAAGAGAACGAGGCGTTGGGATATTTCGAGGCCCTGGGGATGGCCTGGGAGTTGTCCAAAGAAAAGGGACTCAAAATTGAACAAATTCTGGCGCTTCACCAAACCCTGATGGCGCACAGTCCAAAAGATCAGTGGCACAGCGGTAAGTTCAAGATCTCCGTCAGCGACTGGAAACTACAAGGTAACCCCAACGTCCCAAAATTCTTTGCAACCAGTACGACAGCCGACGCTCCCAAGAGGATGTTTAATTTAATGAGTTGGCTAAGTGTTGAGCTTGAGCATCAAAACACCCATCCCTTGATCATCACAGCGGTATTTGTGATGACTTTCCTTGAAATTCACCCCTTCCAAGACGGTAATGGGCGCATGGCCCGAATACTGGCCAAACTATTGATGCGGCGGGGTGGATATACCCACACCAAGTACAGCAGCGTTGACAAAATCTTGGAAGAGGAGAAGTATGAATACTATAACTTCACAGAACAAACCCTTGTAACCCTACAGCGAGATGTCCCGGACTGGGAGGCATGGTTGCAATATTTTCTGAAAGCAACCCTTAAGGATGCGCAAAGGTTTAATGAACAGCTTAAAAATGAGCGTAAAAACTTCTCCCCCTTACCCCAACTCGCAGTTTGCATCCTTGAATTGGCAAGGAACAGGGGGGGGGAATCTCCCTTGGGGATACATTAAAAGAGACAGACGGCAACCGAAATACGCTTAAATTGCACTTTAAAACACTTGTTGCGAAGGGGATGCTAGTCAAAGAGGGGCTAGGAGCTGGGGTTTGGTATCACTTGAGCTAACAAAAAGGCAACATTTATTTTCTGACAAGGAAAAATTCATACAATGGCGCTGCAAACTAATACGTGGAGAATTGCAAATTGACTGATCTTTTCAGCGTTTACCTAGCTTACTTGGCGGCCCTCACCATTAAACGCTGTGGACTTACCCCTCACTCAAAGGAGATAGCCCAGTATTTTGAGAGAACGTTGATAGACAAACACTTAACCACCAGGGAAAAAGCTGATGAGTTCGAAAGGGAGGGTTGGTCGCTTGTTGAGACCTTCACTTTGGTGGATCAGCACCGACTGGACCCTTTTTTAAAGGGAATACTAACGATTGTTGAAGTCCAAAATCTGCTTGAACAAACCAACGGTCAAGAGCAATTAATTACGGTTACCCGTCACAGCGCAGCACCCTACTCCCAGTCTTGGTCGCTTTCCTTAAAACCCAACATCAATCTGTTTACGTCTGAGCCCTTCGTGGTTGATTTAAAACTAAAAATTGATCTAAGCTCTATAGAATCACAAATTCAAATCACCTCCATTGAAACAGATGAGCTAGATCACAAGGTCTTCATAGAGAAGATGGAGATGTACAAACTATTTCATTCGAAAAGTTAAACCCAAAAAACTCTCAAAACTCTAATAAAAACCAATAGCCCATAAATCCCCCCTCCGCCGCCACGCCACAGATTTGCCTAAATTCACTATAAAGCTACTTAGCTAAGCCTTTTAGCTTCTCTACGTTAATTTAGATCTCCTATGAACCCACACCAATTAAGCACCCCTTTATGAGCGACTACATTACCTCGCGTTCGCCTTTTATAGAGTCAGAGCTCAGAAATGCCCTGGGAAACTTCGCAACCGGAGTTACCGTCATCACAACCATTGGCAATAATCGTACAAAGGTTGGCGTAACCGCTAATTCATTTAGTTCTGTCTCCCTTGATCCCGCAATTGTGCTTTGGAGTCTCAAGAAAACATCTTCAAGCCTCAGCTCCTTTGATGAATGTGGTCATTTTGCTGTGCACATTCTTGCGTCCACACAAGTGGATCTGTCTAATCGGTTTGCGAGCAAGTCGCCAGACAAATTCGCGGGGGTTTCTCACGTCACTGGATTTATGGGGATCCCTATAATTGATGACTGTATTTGTGTCTTTGAATGTAAAACAACCGAGCGCATCTCCGCGGGAGACCATATACTGTTTTTAGCTGAGGTGCTCAGTTTTTCTAATCATGCCAAGCAAGGGATTGATCAAGAGCCTTTGCTATTTGTTCAAGGGCAGTATGCACAGAGTTCCCCCGTCGCTTTTGAAACTTTAAAGTAAAAACATTTGGAGGTTGCAGATGAAGAAACTCGGATACTTCTTTACGATCTTTGGCGCCCTCAACATGTTTTACGGCTTCTGGGAGTCGTATTCAAACTTCCCAAGCATCAAAGCGGACAGCTTAATGCGCATTATTGCCAGCGCACTTTGCATGATTGTGGGCGTGATCTTGGTCAGCATCGTTAAAACCAAAGATCCTCTTGAGAATGTCCCTAAGATCCCAGAAGACATGCCAGTTAATTAATTTAGACATATGACAAAGTCCCCCAGAATTGCCCTTATCCACGCAACACCTCTTGCGGTGTCTCCAATCAACGATTCCTTTAAAAGCCTATGGCCACAGGCTGTTTGTCAAAATCTTTTAGACGACAGCCTGTCTGTTGACCTTGCCCGAGATGGGGAGTTAACTGATGCAATGATTAAGCGGTTTCTTGACCTGACACATTACACTTTATCAGCGGGTGCAGATGCCATTCTCTTTACGTGCTCCGCTTTTGGGCTCGCTATTGAGGCTTGCGCAAAAGAGTCCAATGTCCCGATATTAAAGCCCAACGAAGCTATGTTTGACGAGGCTTTAGGTCTGGCAAGCACGGACAAGAAACTAAAAGTCGCTTTAGTAGCAACCTTTAATCCCTCCATAGCTTCAATGTCAGAAGAACTAAACCAAATGGCAAAAGCAAAGGCGATTGATCTGGATTTGGTGACTGCGCATGTGCCAGATGCCATGCAACACTTGGCCAATGGGGATGCACAAAAACATCATGACCTCATTGCACAAACTGCAGCTCACCTCCCCCCGTGCGATGTGATTTTATTGGCCCAATTTTCAATGGCAGCAGCAAAGGAGACTGTGAGTGCAGTACTTAAAAATCCAAATTTACCTGTGCTGTCAAGCCCCGTTTGTGCTGTCCAAGCTTTGCAAAAGGCTTTAGGCTTTAGGCTTTAGGCTTTGATCACACACATTGATCAAACAAATTGATCAGTTGAATTGAACAGATTAAATTTTTACAAGAAGTGACCAAGATTTTTAATAAATTGACATGACAAATAAACGCGTCTCTTTCTCCAATCTCCAAAAGTTTATACATTCCTCCATGCTCTCCCTTGGTTTGCCCCCACAGGACGCGCAAACAGTTGCAGACTATATGGCTGACGCAGACCTTCAGGGCTCAGATGGTCACGGTGTCATCAGACTCCCCCAATATGCAAGGCGCATATTGGCTGGGGGTGTCAACACCCATCCAAACATAACCCTTGAATCTGAGAGAGCCGCAACTGCACTTGTGAACGGCGATAACGCAATGGGCCACGTTGTGATGAAGTATGCAACGGAGCTTGCGATACGTAAGGCGCGTCAATCAGGGATGGCATGGGTCGGATCACGGCTTAGCAATCACGCTGGCCCAGCATCCCTTTATAGCCGTATGGCTCTTGAGCACGATATGGTTGGGATGTACTTTGCAGTAGGAAATGCCAATCACCTCCCTGCTTGGGGAGGCCTGGATATGCTGCTCTCAACAAACCCGATCTCTGTTGCAGTGCCAACCCTTTTGGAGACACCCATTGTTTTGGATATGGCAACCACAGTTGCAGCTTACGGTAAAGTCAAAGCCAAGGCACAAAAAGGGGAGATGATGCCAGAGGGTTGGATGATCGACTTTGAAGGCAATCCACTTCTGGATCCCAAGAGAAGCGAAGAGGGCTTTCTTCTGCCCATTGGAGGCTATAAAGGGTATGGCTTGTCATTGATCGTGGGCATCCTTGCTGGAACGCTCAACAGCGCCGCTATGGGCAAATCTGTGATCGACTTTAACCACGACGACTCAAGCGTCACCAATACAGGCCAAGCTATTGCGATCATTGATCCTGCTGCTTTTGGCGACCCTAATGCGTTCAAAGAACGGGTAGATCAGTTGATCAGAGAATTAAAAGCCAGCAAAAAAATGAAGGGCGTTGAACGAATTTGGCTACCCGGTGAGCAAAGTCATTTAAAGCGGGCGGAACACTCGCGCTTAGGGATACCGATTAGCGCTGGACTTGAAGAACAACTGCGTTTGGTTGCTGAGAAACTAGACATCGATAAAATTCAGTTGCATTAGTAAACAAGTCCAACTAGACATGGCCAACTAAAAAAAGACAACTAGACATCGCCAACACCTATTAACAACTCATGCCACAAACTATACACAGAAGAACCATTCTCAAATCAGCGCTAGGCGGGGCTTTAGCGACTCAAAGCGTACACGTTCTCTCTGCAAACGAGTACCCGAGCAAGCCCATCAAGATCATCGTCCCACTAGCGGCGGGGAGCGCCGTTGATAGCGCCGCCCGGATTGTGATGCAAAAAGTCTCGCTCAGTCTCGGAGTTGGCATCACAATTGACAATCAACCCGGTGCTGCAGGCCTGATAGGGGCTGACCACGTTGCCAAATCCCCTGCAGATGGCTACACACTTGGAGGGTTCAACGACAGCATCATGACCGTGCTCCCCAATCTGCAAAGCAAAATGCCTTGGGATATTTTGAAAGATTTTGATCCAGTTTCACTCGTCGCAACAGTTGAGTGGGCGCTCGTTGTGCCTTTCGACTCAAGCATCAAAAGTGCTGCTGATTTAATATCTAAAGCAAAGCAAAGTTCAACACCACTTACATTTGCGTCTGGCGGCAGCGGTAGTCCTCAGCATTTTGCAATGGAGCTGTTTAACAATCAGGCCAAAACAACAATGTTACATGTCCCTTACAAGGGGGCTACCCAAGCTGCAATCGGCGTAGCAGGTCAAGAGGTGGACGCTGCATTCATAGGAATAGCCACCGTCACGGCCCTTGCAAAAGCAGGCAAACTGAGAATAATTGCCGTCACCACGCCGACCCGGTTATCACAGTTCCCAGATATTCCAACCGTATCTGAGTCTGGACTCAATGGCTACGAGTTTAACTCTTGGTTTGCTCTGATGGCCCCCAAAGGCACCCCCGTGGACGCGATAAAAAAGCTAGATATAGAAATAAACAAAGCGTTGAAAGATAAAACAGTTATAGATCAATTAATTGCACAAGGACTAACACCCAGAGGAGTTGATGCGCCCCTATTAGCTGTGGCACTTAAAAATCAGCTTGCGAAGTATCAAAAAATTATCCAACAAGCTGGTATATCCGCAGAATAATCGATTCGAGTGATTTGTAAGAGACACGGTTTTGAATAAAATATTTTTCTTAATTATTTCGTTAATTTCACTTAACCAACTCGTTTGTGCAGACTCTTTGAAATGCGTAAGTCATTACACATCCTTTAAAAACAAGGTCAAATACGCAGAGAACGATTCCTACACAGAGATACTCATGTTCGAGCGTGATAAGGAACAAACCATTAAGTCCTCCTTTAACGGCAAACCGATTACCAAGCAAGTGGTCCAAGACGTGGTTGACGGTCAGACCTCGGGTTACTCAAATATCAACAATAGCTTAGTCAGAAGAGTGGTCACTATTTCCCAGGAAAAGATCTCCTCGACCTACTATGCCCAAGACCTTAAACCTTTAGACAATGGCCAACTTGGTCGGGAGATACGAACCGCAGAATTAATGATAGACCGAATGAGTGGAGAGATGTCGCGTACATCTAGCGTTCAAACACAAAATGTGAAGTACCTTACCATCTCCACTGGTATTTGTACGCCTATTGATTAATGTTTACCCATTGTTACCGC
>Ga0164297_10005995_pt1 | contig 10255 bp, 7 predicted proteins | sample GEODES058metaG_FD_113539 | JGI IMG/M metagenome (GOLD analysis project Ga0164297, IMG submission 113539) | Dystrophic lake water microbial communities from Trout Bog Lake, Wisconsin, USA - GEODES058 metaG | ecosystem: Environmental > Aquatic > Freshwater > Lake | place: USA: Trout Bog Lake...
AGCCAGGAGGACTTCCTTCGAGTTCAATCACGTGTCGATACGTGTCTCGGATATGCCGCTGCTCCTTCGCGAGCGCGATGAAAAAGGACACAGGGTCAGAGGTAGAGTTGGGGTCTGTGCTCATAGTCAATTCCTGCCTGCTTCATGTGTGGAGCGCCAAATTTCGTGAGCATTCGATGCCACGAAAAGGAGTTCCTGCGGACGGCTCCGTAATCTGAGAAAATGTGGGGGATCGCAACCGGGTTGGCGGAATAATTGTCGACGAAGGTATGCAGCCAAAATGCTTGGCGGATCGCACATTTTGCTGTATCAAGCACAATAAATATTGGTCATACCAAATTTTGTTTTAGTTATACGAAAATTTAAAGCCTGTCTGGGATCATTCGCTTATCTGGCAGCGGCTTGTGCAAGATTCAGTTTCTTTTTGGTGGCTGGCGATGTGGACGCAGGAGAACCGCGGCCGGTATGATCGAAGCACTCTGCGCTATCCGAGCGACCTGACCGATGCCGAGTGGGTCCTGATCGAGCCCCTGATCCCGTCGGCCAAGCGAGGCGGCAACAAGCGCACGGTCGATCTACGGGCTGTGGTGGACGGGCTGTTGTACGTGCTCAGCACGGGCTGCCAATGGCGAGCGCTGCCCAAGGATCTACCGCCGCGCGCGACCGTGCATGGCTACCTCGACCTGTGGGACTACGACGGCACGCTGGAGCGGATCCACCACACGCTGTTCATGGCCTGCGGCGAACAGGCGGGGCGACAGGCCAGCCCGACCGTGGCCACCCTCGACAGCCAGAGCGTCAAGGGCGCAGAAAAGGGGGGCCTCGATCGACACGCCCGGCTATGACGCGGGCAAGAAGATCAAGGGCCAGAAGCGCCACATCCTCGTCGACACACAAGGCTTGATGATTCACGCCCCGCGGCAGGTGACGTTCGATCCGTAGTTCGTGGGACCTGCCCTCCAATCTCAGCGGAGGATGAGGTTTTGTCCGCTCGGGTCGAGCCCGATCGTCGGAGCATCCGTGCGCGGTGATTGGTTAAATCTAAGCCGCAACGGGTTCTGGGGATCTGCCGGGCGGAGCGCATCTCGGATATGTTCCGCCCGGAGATGATTGTAGTGGCGGCTGATCATCTCGACGGAGGTGCCACAGTTGATCGCCAGGATGTCCGAAGTGACCCCCCGCCGCAGCCGCTCGGTCAGGTAGGTGTGGCGACAGATGTAGAGAGCCTCGCCGGAGGCAGTCTCCTGAAACCTAAGCCGCCGAAGGGTCGATTTGAAGCTCGTGCCCATGTCCCGAACGATGCCACCACGGCGCGAGGGCCAGAGGGGCGCGCGCCCCGTGGTCGCGAAGCCGAACTCGTTGAGGAGCGCGCGCAGGTCCGTGAGCACATCGAGCGCCTCAGGGTCGCAGTTCACAATCCTCGGGCCCGTCTTGCCATCACCGCAGGGGTCGATCACCACGATGTCCTCGCCATGCTGGTTGCGGGCCTGTAGGATGCGGTCCCAGGTCAGTTCGAGGATTTCAGCGCCGGGTCGCATGCCCGAGCACAGCAGCAGCCGCACGTGCAGCGCCATCAAGCGCCGATCATAGTTCTTGCGCCGACCCCCCTCCCCCAACTTCCGAACGCGCTCGCGCTCGGCTTCCTCAACGCGATCGAACTCCGCCAGAAGAGTGGCGATCTGCTCCTGCGAAAGCGCATCGCGCCGGTCCTCGGCGGCCCGCTGCTTCTTGGTCTCGCGCGGACGCGGCAGATGGCGGAGTTCGTGAACGACCTCGTCGCCGACGAGGGGCGTGGGCCGGTCGCTCGCCCACGTCATGGCCTTCACGAAATACTGCTTCTCCCGCCGAAGGGTCGGGGCGGACGGCGGCTTGAGGCGGCGTCCGACCGACACCGTCTGGCCTCCACGCCGATAGGGCGCGACGGCAGTCCCCTCCCCGTTCTGCTCAAGACGCCAGCGTTCCCAGGCGTAGAACTGCTGCCGACCGAGATCCGCCAGCGGCACCTGCTGCCAGAACGGCAAGAAATTGCGACGCATGACCGAGACCTCCGGCCCAAGCTTCCGCTCCCCGGCGTCGAAGCGCCGGTCGAGGTCCTCGACATAGCGCTTCAGAATGTCGCCGACGCTCGGTCCGCTCAAGGAGATGGGCTGTCCGGCTTTAGCGCGGGTTTCGAACGCCTTGCGGCGGCGAACCGCGACCTCCTCCGCCATCACGAGGTCGGTGGTCTTGGTCGATTCGCGCACGCGCTCGTCGCCAACCCGGTAGTCGGCGTAGATGAATTGCGAGCGCGGGTGCCGATAAAGATTGACGCCGTGTCCGAGGTCGAGACGCCCGAAGCGCTTGAAGGTATCGCGCTGCTGATCGCGCAGGTGCGCACGGGCGGAGGTGCGGGGGGAAGGCATGAAAATCGTGTGCTTCGCGGTAGGTGTGCCAAAGGTGTGCCAAGCAGCGGACGCGCGGTCCGGCGACGGCCTGTGCGGAGGGGGCCGCGTAGGAAGACGGCGGTGAAGGCCGTTTCCCTTGCGGAACAACACCTTGGTAGCGACTGTCGCAATCGAACGCATTATTCTTGAGCGCTCGCGGCGGCCAGTAAAACTGTCTGCCGTACCCTCCGAAGGCAAAGGTCACACGTTCGAATCGTGTCGGGTGCGCCAATCTTAAGGATCTGTTTTCCTTAGAGATTTGGCTGTCAAGGTTCCGGCGGCAAAGCCTATTTTCGATCCGTCTGTCACACTGGCGTCGCAAGCACAGTGAGCACGGAGCATGGCTACCATCCGAAAGCGGGGGCAAGCGTGGCAAGTTCAGATTCGCCGCGATGGATTTCCCCCGATCACCAAATCGTTCCGTTCGAAGGCTGATGCGGACGGTTGGGCGCGAGAAACTGAGCGTCAAATCGAGAGGGGCGAACTATCGGGCCAAGGGCGAACCGCGAACAAGCTGACCGTCGGCGACCTGTTGCAGCGGTACGAACTTGAAGTGACAAGCCGGAAGCGCGGGCAACGGTTTGAGGCATCCCGCATTCGCACCTTCCTTCGATCCCCACTCGCAAATGTCGCGGTCCATCGGCTTTCGGCTCAAATGGTCGCGGCTTATCGGGACGAACGCCTCAACAGGGTGAGTGGTGAGACGGTCCGCCGGGAACTCACCATCCTGAGGCATTGCATCGAGGTTGGCCGCAAGGAGTGGGGTGCACCGTTCGCCGGAAACCCTGTCCGTCAGATCGCACTCCCATCTCCATCCAAGGTCAGAGGCCAACGACTGCCAGAGGGTGCCGAAGCCTCTCTAGTAGCCGCATTATCGAAAACCCGGGTGTGGTACTTGCGGCCATTCCTGATGCTGGCACTCGAAACAGGAATGCGTCGTGGCGAGTTGCTGGCCCTCGAATGGTCCAACATCGACATGAATGCCCGTCTAGCGGTACTATCGATTTCGAAGAACGGGTATGGACGATCTATCCCATTAACACCTAAGGCTATAGAAATCCTCTTAGGCATTTCTGTGATTAATGATAAGGTATTTCCGGTCAAAGAAAACGCGGTCAGACTTGCTTGGGATCGGCTTCGGAGACGGGCTGGTCTTGATGATGTTAAAATGCACTCTATGAGGCATGAAGCTATTAGCCGGATGTTCGAAAAGGGGTTGAGCATACCCGAAGTTTCACTTGTTAGTGGTCATCGTACGCTAGCCTGTTTGCAGAGATACACGCACCTTCGCCCTGAGTATGTCGCCGAGAAATTAGCCCGGCTGTCTGCCGAGTCCAAATAACTGTAATCTGCGGTGAGGCGGGGTGAAATGGCTGTCTCATCGTAACCTCCGTCTTCGCGCGCAACAAAATGCGATAGCTTGTTGATGAACTGATTGCCGGTTTCTGATTGACTGAGAAGACAACAGTTGTACAAAACAAAAATCTACAGTTATTTAAGCGCAACCTTGAATAAGAATTGACAATACGGAAATATTAGCTTATAATTCATCATACCTACCGATTGATTGAAGGTAGGTCCGCGACTCAGGCGACTGTCTGAGCCTACATTCAACTTAGCTTTCTCAATAGATGTTTCCCCATTTCAGCGGGACCTATGTTTATGGGAACAGATAAACGCAAAGTCTAATAACATGATTTCGATGAACTGTGCTGGTCTCAGGGCCGGCGCGGGCAAAACTTACGCCTATGCTTCTATTGCTGTTGAAAGAGCGATAGCGAAACGGAACACAATCATCATCTCCCCAACGGTTAAGCTCTTAACTGAGACCGAAGACGTAATCAGATCGCTACACGCAAGCGGTCGTATCGTGAAGTTCCATGGCGACGATGGCAATGATGCGCCTGTGACTAAAAGAGTTCTCGCATACCTAAAGAATCACGCATTGCCGGGCGACGTACTTCTCATAACTCAACAGTGTTTCCTCAATCTACCATATTTCCACTATAAATCCAAGTGGAGCCTCTTGGTAGATGAAGATATTCCGGTATTCATCAGCGAGACCCTCAACCTACCTGACAACCATAATCTCGTAACAGGTCATATTGAGTTGGGAGAGGCGGGGCCAAATTACGCCCGGGTGAAGATTTCCGACAGGACGGGGCTTAAGAGGATCGTTGATAACAAAAGCAAAGATCAGGTGTGGGTCAGCTTACAACCAATGTGTTCGCTTTTACTGCAAGATGACTGTGAATGCTATGTCAATGCTAAGCAACTAAACGCTCTGAAACACGACCTCAAATCGAAAGGACAACTCACCGTCTACGCGTTTCGAAAGCCCGATAGGTTCTTAGGCTTCGATGGGGTGACGATAGCTTCGGCGTGGTTCGAAGACTCGCTTACATACCATCACTGGAAAAACCTTGGTGTGAACTGGCAGGAGGATGATGAGGTCAAACGATCCATCTTAAGGCCGGTGCATCCTGAGAACCCGCGGCTGACCATCTTCTATGGCTATGAGGGGCGGAACTCCAAGAACCTCCGTAACCGCTTGGAGAAACAGGGGAACACTGACCTCCGGGACGCTATCGAACGCTTGATGGGGGGGGAGCCGTTCCTGTGGGTGGAGAATAAGGACAGGGCGGACACAAGCGTTCTGAGACGGTGCGAGAACGGGGTGCCTTTACCGCCCGTCTCCGCTGGTCTGAACGGCTACAGCCACTACCGGAACGCCGCTGTCCTGATAGCGACCAACTATGATCCAGGCCAGTCCGAAATCCTGAAACAGGTGGTTGGGTTCGACGGTGAGAAGCAATCACGGGCGATGGTCGGCAACCTCTACCAAGCCTTCATGCGGACCGCTCTGAGGAGAGATGAGATAGAGGACGACGCGAAGTGGGTAGTTCCCTGTCTCGAAGAAGCACAACTGTTATCTGAGCGGTTCCCTGGATCTGTGGTCAGGTCCTTGGGTATTGCGCCTCTACCGAACAGGAAGGCTGGTAGGCCACGGAAGCACGCCAGCAACGATGACCGGAAGCGTGACTATGAGCGACGAAGGAAGGATGAATTAACGCGAAGCGTGGGCTTTGCCCGTAATCTCGCACCTGAATTGCTTGAGCGAGTCGTTTTTTTGGATCAACAGGACGAAAACACTTATAAGTCTATAGGTCATTTCGTCCGGGATTTCAGGGGTTCATACTTCAAGACATGGCATGAAACTGATCCCTTATGCATCACAATGACTGAGAGCAAATTCATCAGTTTCTTGAAGGAGAGATTCAAAGATATCTATCTCCAAAAAAACGACATTCCCTGTATTGCCGGTGCGTTATTCGATCCCGCACTGACAAATAACAAAAACACGCGTTATGAAGGAAACGTAGCACTATCGCGGGGGATATGGATAGACATCGAAGACGGGGATCTAACACCCAAGCTATTTGAACAGGCTTTCCCAACGATTTCCTTCGTCGCCTACAGCACCTTCCGACATACCAAACAAAAACCAAGGTTCAGGATCTACATTCCGACCGATAGGCCAATGTTATTTGAAGAAAGTATTGCAATCTATCATAAAATAAGGTATAGTCTCAAAACTCAAGGATGGATGAACGGCAAAAAGACCGCGGAGCGATGCGCAAGCATTAATCGTCAGTTTGATGGGATCGACTGTAGACCGAACCCATCACAGCTTTCCGTTCTTCCCTGTCAGTCGCAAGATCGTAAGGCCAGTTTCTTAATCGATAACACAAAGAATAAGAGGCCTCTGAATGTCGATCTGTGGCTTGAACAGCGGTCTTGGTTCGAAGGTGATGATGACTTCTATGAAATTCCCACTGTACCCGACGATGGTGAAGCGGCAGAACTCACACCCGAACAGATCCTCATCATTAACGCCGCTACAGATAGATGGGAAACCTTCGGGAAGCAAAACGGAAATGGCGATGCGGGTATCTTCGCCCTCTACCTTGAGCTTAGACGGGCGCGAATCTCTATAACAGATATGGAATTCCGTCTGTATCGCGCGGCCGAACAGTCATCATCGCCCAAAAACAGAAAGGACCAAGTTCGACGACTGATACAAAATTCGAGACGGAAAGTAAAATGATCATCACCGCGGGCCAGGAGATTTCCAACCAATTTTTACCTCTGGCCCCGGTTTCAGCAAAAATTTCACGCTAGAAAGTTTATTAAGCTGTGACTTGTCCGAACTACAACCACATTTATAAGATTCTCGGCCGTTCATACGACCCTAGAAATTGCGATTTTTCGTTTGTTCTCCGTAACATTCTCTGTAGAGGGGCGGAAGAAGCGAATTATCTCGCATTCCAGTTCTCAGGTGACGAAGGTGACGCATTCAGGCGCATAAGGATCTACCTCGAAGGGATCATAGCTGATCTACCTCATATGTTGGATCGTGAAGGTAACGTCCTCCACCGTCATCATCGACCTATCCTCCGCGAAGCAGTCACCCTCGCACGCTACCTAATCGCCATCGAACGGGAGCAGACGGCTGGTCAACTGGATATGCTGGATGAACGGCTCAGGAACCCTCGCTGTCGAGAAAGCCGTCCGACGTGGAAAGCCGCTAACGCGCGTCAGGAGTTGCCTAGCTTACGGTCAAGTAGTCTAGCATCGCCTATCTAAATTTTTCGCATCGGCCGCATCCATCAACACGGATGCGGCCGTTCGTTAGCAGCGCATCACCATTTAGGAAGCCAAAAACTATCGGGTAAGCTGTCACGATACTTTTCGAATTTAGCGCGCATCTCATAATGCTCAGAACGAATTAGCTCAATATATCTCATTTCAGACCACATCTCGTGATTAAAAAATACTCGCTTTGAGAATGTCAAAAGCATCTCGAAATGCTCGAAGTCATGGTCGACGGCGTACTCTTGCCACAGCTCATAGGAGCGAAGTTTGCAGAGTTCTTCACTGAGCGGATCACTCTGGAAGTAAACAAACTCGTTGAGCTTCTTGTAGGTCTCGCCCATCATATTCCAAATGCGAATTGCCGTCTCAAATACTTGCGCCAGATTTTCTGCTTTGTTGTCTAAATGAATCGTCGTTTTAACGTCAAAAGCTGATTCGCGCGGATCTTTCATTTCGTATCTCCATCAACGCACGAAGATTTCCTGTGCGTTGACGTGATAATCTACACTATTGATCAAATTGCAAGCTTTAAAAACAGTATGAATTGATAATTTTACAATGATTATCTGAGTCAATCAGAATATATAAGAATGGCTCCGCAGTCACAAACAAATAAACTGAACAGGTGTTATGTCGGTGTCTGGCGCTGCAATTTAACCTGCTGGGTTGGATTCAAGGCGTCCTGGGGCAAAGTGCATAACAGTTATTGCCCTAACCTTAGGTCACGCTTGCATCCCCCTGCATCATCCCTGAGGAAACCTAGATCGGTCCTCTGGGGCATAGACGGAAAGCAAGGGAGTCAGACGGGTGCGGGCGACGGTTCGACCTGCGCTGTCCATAGGTGCTGAACTGGCATTGGTCTCAGCCGTCCTCACCGTCCCATGGATTGGGCATGGGCCGCAGTTCTGAGGCGTTCAGAATCAGCGGACCACGACTCCCATGCCGCTGTCTCAGCAAGCACAATCTGGACTGGACGCTAAGGGCCAACCCGTTCGCCTTATACCACCGAAGTCGCTCTCCAATTCGGGAATGGCAGAAATGGTGCCTGCCAGTCCGTGAGCGCCTAGCCGTCGATCCGTCTATGTTTGGGGTCGGTCCCACTTGCCCATAGAATCGCTTAGGATCGTACGTAGCGCCTTTTGAGCGTCCGGCTGGACATATCGGGCCTTAGCGGTAGTGAGCCGGTCCTGGTGCCACCAGTCCGAGAACGGTTACGCCTCAGAGGTCGCGACAGTTATTGGCCTCGGCTCTCACCGTTCTGCATCATCCCGCATGGCCCTTAGGGAACGTGGATCGGTGTTAGGGGCGCTGCGGGTCATGGGCAGAAACCACGTGGGCTAAATAGGCTGGAGCGACCCACAACGGGGGCTAATAAGCGGTCCTGGCAGATTGTTTTGGTCGTTCCCAACCCCACCTTTTGATCGTCTGTAGCGCCTCCGGAAGCTCACAGATCCGCACAGCTGTCCGGGATTACTTATACACCCTGGTGGCCCCTTATCGCGGGCTCAAGGCTTTGTAACACCACCGCTGAACCACGATGCCCTAAAGATGGCTTAGAGTCGTCCTTCAAGCTCTCAAGCCCCGCTGGCCGTCGCTTGGCACCCCTGGCAACGTCGATCAAGTTCTGAGAGCGTTGACCCACGATCCATCGTCCGCTTAGGCGTATAACTATTATAAGATCGTCTTCTCCCAAAGGCGCCTTGGTCCGAAGACGCCTTGCACGCGCTTGTCAATCTGAGGTATAATAAAATAGTCGGTATGTCATCGTGAATTGGCAAGTGATGTTCCTTTCCGCGGATTTCGACACGAAGAACCAGATCGGGTTGAGGGGTGTCGTGCGAAGCACGTTGATCCCCCTGCTTTTGTCAACCGTCATGGGAAGCCCTGCGCTCGCGCAGCGCTGCCAGCCTATCAATTCATCCGGTGAGTACAAAGCGTCGGAAAAGAAATTTATTGTCGATCCCGAGTTGATCTATCCACAAACTGATATTTTAAGCTACGTTCGCCGTAAGTACGGCGACAACGCATCCGTTGCTGATTGGGAACAGTTGAAACAAGTTGTAAATTCGCGCGGCCGCGCCGAAGGTTTTATTCGTTCACTGAGTCTGGAATTGCAAATGGATAACCATAGCTGCGGCAATTACCTGATAACGGTGCGCGGCAACACTCACATTAATGGAATGAGATTCCTTCTTACGCGACACGACGGTCAAGTGCCGGCCGGCTGGTCTCCACTTGATAGCATCGGCAACCATAACCTAGATCTTGGACGCTGGAACTGGCCAGGTCATATTATTGTAGTGATGGATCAGCAGCAGAAACCCAGGGCACTCCCCAATTCATCGGTGTCTGTGGGCCCACCTCAAATTAGGACTGAGGCGGCCCAGGAGCAGAAGCAGTCGATTGTGGATCAACCATCGTCTAATCGAACCGAAGTCGGCGGTCAGCCGCGAGCTCAACTTGTAAGAAGCTACCGCGCATACATAGATGTAAAAAAATGTTTCGACAGTAGGAAGGGTTATGCCGCAGTGTACTTGAATGAAGAGCAGATGCAGCGCGCTAGACAATGGATAAAAGGGATCGAAGGTTCGCTGACCTCTGCAAATCGCGACCTTGAGACCAGTCTTTTGTGGAAAGAGGCAAATGAACCGGAGAAAAGCACCGCGGAAGACAGTGAGTTGGCAGCCATAATGCAACTTGGCGACATTGTAGGACGCGGATCGCTTAAAAACGCGGATTGGGATGACGAAAGTTCCAATTTCTGCAAGAGATCATATGAAAACCTGAGGGTTATGTATGAGAAATTGACGCCTGGAAGCGGTCAGGTCACCAAAGATTTTTGATAAGTGACCAATTATCTTGCAAAGGCGGACTGTATCGCTCGTAGCCTTACTAATCGATAGGCGCGGTATTGCGTATTTGGTTATGGAGGGACAGGTACTATAGTCTCACCATGCACATTCACACCGTCATAGCCCGCCTTAAGAACGGTTGTGCGGACCTTACGGAGGACCCCGCGCCGATCCTCCCGCCAGCTATTTTCCAGTGTGAACGCCTCTGGAAGGATCGTGGAAGGCGTCGTTCTTGGAAGGATCAGTGGGCATTTGTGAAGCGCACCGTTGAACCGTTGCTGTACGCACGGATCGAACCGGAGTCGGAGCACCGCGAGAATGGTC
>Ga0164297_10005996_pt1 | contig 10254 bp, 11 predicted proteins | sample GEODES058metaG_FD_113539 | JGI IMG/M metagenome (GOLD analysis project Ga0164297, IMG submission 113539) | Dystrophic lake water microbial communities from Trout Bog Lake, Wisconsin, USA - GEODES058 metaG | ecosystem: Environmental > Aquatic > Freshwater > Lake | place: USA: Trout Bog Lake...
CCCTTCCCTGGCGCACGTTGCTCGCAGAAACGTTGCCGCAAATGGGCTTTCGCATATCGTCACTGTAGTGCAATGTGACGTTGCCCTGTTGGAACGCGGCCGAGATGTGCGCCATCAGGGGTGCAACTTTGCTGTTGTCGACCTCTTTGACGCTGGCCTCCTGGGAGACCGCGTGGTGAACCTACTCGCCGCCGCCCGCTCAAATGTTTTGCAGCCAGGCGCAACAGTGGTGCCAGCGGCAGCGACGCTTTACTGTATGGGCATCGAGGCGCGAACTACCGATGTGCGTGGTTTCAATATGCGGCCTATGAACAAGTACCGGTGGGAGCCATCGTATGAGGCCGTCGACCTGGCTACTGTGCCGCACTTGCAGTTGACCAAACCACGCCGCGTACTGGAGGTATTTCTGGATGGCAGTGCGAACAACAGCATGCAAGAGGGTGTGATGAAGCTGGAGGTCATTGCTGACGGCCTTCTCAATGCGATGGTGTTCTGGTTTGATCTTCACCTCGACGAGGAGGCGACGATTACCAGCGCACCAACAGGCTTTGGAAACGGCGGCGAATGCATCCAAGGCAATCAGGTGCGTTTCACGTCCATGCACACGGATTGTTGCGTCGCTCACACGCAGTCCGTCAGGCCGATGCCATCCAGGATGTTGTGCCATTCACGGGCGACACGCAAGTGCCGATGCCAGGCCCGCAACCCGGCCAGGCCCTGCAGTACTTGGAGCGTGCCATGCAGGTGACGACCGCCAAGAAGGCTACCGTTCTGTTCAAGGTGGAAGACGAGCGGGTATCTTTCAGGTGAGGTTGTCGCGTCATGCTGTTGATGCCATCCACAATGCTGAGCCCATCAAAAATATGCAGTCTGCGAGACAGTGAAGGTGACTGGGTGGACAAGCCCCCTTGGCGCATCACCTGGGGTGGCGGCGCCTCTGTGGAGAGTCCCCATTTCCAGCGCGTGCATTACTGCGAGCTCCTGGTGCGTCCATCGCTTCACATCATCTGGCGTCACCGGGACTAACGCCGCTGTGCGCAGGTCAAAGAATTCCTCATGCGAGTTCGGTGCGGCCGCTTCCCGCCCATCGAGAAGGATATGCGCATGGTGTTGGCCCACTGTGGAAGCCTGTTCCTGGACCCGGAGGCGCTGGCAGACGTGTTCAGGGATCTGGTCACCTTGGAAGCCCTGCATGTGCAGCCTGACTTCTCACGCTATGCCACGGTGGACGCAATCGCCAAGAAGCCGCTCATGCTGGGATGAGAGGGTATAGAGTCTAGTCTACCTCTCCGACCCGCGTGGCAAACGCATTTTGCCCTATTGCACCCAATGTTTGCTCATGATCATTTCTTGGCTTTGTCTTGCTCAGTAGCCACTCCAGATGCGAAGCGTTCCTCGCGGCGGTTGATCTTGCGCTCGCGGGACTGCTTGTTCTTGGCGCGGCGAGCCTCGAACTGATCTGCAATCGACTTCTCGCGCGCCTTCTCCGCCTTCGTCTTGTGAATGTTCTCCATCAACACGCGCTTGTTCTTGAACACGTTACCCTTGACCTGTGAGCGGCACCAGGCGTCAGCGAGGGCAGGGTTGTGCAGGTGAGGTGACTGCAGCGAACCTTCAAGTACATCTCGTGGTACATGTGCTTGTCAATCTTCTTCGCCTCCCGATACCTGGCACGGAGAAGCTAGCCCGTCAGACGACAGCGCCCCGGTCGCGCAGCACGCAGAGGGGCTCTACACGCACTTGCGGAGCAAGCGGCGCAGCACGCGCAGACGGCGCATCCAGAGAACCTTGGTAGGCAGACGGGCCTCCCGTGTGCCCTTGCGCTTGCCTGTGAGCACACCGCGGGGCGTCAGCGCCGTTGGGCGTGCAAGCGGGAAGTGTCAAGCTATGGGAGAGCAGGATGAAGTGTGCAGCGGGTTGCCACGCACCGGTGCCCGTGTGGCGACCCTTCCGCTTGGCCTCCAGCATCTTGCTAGCGCGGAAGCGCGAGTGAATCTGGAGGACGGAGAGGCGGGCGCGGTAGGACGTCAGCATCTGTTGTCAACAGGGCCTAGGGTTGAAGCTGCCGGGACTCGCCTTGGTCGGCTTCTTGAAGATGAGGCCGTCCTTCTCCAGCTTGCGAATGTTTTGGCCTGTGCGCAGTGGCCAAGGTGTCAGTAGCGGCGGCAAAAGAGCAAAGCGCTGGGTGAAGCAAGCTCGAGGGCGACTCCGTTGCATATGCCATAGTCCTCGACGCAGACCGCGGCGAGACGTGTTGAACCCGGGCCCAGCAACGGAGGCCGCAGCAGCGCTGAAGCGTGCGCAAAACAGGCAGGAGCGCAGGTTGCTTCGGCTGTGCACGCACGGCTGTTTGCGAGCGAGATCTCGTTGCACTCGTTCGGGTCCATCCAAATCTTCCGCTTGCCACATCCGAGGACGGACGCGGCGAGCCGCTTCTGCAGCTTGAGTGAGATCCCCATGCTGAAGCGCCAGCAGGTCCTCCGTTGCCTGGAGGGACACCCGAAGGTGGGAAGACTGAACACCTGGCGTAATGCTACCCACCCCGAGCAAGAATGTAGCGCAGAGGAGTTCGCGCGTTGCGCATGGCTCAAATTAATTATTCTTGCTTGAGTTATATAGTGGCGTCCTTCTTCATGACGGGAGCTTCAGGCGCTCATTGTTCCGCCACGACTTGATGTAGTAGTAGAAAAAGTCGCAATAGAAGATAGTCTGCACTGTGCCGGAGATCCAGACTGCAGACGAGGGGCGAGTGAGACTGATGCCAGGCTCTTCATCAAGAGCAGGGAACGCACCAATCCAGTGCCTGTAGCCCGGTTCATGGAAATAGCGGTAAATCCAGTTCAGCAAATACAGCGACCGGTACGCCCTGAGACAAGAACAGCGCGTCAAAGCCGCGTTTGGCACACGAGGAAGGGGGCATGCCTGCTGAACGCACCCAAGGAAGAACACGTAATGCCCAGTCAAATTGTCCACATTGCCGCAGTTCTGCAGCATCACAAGCTGTGGCAAGATGGCCACCGCTTCCAGATAGATGGAGAATGTCCACAGCACCTGTGGTGTAGAGATCACTGGGTCAGCTCCAGGACAGGGGATGGGCCTGTCATGCAGCGACAAAGCTGCCTCACTCACCTCCATCACTGACAGCTCGTGGTTGATGAGCAGCGCCAGCAGGAAGCAGGGCACAAGCAGGAACTCCGACTTGAATGTGTCCTCATCCTTGCTGTATGTCTGGCTCACCGTCTTGTGCTTGCGCATGTACCATATGATGGTCAGCGTCGCCGTGATGAAAATGATCTTCATCAGCGTGTTGTACCTGCGGAGGGGCGTTGGGGACAGACGGTTTGAGTGGCCGTACTCACCAAGTTGTTTGTACGTGACGCTTTCTCCGCCGCGCGAGGGACGTACACAGAAATGAACGAAAAGAAGAGGTCTAGGTATCTGCACACAAACACGACCGCGTACAGCTCCTGGGTGCGAAGCGAGATGCCTGCAGCACAACGGCATACCAATCAGATTACGGAGCCAAGGACGCCTCTTTTTCCCGGCGCGTGCATGGGTGCATGGCCCGGTACGCGAACGGCGTCGCAGCACTCTTGCCGAGCGAGCCCGCCGTAGGGGCGAAACGAAACACAGTGTTTGATGGAAGCAGGGCGCACCAGCACACGACTTGGTTGCGTGGATCTTCAGCAGCAACACCTGTGACGCAGTTCCAGTTCCCATGTCAGCATGGGGCTGTGAAGCAGAGCTGCGGCCCACTTGGTTGGCGCAGAGCAAGACAATCAGGCACGAGGACGCACCAGGAAGGAGAGCAGGTGGGTCATGTCGCCCGCTAAACGGAAGATGTTCATGGTGGCGACTGTTTAATCAAAGCTCTGCCGCTGAGGAGACGGAGTGAGACACCATAGACAACCAACTTACGTTGAACGTCTCAGTTTGCAAGACACACCCTTTCTTCAACCGCGACTAGCCCTGAGCCTAGCCCACCCCGAGCCGGGACGCGACGATGAGGGGATGAGGAGTTGATGCTTGATGCGAGGGGTTCAAAATGTGAAGCCAGGTGCCACGTAGTAGATTTCAGTGAGTCTGACGCCGGGGACGAGCGCAGCGGGCAGCGGGCGCCGTCAATTGAAAGCTAATATTACAATCTATTTCACACAACGTGATCCTTCAGTGACGCGAGGCGCATCCAAGCAGAGGTCAGGCTGGTTGGATTGTGGCTACGCAACGAAGGGTGCCGCATTGCATACAGCCCTGCCGCGAGAACCACGGAGCGCAGCGGAATGAAGAACAGCGCCAGTGCTGATAGGAGAAGCGCTGTGAAGACCGCTCGGCTGACAAGCGGCTCTCTCCATGAGAAAACACCAGCAACCTTCTCCAGACGCGTCGCGTACTTGTCCGCCATGTCCTGAGCCGCGCGTGTGTAGAGGGCCAGCGCCCGGAACAGCTGTTTCTGCTTCTCTGCGCTAAGCTGCCGGTTGGTGCCGTGCCCCACGCTGGCGTCCTCCAGGACACCGTCAAAGAGGACGTCCAACTGCTGTGAATTCGCCGCATCGCCGTCGCCAGGTTTCTCGCTAATCACCAGCGCTTGGCCCTGGTTCAGGTTGAGGCCAATGCCGCACCACTCAATGCCTGCCGTCGCCGCGTCCTCATCTGCGTCACCTGCTAGCGCAAGGCTGCTGGCTGGGGGGCTCAGCAGGCCAGCCTTCTTGCGAGCATCTTCTCCCTCGGGGGGAGGGCCGCGCAGCAGTGCTGTGGCCTCCGCGAACTGGCCGCCAGTGCTGAGCCACGGGTCCGGCCCCACCAAAGGTGCTGGCCGGCTGGACGAGAAGCCCCAGGCAGCAATCGCGGTGAGAAGCAAAGGCAGTAGCAACTCTGGGTTGAAAACGAGGAAGCAAAACACGACGTGCACGAGGACCATGAGCAGCGGCTGTGACCACCACTGCACGGGGTCAACTACCGACGGGCCTGCTGACCGGTCGCTCAGGAAGCGGGCGAGCAGGCGGCCGAGGTGGACGCGCAGCAGACGCATGGACAGTCGCGGATCGTACAGCGGACGCATGGCGCGCTGCACATCCGGTGACAGCGGCGGCTGCACGCTGCCCAGGTGCGCCTCCACCAGTGCCTCCTCCCACTCCGGCAGCGCGTCCGCGGTGCTCTCCGCCGGCGGCTCCATGTAGCACTTGGCAGGGAGGGGAAGCTGCAGGTAGCGCCCCAGTGTGGCTGCGGCGCTGTAGCGCACAAAGGTGACACTCATGTCCAGAAGACCGGTCTGCACCACGCCGTCGCGGTGGCCCAGCACCAAGGGCACGCTGCGCTTGTAAGCACGGCCAGGCAGCAGGGTGCCGGGGCGCACGCACGCTTTACCGATGAATTCGTCCTTGGCCTGAGACAGGAGCGTGGAGCCGCTGGCGCGGAACACACCCACCGCCAAGACATCTCCCATGTCGCGCACCGGCAGCAGCAGCTCCTGGCGCCACTCGCCGTCGGCACTGGGCACGTTCGGCAAGCGCGCCCAGCAGCGGCCGTAGTGCGCGACGGCGAAGTGCTCGCCCTGCTTGGCCAGCTGGCGGGTACGCACAACCTCCACACAGAGGTGCCCCACCGCCGGGTTGTCTGCCTCCTGCGGCAAGTAGTCGCTGTCGAGGTAAGCAAGCAGCTCAAGCTCGCCCAGATGGTCGCGCGAGTCATCCCCGCCGCCGGTGAGGAGGGAGCCAAGGGCGCTCATGTCGCCACTCAGCACGCGGCTGGCCACGCTGTCTCGATCGCGTTTGCGGGAGATGCGGTACCACCGCGGCGCGGGCACGGCGCGCGAGCCAGAGGAGCGCAGGGGGATGTCCTGCACAGGTACTGAAACCTCACCAATGTATGCACCATTGTTCGCCTCGCCATCGTAGAGCTCCAGCACGCAGTTCCCCGACAGCGGCTTCTCAACCACAAAAGTGAAGCTGTCATCCCAGACGGGACTCAGCGTGTCCTGCACCACCTTGGTGCGTGCACGCTGTGCAATCCCGCCACCCACGGAGATGTGGACCAGCGGGTCAGCCATGCCGTTGGGTTTGCCGTGGCGCGCCTTCAAGCCGGTGGCCTTGCGGACGTGCAAGAACAAGTACGCCAGGCGAGGCTCCTCGTACGTTTTGCAGCGCAGAAAGTCGCCACCAGCGAACTTATTGGCGGGCTTGCGCACGGCAGTGCGAGCAGTGCGGAAGAACGGGTCGCTCGAGGACGCTGTCCATACAGACAGCGAAACCTCTGCCTGTGGCAGCGGCTGCTTGTCAGGCCCCTCAGCCATCTCAAGCTTGTGCCACACGTTGGGCGCCCGCCACGAACTGCGCAGCCACGTCTGCGTCGGCGCCGCAGGGGTGCCAGCCAGGGGAATGAGCCGCTCGCCCATGACCTGGTTCTGGCCGCTCATGGCCTCGTTTGACAGCGTGACGGACAGGCAGTCGTTGCCTGGGTCCAGCACGCTGCACGGGAAGACGCACACCGTGTCGAACGCCGGCGCCGACGAGTTCTCCACAGTCAGCGTGCGAATCTCGTACTGGCCGGCCGTCAGCTGCACGAAGCAGTCGCGGATGCCGCTCTTCAGGGGGTTCACCCCGGACGAGGGGCGTGCAGTGTTGACGCGAACAAACAGGTACCGCTCGCCACTGAATCCCAGAGCGATGGGCGCAGGTCGCGGCGTGTCCGTGGCATCCGCGAAGCTCCACATGACTTTGTGGACGAGGTCATATGCCTGGTCGCGGCTCAGGAAGTTGGTGAACACCACAGAGCCAGTGCTCATGGTGCGGACCTCCAGGCCAGCCGCCATGCCGACGCTGACCTTCGCGACATCCGTCATGTCGCTTGCGCGGATGACACGCACGGTGCTGCCGACGAAGCTGGAGTAGAAGCCGATGGCCTGGTCAAACACATACAGACGACCCTGCACCGTGCTGTCAGCCTGCATGCCGCAGTTGAATGCGCCCAGCAGCTGCTGCTTGCGGTCGATGCCGAAGAATGAGTGCCAGTCCTTCTGCCCGCCCGGGGGCTTATCGGAGATGAGCGTCTCAAGGGCGGACCAGCTGTCAGTCAGCGAGGAGGACAAAGCATTCACGAGGCTCATGCCGGAGGAGGACTGCGTGGCAGGGGCCTTTGCAGCCCCCGCCTTTGACACCTCACGGATGGGGGGCAGCGGCGGCTGAGCGACGCCGTCGTCGTCGTAGTCAACCTCCTCGTCCTGGTCATCCACGGGCCGACTGAGCAGCACGTGTGCCTCCGAGGCGCCTCCGCCCCAGATGGGGTCCGACGCCGTCCATCTGAACACGCGAGTGCACGTCGTTGCGGGTTGCCCGTCTTGCACGAAGCTCTCGGTGTAGAACAGCGCGTCGCCGTCGAGCCAGCGCTGGGTCTCGAGAGCGCCGTTGTCGCTCCTCGTCACCCACTTGGCGCCCTCCCACGCGCTCGTCACGAAGGTTGTGCTGCCATCTGGTACACAAGAGGCGTGTGAGACGCAGGCGGGGCTGACAGCCTGGCAAGACTGCACTTGCCTGGAAGTTCAACCTCAGTGCGCTCGCCCACACGCAGGTAGCAGGTCAGCACGCGGCCATTCAGCAGCTGCGAGAACTCGAGCTCGTTGCCGCGGTGCTTGTAGAAGTGGCTCGGCGTACTCTGGTGCAGCAAAGCCTGTCAAAGGCAAACACACACGTCAGAAGTTGTTAGGCACTTTGACCGACCACGGGGCCAAGTTGGATCGCAAGGCGACGCGCCAGTCGGCGCCGGAAGACGTTGTATCCTGGTCACGAGAAGAATGGCGACGTTGGTGTCAGAGCGCGGTCTCAGGCGTCGAAGAGTCTAAACCCTATGGGCGAAGCCAAAGACGCACCGCAAGCCACGAGGTAGGCCTCGTAGTTGTCGCACCCCTCCGCCTGCCAGAGGCCACTGAGGGCGTCGCAACACGTGGCGCGTGTCAGAACAACGGGACATGGGCAGCACAAGAAATGAGAGCTGTTTCGCAACAGGCCAAAGGGTGTTGAGGCTATAGCTGCGCAGCGGACGAGCTAAAACGCGCCTGAAGTTGCCTCTTGCAGGCTTCTTCATGTCAACGAGCCCCGGGAAGACTCTTGTGCTCTCGCCAGCGTGGCATTGCGTTAGCTCACTTTTGTCGCCAGTCCGATCGTTGTCTCTCCGCTCTGCATCGCTGTGCTGTGGCATGGGCGACTCGCTGGAGCTGCCTGTGACAGACCGCGCCTTGATTGCCTCCTGCGCGTCAGAGCTTGCTGCCTTAGAGCACTCCCCTGACCAGAGCGCAATAGAAGGAGCAAGACTACGGCTTGCCTGGGCTATGGCGCACAGTGGCGACACTGATGATAATGACAGAGCAATTGCGTTGCTGGAGGAGGTGCTGAAAAGCAGCGACAGTGACCTGAGAGGAAGACGGGAGCCACTTTATTTGCTAGCGGTGGCGCTATTCAACAGAGGGCACACGTTGCGGGCAAAAGAAGTAGCGACAGAAGCGCTGCGTGTGGCGCCGAGGTGCAAGCAGAGTCAAGCTCTTCAAGTAGCATGCGAGGAACGTCTCTCAGAAGATGCTCTACTTGGGCTGGCAGTCGGGGGCGTGGCTCTTGCTGGCATTGCAATTATCGCTGGGGCTCTTGCAAGAGGGAACAAACGATAGCGCTGTGTCAATCGTTCACTGCCCGTGATATCGGTCGTCGCCTAAAACACCATCTGTCTTGTCCCATCTGCAGCAACGTTCTGCTGCTAATCTAAGTTACAGCAGCTCGTACGCGAGAATGTATGGATGGCGCTTGAGCACCTCTGCCAGAGGCACCGCTTGGACAACGGCGTCGTCGAAGCGCAGCCATCCCGCTGCAGTGTCCCGGGCATACGTGACGTAGTGCCCATTGCTTGCTGCGCAGACACGTGGCTTCAGAAATAGGACGATGCGGCAAGGAAATGGATGCGACGGCAATGGAACGCACCCTTGGTGCCGAGGTGCTCAACCACTGCAGCCAGCCGGTATGTGCGCGCATCTCTACCCTCATACACGGACCGCTCGATGGTCAGCTGTTCCGTGAATGCCACCTGCTTAGGCAGCTTCTGCTCTCCAGCTTGCGTGTAGGAGAAGAGCTTCAGGTGGAGCAGCAGAATGCGAGGCAGCCGCTCGAGGCGGAGCATCTTACTGGCGCTCGTCTGTACTCCGTGCGCATCTTTGAACACATCCAGAATCTCAGGCTTACAGAATGATTGCAGCGCGTCCGCGATGCTGTGCACCCTCACATCAGACACATCCTGTGGACAGTGAAGCCCTCCCAGTCAGTGCGATGCGGACATCGCGCAACAGGGCTGTACTCACCAACGTGAGCATCTTGAACGGTTCCAGCGTCTTGCTGGGCGTCGCCCCCCGCCGAGTCACGATGCTGCTGCAGATGCCACCAAACAGCTCTGAGATTGCTGTCACCTGCTCCGTCTTCAGCGCCTCGTGCGCACGCGTCACCGCCGTCTTATTCTTGCGGCCAACAGACACCCACGATTCGTCGTCATTGTTGTCGCCAGCGCCAGCGGCAGCTGCTGGCTCGCAATCAGGTAGCCGAGTGCCAACCTTAGCCTTCAACGCGAGCAGTTCCTGTTCACATGCGTGGCGGTCGCGTATGAGAGACTCTTCTGGACGCCACATCTGACTGGTGACGCACCGAATGCGCTGCGTCTAGTAGGAAGTTCAGCCACTCCTGTGCGTCTTGCTGTATTCTGCGTCCTCGTTGCTTCACAGGACTCGCCGTGCTCACGGTGAGCTGACTGGACGACTTCTCAAACTGCTCAAGAGGCGCAGCGAGAGAGTGCTCGCAAGAAACCGCTGAAGGAGACGCACGCAGTCAGAAACACAGATAACCTCACGGGCCTTGCAACAGCGCACCAGGCACTTTCTTGCCGTAGTGCACGGCGCCTGATGACTCTGGCTCATCTTCTCGCGGCGCAAAGTCGCCCGCCAGCTCTGCTAGACTGCGAAGCGTGGGGTAGACAGGTGCTAGTCGGCCGTGACGCTCCTCGTGCGTTCTCAATGCCAGCAAGAGGCTGTGGAAGCTGGTGCAGCCCAGCAGCGCCTGAAGCGTGCTGTTTGCGAAGCAGCTGTTGCCGGTGTTGATGAATCCGTGGCGCGTGAAATAGGGCAGACAAGCATTCGGCTGCAGTGGACCAAGCAGATCAGCCCTCTCAGGCAGAGCCGGAGTGGCAGCAGCCTGCAGCGACGACGCGCTAGCCCCTGGGTCTACTCTGGAC
>Ga0164297_10005998_pt1 | contig 10252 bp, 6 predicted proteins | sample GEODES058metaG_FD_113539 | JGI IMG/M metagenome (GOLD analysis project Ga0164297, IMG submission 113539) | Dystrophic lake water microbial communities from Trout Bog Lake, Wisconsin, USA - GEODES058 metaG | ecosystem: Environmental > Aquatic > Freshwater > Lake | place: USA: Trout Bog Lake...
GGAATCCGGCGCAGCTCGACTGGTTCGAGGCGTTGCTTGAGGAACAGGATGTCGACATCATGGCCTGGGCGATCGGCACCCTTCCCTGTCCCACGCGTTGGGATGGGACGATGATGCATGACATGCGCGCGCTCGATTTCGTACCGGTGGCGGCCGCGAAACCCGAATGACCGACCCCAGGAAGATCGTTTCCGCGACGCAGGCGCTCACTCTTGCGGGCGTACCGGCCGGATTTCTGCCAGTCTTGCTGGCCGACCTCGCCCGTGCCGCACCGACGCGTACCGTGCTGATCGCGCCCGACGACGCCGAGATGCGCAGTGTCGCCGCGACGATCGGCTATTTCGCGCCGGAGATCGACGTGCTGGCATATCCCGCATGGGACTGCCTGCCCTATGATCGCGCGAGTCCGACCCTGCGCGTCATGGCGGAGCGGCTCGCAACGCTGCACCGGTTGGAGGCGAAGCCCAAGGGGCCGCAGCTTCTCGTCACCACCGCCAATGCCGCGACTCAGCGCACGCTGACGCCATTCCGCGTGCGGCAATTGGTCGCGCGGCTGGCGCCCGGCGAGCGGATCGGGCGCGACAAGGTGGCCGCGTTGCTGTCGGCGAACGGCTATGTCCGCACCGATACCGTCCACGATCATGGCGATTTCGCGGTGCGCGGCGGGCTGGTCGACCTGTTCCCGAGCGGCGAGGAGCAGGCGTTGCGGCTCGATTTCTTCGGCGACGAAATCGAAAGCGTGCGGACGTTCGACCCTGCCGATCAGCGGACGACCGGGCGCGTCGATGGGTTCGTCCTGCTGCCCGCGTCCGAGGCTTTACTCGACGACGAAGCGATCAAGCGATTCCGTGCGCGGTATCGCGAGACGTTCGGCGCGACCGCGACCGGCGACCCACTGTACCAGGCGATCAGCGAAGGTCGGCGCTTGGCGGGCATGGAACACTGGCTGCCGCTGTTCGAAGATCGACTGGAAACGCTGTTCGACCACATTGGCGACGATGCGTTGGTGATCTGCGAAGCCGGCGTCACGGCCGCCGCGGAGCAGCGGTTCGAGGCGGTGACCGATTACCACGCCAACCGCGTCAAGGCACAGTCCGGCGACCCCGGCAGCTATCGCCCGCTGCCGGCCGACGCGCTGTACCTGACCGCCGACGAATGGTCGGCCAGGCTGAGGACGGCCAAGGCGCATTTGACGACCGCGTTCCACGAACCGGAAAGCGCCACCGTCATCGATTTCAACGTCGATGGCCCGCGGGACTTTGCGCCCGAAAGGTCCAGCGGGGTCAACATCTACGAAGCCGTCGTCGACCATCTCGACACGTTGCGGAAAGGCAAAAAGAAACCGGTCCTGGCGAGCTACACGGCCGGGTCGCGCGATCGGCTCGCAGGGTTGCTGCGTGATCATGGCCTGACCGGCGCGGTCCCCGTCGATACCTGGCAGGAAGCGCTCGGCGTGGCCGAAAAGGGTGTGGCGCTCGCGATCCTGCCGCTCGACCATGGCTTTACCGCGCCTGACGTCGCGCTGCTGACCGAACAGGATATGCTCGGCGACCGGCTGGTGCGGCGCAATCGGCGCAAAAAATCCGCCGACGCGTTCCTCGCCGAACTCGCGACCCTGTCGCCCGGCGACCTCGTCGTCCATGCCGACCACGGTATCGGGCGATACGAAGGCCTGACCCAGATCCCGGTGCAGAAGGCGCCGCACGATTGCGTCGCGCTGACCTATGCCGGGGGCGACAAGCTCTACGTGCCCGTCGAGAATCTCGAGGTCCTGAGCCGCTACGGGTCGGACGAGGGCGGCACGCTCGACAAGCTCGGTGGCGAGGCGTGGCAGCGGCGCAAAAGCCGTATGAAGGAGCGCATCCGCGAGATCGCCGGCGAGTTGATCGCGACCGCCGCCGAACGCGCGCTCCACCCCGGCGACGTGATCATGCCCGACGAGGCCGGCTACCCCGCGTTCGTCGATCGTTTCCCGTACGAGGAAACCGACGACCAGGACCGGGCGATCGACGACGTGCTCGGCGATTTGTCGGCGGGCAAGCCGATGGACCGCCTGGTGGTCGGCGACGTCGGCTTCGGCAAGACCGAGGTGGCGTTGCGGGCGGCCTTCGCCGCCGCAATGGCGGGCAAGCAGGTCGCGATTGTTTGCCCCACCACCCTGCTTGCCCGTCAGCATTACAACAATTTCGTCACGCGCTTCGAAGGTTTCCCGATTAAGGTCGGGCGCCTGTCGCGGCTGGTCGGGACCGCCGAGGCCAAGGCCACCCGTGAAGGCTTGGCCGATGGCACGATCGACCTCGTCGTCGGCACGCATGCAATCCTGGCCAAGCAAGTCGAGTTCAAGCGGCTCGGCCTGGTCGTGGTCGACGAGGAACAGCGGTTCGGCGTGACGCACAAGGAACGGCTGAAGACGCTGCGCGCCGACGTCCATGTCCTGACGCTGACCGCAACGCCGATCCCGCGCACGCTGCAAATGGCGATGTCGGGCATCCGCGAACTGTCGGTGATCCAAACTCCGCCGGTCGATCGCCTCGCGGTGCGCACATATGTGATGCCGTGGGACCCCGTGGTATTGCGCGAGGCACTGCTGCGCGAGCATTATCGCGGCGGGCAGAGCTTCTTCGTCACCCCGCGGATCAAGGACTTGCCGGCCATCGAGGAATTCCTGCGCGAGAGCGTGCCGGAGGTGCGCTACGTCGTCGCCCACGGCCAAATGTCGGCAGGCGAGGTCGAGGAACGGATGTCCGCCTTCTACGACAAGAAGTTCGAGGTGCTGGTCTCGACCACGATCGTGGAAAGCGGCCTCGATATCCCGAGCGCCAACACCATGATCGTCCACCGCGCCGACATGTTCGGCCTGGCCCAGCTCTATCAGCTCCGCGGGCGCGTCGGACGGTCGAAGACGCGCGCTTATGCCTATATGACGACCTCACCCAATCGGATCGTCACCGAAACGGCCGACAAGCGCCTGAAGGTCCTGAGCGATCTCGACACGATCGGTGCCGGGTTCCAGTTGGCGAGCTACGACCTCGACATCCGCGGCGCCGGCAATCTGCTCGGCGACGAGCAATCGGGTCATATCCGTGAAGTCGGGTACGAGCTTTACCAGTCGATGCTCGAAGAGGCGATCATGGATGCCAAGGCCGGCGGCATGGCGTCGCGCCCGCGCGATTTCTCGCCTCAGATCACGGTCGACGCACCGATCATGATACCGGAAGAGTATGTCCCCGACCTCGATCTGCGCATGGGGCTCTATCGCCGGCTCAACGACTTGGACGAGCAGGACGGTATCGAGGCTTTTGCCGCCGAGTTGATCGACCGGTTCGGCCCATTGCCGGAAGCAACCGCGAATTTGATCAAGCTCATCGAGGTCAAGCTGAACGCCAAGCATGCCTGCGTCGCCAAGATCGACGTCGGGCCCAAAGGCGCACTGGTCAGCTTCCACGACGACAAGCCGCCGAATATCGAAGGCTTGCTCGCCTATGTCGATCGGCTGAAAGGCGTCGCCAAGCTGCGCCCCGACAGCAAGCTGGTGATATCGCGCGAATGGATCGACCCGCAAGCCCGCCTCAATGGGGCGTTGCAATTGTCGAAGGGGCTAGCCAAAGCAGCATCCTAACCCAGGAGCAAGATACGCAAATTCAACGGCTTTACGGTAAGCCGTCGTTTACCCGCCAACGCTATCCAAGAATAGGAGGCATATGACGACGGTCCGATTCAAGCGCTGGCGACTGCTGAGTTCGGCGACCGAGCGGTTGAGCCAGGCCGGAACGCTTGACGCTATCCTCGACGAGCTACGTGTCAGTGCCCGGGCGATCCTGCAGTCGGACGGGGTTGCCGTGGTGCGGCGGGAAGGCGATCGCGTCCATTACGTCGGCGAGGATGCCATTGCGCCGTTATGGTCCGGCCAACGCTTCCCGATCGCGACGTGCATCTCCGGCATCGCCATGATCGAGCGGCGGATGATCGTTATCCCGGATATCCGGCTCGATCCGCGCGTGCCCCACAACGCCTATCTGTCGACCTTCGTCGCCAGCATGGCGATGGCCCCGATCGGGCATGGCGACCCCGTTGCCGCAATCGGCGCCTATTGGCGATCGACCGCGCCGATCGAGGACGATGCGCTTGCCCTGCTCGACATGTTGGCGAAGGGCGCCAGCGCGCAGCTCGAACGGCTGACCGACCAGCGGCTTGGCAAGCAGCTCGCGTCCTAAGCCGTAACGAGCGCCGCCAGCGCGTCAGCGCTCAGCGGCGGGGCGCAAAGATATCCCTGATAGATGTCCGCCCCGGCATCGGCGAGCAGATCGCGTTGGCGAGCCGTTTCGACACCTTCGACCACGACCGTCAGTCCCAATGCGCGCGCGATCCCGATGACGCCTTTCACCACTGCCTGACCGCGCGCCGAACCGTCGATATCGTGCGTCAGTCGCGCATCGAGCTTGAGGATATCGACGGGCAATTCCTTGAGGTACGCCAGGCTGGAATACCCCGTACCGAAATCGTCCAGAGCAACGCGGCATCCCCTCGCCCGTAGCGTCTCCAGCACCGTACCGGCCTTGGCCAGGTCGGCGATCAGATCGTGTTCGGTCACCTCGATCGTCAGCCGCGACGCCGCAAAACCATGGTCCGCCGCCCGGCCCAGCAACGCCTCCGCAAAACCCGCGCGCGCGAGGTCGCGTGCCGTGACGTTGATCGACAGCTTCAGCTCGTCCAGCCCCGACGGCCACGCCGCCGCGCCCGCCAGCGCCACGTCGTGGATCTCGTCGGACACCGCCGCGATCAGCTCGGCGCGCTTGGCGGCGGCGAACAATCGCTCCGCGCCCACTTCGCCCTTGCCCGGGCGGCGCCAGCGGACCAGCGCCTCGGCCCCGACGATCGCGTCGTTGGCCATCGCCACTTGCGGTTGGAACAGCACGATGATCTCGCCGCCGCGCAGCGCCGGGGGTAAATGGTCGGATAGCCGCCGCCCGCGCGGCGCGCCCTGTTCGTCGGTCTGTCGCCCCGCTGGTCGCTGCATCGCCTGTCCTTACGCACCGCACCGTCACCGGCCAAGCACTTGTGCGATGGCGCCGCACCGCCTAGCTCTCCTTCACGATGGCCTCCGCACCCGCCCTGATCGGCAAACCATTGCGAGATGGGCATGGCCGGACGATCAGTTACCTGCGCGTGTCGGTGACCGATCGCTGCGACCTGCGCTGTCGTTACTGCATGGCGGAAAAGATGACGTTCCTGCCGCGGAGCGCGTTGCTGGGGCTGGAAGAGATTGCGATCATCGCGGAACGCTTCATTGCGCGCGGTGCGACCAAGATCCGACTGAGCGGCGGCGAACCGCTGGTGCGCCGGGACGTGATCGACCTTGCGCGGCGGCTGGGGCGGCACATCGGGCATGGCCTCGACGAGCTGACCATGACGACCAACGGCACGCAACTCGCCGATCATGCCGAAGCACTGCACGATGCCGGCATCCGCCGCATCAACGTCAGCCTCGACAGCCGCGATCCCGAGCGGTTCCGCTACATCACCCGTCATGGCGACCTCACGCAGGTGCTCGACGGCATCGCCGCGGCGAAAGACGCGGGGTTGGCGGTCAAGATCAACATGGTAGCGCTGAAAGGCCTCAACCATGACGAAATCGCGCCGATGCTGGCCTGGTGCGTCGAGCAGGGCCACGACCTCAGCCTGATCGAGACAATGCCGCTGGGTGCGATCGACGAGGATCGCACCGACCGGTTCCTGCCGCTGACCGGGGTGTTCGCCGACCTGTCGGCCAAATTCGACCTGGTCGGTGACGCACATCGCAGTGGCGGCCCGGCGCGCTACTGGCGAGTTGGGACTAGCGGCACGCGGCTTGGCCTGATCTCGCCGATCACCGCCAACTTCTGCGATGGGTGCAATCGGGTACGGCTGACCACGGAAGGCCGGCTCTATTCGTGCCTTGGCCATGATGATCAGGTCGACTTGAAGGCGGCGTTGCGCGCTGGCGGTATCGCCGCGCTCGATGCCGCGATCGACGAAGCGCTGGCGATCAAGCCGGCGCGCCATGACTTCCGGATCGCAGCGGGTGCGTCGCCCGCCGTCGCGCGGTACATGAGCGTTACCGGCGGATGACCAGGCGCGCCCTGGTCGCCTCGCCGACCGCCCAGGCCCAGACCGCCAAACGCGAACTGCGCAGCGCCTATGATTGGGTGCCAGTCGAGCAAGCCGACATGATCGTGGCCCTGGGTGGCGACGGCTTCATGCTGCAGACGCTGCACACGATGCTCGAACGCCGCGGCGACCCGGTCCCGGTGTTCGGTATGAACCTGGGCACGATCGGGTTCCTGATGAACGAGTGGCGCGGCGACGGCCTCGACGCGCGGCTCGACCGGACCAAGTCGTTCAAGGTCACGCCGCTTCAAATGACTGCGCGCACCGTGGCGGGCGAAACGCTGGTGCTGCCCGCGATCAACGAAGTCTCGCTGTTGCGCGAAACGCGCCAGACCGCGAAGCTGGAGGTGACCGTCAACGACCGCATCGTGCTGACCGAACTGGCGTGCGACGGCATTCTCGCCGCGACACCCGCCGGTTCGACCGCGTACAACCTGTCTGCCAATGGCCCCATCCTACCGCTAGGATCGGGGATGATCGCGCTGACCCCGATTTCGGCCTTCCGCCCGCGGCGCTGGCGCGGCGCCATTCTGCCGGAAAAGGCGCGGATCGGGCTGCGCGTGCTCGAACCCGCCAAGCGCCCCCTGTCGGCAGTGGCCGACCAGCGCGAAGTCCGCGACGTGGCGCAAGTCGACATCGCGATCGACCGCACCCGCGAACTGACGTTGCTGTTCGATCCCGAACATGCGCTGGACGATCGCATCACGCTGGAACAGTTCGCTTCGTAGATTTGACGCGCCGGGGAAACGGCCGGCGTCCCAGAAAGGCCCGGCATTGCCGTATCGCCAACTAGGGGTTGCATCGCAAATCGGGCTGTTTATAGAGCGCCCCTCATCGCTATTCCCTGATAGCTCAGCGGTAGAGCTCTCGACTGTTAATCGAGCGGCCGTAGGTTCGAATCCTACTCAGGGAGCCAGCGATATCTCCGTGACATGCTGCGACAAATTCACCGCGAAGGGTTTTGGAGCAAAACCCGTTCATCCTGCGTTCCACCTGCACGCGATAGGACGGATCGTTTGATACTATCGGCGAACGGAGATTTCAGATGGCGTTTTCATTCCGCCGCGCATCGGCCTTGGGCCTGATCGCGGCTTCCACGCTGGCTCTCGCCGGCTGTATGACCGAAACCACGTATCGCCCCGCCACGGGCAGCGGTTTTGCCCGCGAAGGGTTCAGCGATCGGCAGATCGAATCCAATCGCTTCGTCGTCACCTTCGCCGGCAACACGGTCACCAGCCGCGATACGGTCGAGAAATATCTGCTGTTCCGCGCCGCTGAGCTGACGACGCAGCAGGGGTACGACTATTTCATCATGGCCGACCGCGATACCGACAAGCGGCAGCGCACGTACGCGACGCCGAGCTTCGGCGGCGGCTATGGCTTCGGCTATGGCGGCTGGGGTCCCCGCTGGCGCTATTACGGCCGCGGGTTCGGCTGGCGTTCGTGGGATCCGTTCTGGGGCGACCCGTTCTTTGATCGCGACATCGATATCAACACGGTCGAAAAGTACGAAGCGACCGCGGAAGTGGTGATGGGCAAGGGTCCCAAGCCCGCCGGCAACGTCCGTGCCTTCGACGCGCGCGCGGTGATGGCCAATATCGGCCCGTCGGTCGTCCTGCCCAAATAAACGGCGCGGCACCGTCTCGCTCGAAAGGAAAAAGGCCGGGGAGCGATCCCCGGCCTTATTTCTGTCAGGCGACCTGCCCGTGGCAGTGCTTGTATTTCAGTCCCGACCCGCAGGGGCACGGCGCATTACGGTTGACCTTGCCCTCCCATTCCTTGGGATCGGTGCCGAGGTCCGGTTCTTCCGGGCGCACATAGGACAGCGGCGGCAGCGTCGTGGTGACGTTGCCCAGCGCCCCGCCGTCGAAGTCGCGCGTATCGTCCTCGCCCGAAAACGGGTCGAAGTGCTGGGTGATGAAGTCCGGCAGTTCGGGCAGCTCCGGCGGCGGCTGGAAGCGGAACTCCGCGTGCGCCATCGTCCGCGTCACATCTTCACGGATCGACGCCAGCATACGCTCGAACAAAGCAAACGCTTCCTGCTTATATTCGTTGATTGGCGTCTTCTGCGCATAGGCGCGCAAGTGAATGACCTGGCGCAACGCGTCGAGCGTCGCCAGATGCTCCTTCCAGTGATGATCGAGATTCTGGAGCAGGACCGACTTTTCGATCGTCGTCCAGGTGTCCGGCTCGATATCGGCGCTCTTGCCCGTGACGTGCCCATCGGCACTCTCGCGCAAGCGCTCCTCGACCATCTCGACGTCGACCGCTTCCTCCGTCAACCAATCGTCGATCGGTGGCGCGATGCCGAGCAATTCGCTCGTCTTGGTCTTCATGCCCTCGACATCCCACTGCTCCGGATAGGAGCCTGGCGGGCACGAATCGCCGACGATCGAATTGACCGTCTCCGCGCGCATGTCCTCGACCACGTCGCCGACCGCATCGGCATCCATGATGTCGGCGCGCTGTTCGTAGACCACCTTGCGCTGGTCGTTCATCACGTCGTCATATTCGACGACTTGCTTGCGAATATCGTAATTGCGCGCCTCGACCTTCTTCTGGGCGGTCTCGATCGCCTTCGACATCCAGCGCGACGGCGGCAGCGCTTCGCCGTCCTCCAAGCTGGAGCGCATCATCTTGGCGAACAGCGTGTTCGGGCCAAAGATGCGCAGCAGATCGTCGTCCAGCGACAGATAGAAGCGCGACAGGCCCGGATCGCCCTGACGCCCGGAGCGGCCGCGCAGCTGGTTGTCGATACGCCGGCTTTCGTGACGCTCGGTGCCGAGCACGAACAGGCCACCGGCGGCGAGCACTTCCTGCTTCTCCGCCGCGATCTCCACCTTGATCCGCTCGATCGCGGCATCGCGTTCCGGCCCCTCGGGCATTTCGGCCAGCTCGTCCTCGACGCGGAAATCCAAATTGCCGCCCAGCTGGATGTCGGTGCCGCGGCCCGCCATGTTGGTCGCGATCGTCACCGCGCCTTTGCGGCCCGCCTGCGCGACGATGTGCGCCTCCATCTCGTGGTAGCGCGCGTTCAGCACCTTATGATCGACCTTTTCCTCGTTGAGGAATTCGGAGAGCATTTCGGACTTCTCGATCGACACCGTGCCGACCAGGATCGGCTGGCCCTTGTCGGCATGTTCCTTGATCGTCTTGGCAATGCCGCGGAACTTGTCGTTCAAATCCTTGTAGAACGTATCCTCTTCGTCGACTCGCTTGACCGGCACGTTGGTCGGGATCGACACGACGTTCATCTTGTAGATGTCGTAGAACTCAGCCGCTTCGGTCGCTGCCGTACCGGTCATGCCGGCGAGCTTGGGATACATGCGGAAATAGTTCTGGAAGGTGATCGAGGCCATCGTCTGGTTCTCGGGCTCGATCTCGACGCCCTCCTTCGCCTCGACCGCCTGGTGCAGGCCGTCCGACCAGCGGCGCCCGTCCATCATACGGCCGGTGAACTCGTCGATGATGATGACCTTGCCGTCCTTGACGATGTAATCGATGTCGCGCTTGAACATCATGTTGGCGCGCAGCGACTGGTTGAGGTGGTGGACCACCTGCGTGTTTTCGAAATCGTACAGATTGTCGCCCTGGAGCAACCCGGCGCCTTCGAGCAGCCGCTCGACCGTCTCGGTGCCGTCCTCCGTCAGGATGATCGACTTCTGCTTTTCATCCTTCTCGTAGGTATCCGGCGCGAGCTGCTTCACGATCGTGTCGACTTGCTTGTACAGTTCGGACTTGTCGTCGGTCGGGCCGGAGATGATCAGCGGCGTGCGGGCTTCGTCGATCAGCACCGAATCGACTTCATCGACGATCGCCATCGAAAAGGCGCGCTGGACCATCGTCTCGCGCTCGTACTTCATATTGTCGCGCAAATAATCGAAGCCGAACTCGTTGTTCGTGCCATAGGTGATGTCGGAACCGTAGGCCGCCTTGCGCTGGTCGTCGGTCAGGTTCGGGATGATGACGCCGACCGAAAGCCCCAAGAACGTGTAGACCCGGCCCATCCACTCGGCGTCGCGCGCCGCCAGATAGTCGTTGACGGTGATGACGTGGACGCCCTTTCCGGGCAGCGCATTCAGATACACCGCCAGCGTCGCGACCA
>Ga0164297_10005999_pt1 | contig 10251 bp, 5 predicted proteins | sample GEODES058metaG_FD_113539 | JGI IMG/M metagenome (GOLD analysis project Ga0164297, IMG submission 113539) | Dystrophic lake water microbial communities from Trout Bog Lake, Wisconsin, USA - GEODES058 metaG | ecosystem: Environmental > Aquatic > Freshwater > Lake | place: USA: Trout Bog Lake...
AAGTTTCCAATCATGCTTCAATCGAACCTTTGTGTTTTGAACTCATTAGATAAAGAGGTAAGATACAATATGGGTGAATGTAGAAGTGACTACGGAGGATACTTTATTATTGACGGGAAAGAAAAGGTTATTTTGTCTCAAGAAAAGTTTGCGGACAATATGCTTTATATTCGCGAAAACAAGGATGATGCGGAGTTCAGTCATTCCGCAGAAATAAGAAGTGTATCAGAGGATCCGTCAAAACCTATTCGTACAACAGCTGTAAAAATAGTAGCACCATCTTCAAGATATACGAACAAACAAATCGTAGTTGCTATCCCAAATGTAAGAAAACCAATACCACTTTTCATTGTGATGCGTGCTCTTGGCGTTTCATCAGACAAAGATATTATTAAAACTTGTTTGTTGGATTTAGAAAAGAATAGCTCTATGATGGAACTCTTTATTCCAAGTATTCACGACGCAAATCGTATTTTCAATCAAGCATCCGCAATCAAGTTCATTGCTACTTTCACAAAGTCAAAAACGGTATCTAGTGCATATGAAATATTATCCGACTATTTTTTACCGCATATTGGGGAGATGAATTTCATAGACAAGGCATATTTCTTAGGATATATGGTATATCGTTTATTGAATGTGTATACAAAGAATGAGTTGCCTACAGACCGTGATAATTTTCGTTTTAAAAGAGTAGAGTTGTCAGGAACTCTTATTTATGACCTTTTCCGCGAGTATTATTTATTACAGAAAAAAATGTTTGCAAGAGTGATTGATGAGATATACTTTTATGGAAAAATAGAATATATCGGTGCTAATTTCACTAAGCTTATTGAGAATAATGTGGATAGAATATTTAAAGAGGATGAGCGCAAAGAAACAAGACGAATTGTGGAACTCGGGTTTAGAAAAGCGTTCAAAGGAAACTGGGGGTCACAAGAAAACACAAAAAGACTAGGCGTGGTCCAAGATGTAAACCGTCTCAGTTGGAACAGTTTTATTTCTCATATGCGTAAAATGAACTTGGAACTTCCAGCTACATCGAAAGTTGTTGGTCCAAGACATTTACACAGTTCACAATGGGGATATATTGACCCAGTTGACTCTCCTGATGGAGCGAATATTGGTCTTCATAAACATTTATCTATAAGTACTTATGTAACAAGTCGTGCGTCTGGTGCGCCTATTATTGAATGGATAAAAGGTCATTATCCTAGTTTCAAAAACTTGTCCGATTATGATGCGACAGTGTTTGCAAGATACACCAAGGTTTTTGTAAACGGAAACTGGATTGGAGTAATAGACTATCCTTTGGAAGTAGTTGAAAATATGAAACTTTATAGAAGAAATGCAATCATTCCTATTTTCACAAGTATATCGTTTGATTATAACCGTAATGAAATCCAAATATATACAGATGCTGGGCGGCTTACTAGACCTCTTTATTATATTGAAAGACATTCATATAGTAAAGAACATGGTCAAAAACATGTAAAAAATAAAAAGAGCTTTGAAAGAAAAAATGTTGTTGAACTATTCAAGAGTGGGTCTATAAACTGGGAGCAAATAGTAAGTGGTTTTGGAAAAAAACAAGACATGAACTTTTCAATAAAAGAAAACAAGTTATATAGTCCACATAAGTTGTATGGTATTGGTAAAAAGAGCAATAGCGAATATGAAGGTGATGAAGAAGAGTTGTCAGAAGAAGACAGAGGATTTTTATCAAAGAATAAGGCAATAGTTGACTACTTGGATACTGCCGAAGAAGAAAGGTCCTATATTGCTATGAAAGAAAGCGATATTCGTACAAATACATATGGTAAATATTATACTCATTTGGAAATTGAACCATCACTTTTATTCGGTGTAATGGGTAACCAAGTCATTTTCCCACAAAACAACCAGTTTCCAAGAAATGTATTCTCTTGTGGTCAAAGTAAACAAGCTGTTTCTGTATATCATACAAATTATCAAATGCGTATGGATAAGATGGGTGTTGTGTTGAACTATGGGCAAACACCACTTATAAAATCCAGATATATTGAATATGTCAATCAAGAACAAAACCCATATGGTGTGAATGCGGTTGTTGCAATTATGAGTTATACTGGGTTCAATGTAGAAGATTCTATTCTAATCAATGAAGGTTCATTAGCTCGTGGTATTTTCCGTACTACCTATTTCACTACATATGAAGACCGTGAAGAAAGTTCCAAAATAGCAGGTAATCCTAGTTCCAAGTTTGGAAATATACAAAAGCATAATGTAGTTGGTATGAAAAAGGCATATGATTATAGTCAGTTGGATGATAATGGGCTTATACGAGAAAACACCCCGATAGATGAGAAAGTAATCCTTATCGGCAAAATGATACAAAATCCAGAAAGACCGGATGTGTTTATAGACGCATCTACTACTACAAAAAAGGGACAACTTGGATTTGTAGACAAGGCTTTTATTACGGACGGAGAGGAAGGTTTCAATATTGCCAAAGTAAGAATACGTGAAGAGAGAATACCTGCTATTGGTGATAAGATGGCGAGTCGTGCTGGACAAAAAGGTACATTGGGTCTTATTATCCCAGAAGAAAATATGCCATTCACTGCGGATGGTATTCGTCCAGATTTGATTATCAATCCACACGCTATTCCATCTCGTATGACGATTGGACAGTTAGTAGAATCTCTTTTTGGAAAACTATGTGCGAACTATGGAGGTTATGGTGACGCTACGGCATTTCAGTCTAGTGGTGTACCACATGATATTTATGGTAAAATGTTGGTGAATGCTGGGTTTCACGCATCAGGAAATGACCTTTTATGTAATGGAATGACGGGTGAACAAATAGAAGCGGATATTTTCATTGGTCCAACCTATTATATGCGTTTGAAACATATGGTAAAAGATAAGATTAATTATCGTGCAAGAGGACCAAGAAATGTTCTTACTAAACAAACGGTTCAAGGTCGTGCGAATGATGGTGGTCTTCGTGTAGGTGAAATGGAACGTGATGGTATTCTTGCCCATGGTGCTTCTTATTTCTTGAATGAATCATTCTTGGTAAGAGGTGATGAGTACTATATGGCGGTTTGTAATAAAACAGGAGCAATATCTATTTATAATAAACCGAAGAACTTGTTTTTTAGTCCATTTGTAGATGGCCCAGTAAAATTTCATACTCAACCAGATGGAGGTATACAGGTGATGAATGTATCCAAGTTTGGTAGGTCATTCAGTATTTTACGCATTCCATATGCGTTTAAACTGTTGATACAAGAAATGCAGGTGTTGAATGTCCAAATGCGTATTGTTACAGACGAAAATGTAGACCATCTTTTGAATCTAAACTACTCAAATAATATTAGTCGTTTATTGAATTTGGATAAAAATAATGTTAACCAAGAGAATAAGACAAAAGAAATAGAAGAGTCGGTAGACAAATGCTTATCTGAAATAAGAAAAAGATTAGAAGAAAAGGAAAAACAAGTGAATAAAGATAACCAACAAAAAATAAAAGAAATAATAGAAAATAAAGAGACGCCAGAGTTGAATATAGAACAGATTGACTTTGGAAAAACTTCTTCAGAAAATGCTCCTGCTCCTGAGCTTGCTACTAGTTCTCCGGCTTATGCCCCAGGTTCTCCAGCTTATGCTCCAGGTTCTCCAGCTTATGCTCCAGGTTCTCCAGCTTATGCCCCAGGTTCTCCAGCTTATGCCCCAGGTTCTCCAGCTTATAACCCTAACATCACTTATAGTGAGGGTGAAAATACAAGTTCATCAGGTTTTGACATAAATAAAAACTATACAAGTCCACCAATGACAATAAATATAATTAACACTCCACCACAAGAGGTTCCTGTACAAGAAGGACAACTTTTGAACCAAAACCAAGAAATAAATAAAGAAGAAAATGTTCCAGTTCCAAATATACTTGAAATAGAAAAAGGCAGTGAAGAAATATTACAAGAAGGAGGTGAAAAAGAAAAAGAAAAAGAAACAAACTCTAGTAGTGGTGATAGAAAAAAGATTACAATATAGAATCAATAAATAAATAATGAACAAGTAGAATAACCAACAAAAACAGGCGGATTTTTATTTATATTTTATAAAAAATGAAATTAAAATATAAACAGTTTAAAGCAATAAACAATAAACTAATATAAACATAATATATATAATATTGAAAGCATACCATGTCATCATCTACAAAGAAAACAAATATTTATTTAAACAATGTCCAACTTTTGAATAAAGTATATACTTCTAGAAAAACATTGTTGGAAATATTAGAGTCACAAGGGTATGAAACGGATGAATACAAAGGGTTTTCATATCAACAAGTAGATAAAATGTTAACAAACGAACAGTTAGATATGATACTTAGCAAAACCACTAATACATCCACAGAAAATCAAGAACCGCAAAAACAGAATAAAATATATGTATCTTATTATGTAAAAAAATCAATCATGAACATACCAAATATACAGGAAATGATAGATGAACTATTTCTTTTAACAGAAACACTTACAAAAGATGATACGCTTTTTATTATAGTCAAAGATGAGATTAATGACACTATGCGTAGTGAACTAAAACATATCTGGGAAACAGAAGGAATATTTATAATTATTACAAGTATTAATAGACTACAGTTTAATATTTTAGAACATGTTATGGTTCCACCACATCGTATTTTATCTGACTCCGAAAAAGCACAAGTCTCATTGAGGTACAATATCGATGATGATAAATATCCAGAAATATCTAGATTTGACCCAGTAGCAACAGCTATTGGTATTCGTCCAGGACAAGTATGTGAGATATTGAGGTCAAGTAAAACTGCAGTTGTTACAAAGTACTATAGAATATGTGTATAATTTGTATATTTGTATGTCCAAATTTTCAAACTCCTTATTAAAAACAAAACTTTTTTTATCACTTGCTTTGTTTAGTATTATTTATATCAAAAAAATGTATTGTTTTATATTATATAGTAAGTATAATATGAACTCTGATGATAATACGAATAATATAAATGATGATATTTCAACAAATGATAATATATTTTCTAGGTTATTAGGAATAAAAAATTCTATCCAAAATGGACCTATGCTACCACCTATTTCTATTTTTTCTAGACAGAGAGATAGAACTCCAGCTCCTACTTCTACACCAATACCAACCTATAGTGTAAATATATCAAATACAGAAGGATTTGTGACACCAGATAACATTAAGTTAAACATGGATACGTTGAAAGCAAAATTTCAACCACTGTTGGATGAATATAATAAATATTACAATTTAATTTATGTTTATAATAACAGAGATAACCAAAACTATCAATTTTTATTAAACCAGTCCCAACAAAAAATACTAAATTATCTGAACAATTTAGACGAATATTCAAATACAGTGCAGTCCTACATAAATTCAATAAATAACAAGGTATTTGTTTTGAATGAACATATACAAGCAGACCAACAAGGAAGTATAGATGCGAAAGATAAACTTATAAATGTTACAAATAATTTTATAGGAACATATGAAATGAATGATGATTACGTTAAAAAATACAATGACATTTATTTGTCTACTTTTATGTTAAGTATAATAATAGTTCTTTTAGGAGGGACTTTGATAAAAATATATGGAAGGATTTTATAAGTTTATAAGACTATAATATTTTACAAGACTTTCTAAGGTTTTATATGGTTTATAGGGGTTATATTCAAATGAAAAGTGGAAAAAAATAATTTATACTTTAAATAAATATATAATATATACTAATTTATTCTTATATTATATATAATAAAGTAATGGATAACACAAATATAGATGTAACACAACTAATACCAAGCTCGTCATTACAAAATATGAGTTTTAATGACCTGTCTTCACTTTATGAAAAAACAATGAATCAGTATAAGTCACTTTATCAACAATTTTTACAAAACTATGACCCAAATGGTGTTATATGTGGTATTTCTCGTGCTTACTACTGGGGAAACCAAATAAACACTGGTAATCCTGTTCCACCAGCAGCAGACTTTACTAGTATAGCACAAAATTCATTTGGTAACTACTTAAAAGGAACTGTTGGAAATTCACCTTTACAAGTAAACAATACATCACTTGGAACTGACCCAGAACCAGGAGTACCAAAATATTTTTGGGTTGACTTTACAAATGACCAAGGAATACACGGAATAGTTAGTTTCCCAGAAGGTTCTTCTGTAAACTGGTCTTCTCTAACAAGTAACCCTGTTTGGGCAAACAGTAGTTGTAATAGTAACTCTCCAAACCAACAAGTGCCAAGTAGTTTACAAACTTATATGATTTCTTTACAAATACTGGAAACTAACTTGGACACCATAAATAACCAAATTACTTTGTATATTGAAAATGGTGACCCTAACTACTTTTCCAACCTTGCTATCGCATACCAAAATACACAGACTATGAATGACCAGTATAATAAGTTAAGAGATATGAGAAAACAAATATTACAACAAACATTTCAATATCAGCCACCTTTAGAAGTTAGTACTAATTTCGTAAAACAAAGCAACTACTTGTATTTATTGATTTTCGGTTTATTATTTTTAACTATATATATATTTGTTTACAACTATTACGGGTCTTTCAAAACAAGTATTGGACAAACAGGTGGTGCAAGAGGAAAAAACTATTTATTGCTTTTTATATTATTTGTTATATTGGCTATTATATTAAAGTTTCTATCATAAAGACTAAATAAACAGTGTAATTTTATTATAAACATTTTGTTTTATAATAAATTTATAAAGACTTTTAGAAGATTGTTTATATTTTTACAAGTATGTAATGTTTAACAATAGTTGAATTAATATATTATTAAAGGTCCTTTTTTTTTATACATTTATATATAATGAGTATTGATTTGTTTAGTATAAACACAAATAGTAATAATTACTTAGAAACAGCAACTATTAACCAAGGGTTAGAATATAAAGAAAAACAAAACAAACTTGTTAATTTAGCAAAGCAAAAAAATTTATTTGGCTCTAACTCTACCTATTCACAACCAGATAGTTTGATAGAGTCTTTTGTAGAAGGTATGGATGGTAACACAAACACAGGCGGTTCTGTTGCTACTCTTCCACCACAAAACAATACAAATGCTACAAATAATGCATTAAGTGTAATTACACAACAAATTATGACAAGTACTGACCCTGCAGTAAAAGCACAACAACAAAATTACCAAAATTTATTGAACCAATACAATACGATACAAGCTGAATATGAAACAAACAATAGTTTTATCAACCAAGATACAAAAGACTATATCAGTGCAACATCTCCTACAAATGGTTATTTGAATAGTTTTATTATATTGGTTCCAGATGGACAAGTTTGTTATGTTACAAATAGTGGGGTGCTAAGATATATCCCAACTATGGATATTTGGAATAGTATTGCTGGTAAAAATGGATGTCCTACAGTAGGGTCCGCAACTAGACTGAATAAACCTTTATTAAAATCTCCATCAGGGAAATATATGTATACACAACAGCCAGATAAACAAGCTGTTTTCAATGTAGAAGGTTTATATGGAGCTACGAATATGACAATGAATGAAGCTTGTGGTTATGAAGGTAAAAATGTTCGTGTTGTTAGTGCTTGGGATAATCCAAAAGTGAGTTATCAAGGAACATTTCATAACTGGGATATCAATGATGGTACACAGTTTAAATATTATAATACAGTTTATGATGTAAACTCGTGTATGAATAAAGCAATAAGTGATGGAGTAAATACTTTTGGTTTAACAAACTATAATAACTCTACTGGTTTAGCAGACTGTATAACTATGAATCAAACCCCAGCGAACTCTCCTGACCAAGAAAATACTACTTGTTCATCCTCTTCCTATGCGGGTTTTGGGAAAACAGTTCCTTACCCTGATGGACAGATATACGGAAAATCAAATGGTCTTGCTTTGTACCAGACTCCTTATGAAAATATTGGAACTGTAAACTACGTTGGTGTGTTTAGAGACTGGTATCAAAGAGCATTGCCATTAATAAATGGAAGTAACGGTTTGAGTTATTGGGGTGGTGGTGACTATAACCATAACTATGAAACTTGTTTGAAATATGCAGCAGGAGGAAATAAAGACGGACCAGACGGTTCACCTGTATATTACAAATTTTTTGGACTCCAAAATGGACAAAATGGAGGACAACAAACACAATGTGGAGTTAGTAATGAACCAAATCCACTGAATGGTTATGCAAGGTATGGACAAATAAGACCAAGACAAACTGGAATAAAAGGAAATGATGGACGTATGTATGGTGGAGGTTGGCAGAATGCTATGTATGACACACAAACTGGTTCATTTTTAGGTATTTATGGTGATAGTGGAACAAGAGCAGCAAATAATTTAGCTGGTAATAGAGATAATAATAATACAAATGACTACTATAAATGTCGTAACTATGCCATGAATAATGGTTATAAATACTTTGGTCTTCAATATTTTGACTCTGGACGACAAGTAGCGGAATGCTGGACTACAAATGACAGTAGTCCACAAACAGGTTATGCTAGATATGGAAGACAAGATAGTGTTCCTAGGGCATTTAATGGTGTTGGGTCAAGTAATCCTAGTATGAATCCAGTAGGTTTCCCAAATCCTATTTATGGAGGACCTTGGCAAAATGCTGTTTACTCTATTGATTATCAAAATACTACCCCTGAATCATATATAGGATGTTATAATAACTTTCCTAACACAGCATCACTTACAAAATTATCTGACAATAGTTCTTTTACCGACTGTATGTCAAGAGCACAAGCAGGCAACTATACATATTTTGGTGTGAATCAAAGAGATGGTGCCGGTCCAAATAGTGCAACGTGTTATGCAACAAATGACCCAAGTAGTTTGAAAAATAATGGAGCATTTACTTCTACATTCAAAAATAAACAAGGGAATAAAGCAGGTAATCTTTATTATACATCCTCTTATAAACTAGATACTGGATCGTCTGTTATGCCATCAACCCAACTCATTGGGTCAACTGCCTTTATAGATAAGAATGGTGTTCTTAACCCTTATCCAGCTGGTGGAAATACATTGTCTAATGACTATCAAAAATATTCGAACAAGTCGTCTGATGCTTATGGGTTTTTAAACTATAACTCAAGTCAACTTCCAAATGGACAAAGTGACTGTCAAAAAATGTGTAATAGCAACAGTTCTTGTACTGGTTACCTGTATAACAACTCTGACAACAGTTGTGTGTTAAAATATGGTACTGCAATGGAACTAGTTCAAAACATGCAGAGTCAACCATCTTAAAGATACAAAGAAAAAACTTATTATTTTTATTTAGTAAAAGTTATAAAGTAAATAAAAATTATGATAATTTATATTATATATATTGTTTTTCTCAATTATATATAATAAGTAGCAATGTCATCATATATTATTAATAATAACGGTCAACTAACTGGTAATAGTTTATGTGGACAACAAAATATGAGATGTGCGGGTGCTTGGGTGAATAGTGATAGTTCAGGTAAATACTCATCAGGACAACAGTTTTCTTGTAACGATATTCCATCTGTTCCACAAGGAACAAATATTTCTATATCGAATTATTGTCTAGCAAAAACAGACCTTTATACTCGTGATACGACGGTTGCTTCTGGAAACTTACCTGTAGGTGTTTCTCCTGATATAGTAAACATTGATTCAGTTAGATACCAAAGTTATATAAACTCTGGAAACCAACCAGGACAACAAGGTATTATAAATGTTGACACTGATTTGAAGGCACAAAATGCCCAATACGTTCAACAGATAACACCTATCATACAACAAATATTAAACTTGTATAACAGTTTATTTAATGCGAATATGAGTGTAAATAATCTAATGTCACAATATAAAGAAAATTTTACAGGTAATATGAAAGGTGTGAATGTAATAAGTCCAAGTGTATTTAGTTCATCCATAAAGGAGTCTTTTTCAAATAATAGCATGCCTGTTGCAAATAACCGTGAAAGTATTGTGAATCAATTTAGAGAATTACAAGCAAAAATCAAAATCCTTAGCGAAAATCATAATATGGATAATATTATTGAAGAAAGAGGACTAGTAGCAACTCAACAAAATTATATTTATATTATTGTTCTCCTTATTACTTTAGGAACGATTGGATTTTTTTATAAATATACCAAAAGATAAATATA
>Ga0164297_10006000_pt1 | contig 10250 bp, 15 predicted proteins | sample GEODES058metaG_FD_113539 | JGI IMG/M metagenome (GOLD analysis project Ga0164297, IMG submission 113539) | Dystrophic lake water microbial communities from Trout Bog Lake, Wisconsin, USA - GEODES058 metaG | ecosystem: Environmental > Aquatic > Freshwater > Lake | place: USA: Trout Bog Lake...
ATCGGCAGTCCGGCAGGTCCCCTCACAAGGTCCCGATTGGCGAAAATTCCGGTCCCGGGCGGCCTGCCCTTACATTTGGATTCGCACACAAAAGCAGGCCCCTCGATAGACAGCTTTTGCACCATCAGTCCTCACCGCAAGCATGGCATCAAGCGTCAGGCCTTGCGTCCCAGTTGAGTTGCGTGTGCGCAGCGGGGCAGGAGTGAGACACAATGCGCGGCGACAGTGGTGCGCTTGCTCCGCAGCTGGTATCACTAGCCTGCGTCGAGACAAGCTCCCGAAGGGCGGCTTCCAGGAGGTGTTCGCTGTTGACCTGCTTGCTAGTGGCAAGCTCACGGAGCAAGCACTCACGGCTGCAGACGGCCGCTCCCTCGTCCCGCTCGAGATCAAGAGACCCATGGGAATGGTCCTCGCTGAGCGGCGAGTGTTGAATACCACCACCGAGTGCTTTGTTGACGAGGTGTTGCCGGACAGCAACGCACTCAGGGCCGGCGTCAAAGTGGGTGACGTGCTGAGACTAACGACGCTGGTGGCAGCTGTCCGTGGCAAGGTTGATGAGATCGCGTACTATAGCAACCCGACGAGCGCTAAGAACAGGCGCGCGTTGATGGTCGTTGACAAGCAACCTTTCGCAAAGGTGATGAAGGCTATTGCAAGCAACGCTGAGCCGGTCGATTTGATGGACGGACGAAGGGCTTTCGAATCCATATGCATTGTCTTAGAGCGCAGCAGCGAGTAGTAATCTATTCACGCATTAGTGTTATGCATGAGTGTCTGGAATCTACTGAGGAGCGTCGGAATGCCCGCGAGTTCGGCACCAAACTTGGTGCTTCCACTGTGAAGCTCCATCAGCGGCACTGCTAGCAATTTCAGGTTCTTGGGCACCTGCGCGCGTGCGGAATGATGAGTCCTTGCAGTTGGGCGTCGATGCAGCAGCGGCCAGCAGGAATTGCATCGTCGCACCGCAAAGAAGCACTTCTCGGGCAAGTGGACGATATACACGCGCCGCGTCTCGACGGGGCGAGTCACGTGAGGCGGGCAGTACGGGTACACGTGGGGCTCGAACTGCGGTCGCGTCCAGGTGGCAAGCAACTCGCCGACGTGCCACTCTGGCTGTGCCAACCCGCTGGTGCCGCTCGGCGCTAGTTTGAGCCGCAGCTTGCGGTTCAAGCCGTCCACCTCCTCCTCGCCGGGCTTCAGCTTGCCGCCAGGGAGAGCGTATGTGTCCTTATCAACCTGGAAAGTGGAGGCCGTCAGAGACGGAAGCTCTCGGTCGTCTAGGGGCATCGAACGCGGACCTGTAGCAGCAACACGTGTGGATGTCTGTGCTCGTTGACCAGCAGCACCGCCTCAACCGTGCGTCTGGCGCCTTCTGCCGAGTATCGCTCCTGCATGTGTGCCAGCTGCTCGTCTCTGGACCGTGTGGGCCGCTCTGGCTTCTGGCCGAAGCCGTAATTCGACAGCGGATAGATGTGCACGACATGCGGGACGCGAGCGGTGTCATCCATGCCAAGTGCACCGGCGGAGGAGACGGTAACTCTTGAGCTCCTGCACGCGTGGCAAGCCTTGCAGTTCTGCCCTCTGCAGAACACACGGATTGAGAGTCCGCACTTCGAATGTCAGTAAGCCTTGAAGCTTTATAACACGTCGGCCGTGACTCATGGTCACCGTGTCGGCGCCTGCACCTGTTTACGTCCACTGGGACTTGGGCAGAAGCAACGGCGCTAACTCGCGACGAGCACGCGGTGGGCGCTGCCGCCGTGTTTTGGCGGCTGCGAATGTATCCGCTTCAGATAAGGAGGCTCACTCTGTTCTGGCAGAAGACATCCGCGTGACGTTTAGCTTCGGAGAGCGCAGTGAGGAGGTGCAGGCGCTGAAAGGCGCCTCGCTGCGAGTGGCGCGAGGCACACTTCATATGCTTCTGGGGCCCAACGGCTGCGGGAAGGCGCGTGTGTCCGCCGAGGCTGGACCTCCACTCTGTTTCAGGCACTGACTTCGCGCGCCCTCGTCCGTCCTGCGTGTAGTCCACGCTTTTGCGTGTGTGTGCCGGCATGCTGCGTCCCCACGCCGGGCGACTCCGCGTTGAAGCGCCGCGGGCGTTCGTGTTCCAGAACCCAGACCACCAGGTGGTGATGCCTACAGCCGGCGCCGATGTCGCGTTCGGCCTCGGCCGCTTAAACCTGCCTGCAGACGAAGTAACTCGACGTGCAGACGAAGCGTTAGCTGCCGTGAATCTGCAGGTGAATCCGTGTGAGCCATGCATCCATGGCCGAGCTGACTGGGCACACGTCGCTCACACGCGCCATCATCGGCTGTCCAGGGCTTTGGCAGCAGACAAGTGCACACACTCAGCGGTGGACAGCGGCAGCGCGTTGCGATTGCTGGTGCCCTAGCAGAGAGGCCACAGGTGTGTGGATTGCGGCACAAGCTGCACGGGACATCGCATCATCACCCCCACTTGGTGCAGGTGCTGCTATTAGATGAGTTGACAACATATTTGGATCCGGAGGATCAGCAGGGTGTGCTGGATGCCGTGCGCGCCTCGGTGAACGGACCTGAACGGGTAACAGCAATCTGGGTGAGTCTTCTCCCCCTTTGACCGCAGAACCTACATTCTGAATCAGCGTGTCGCACTCTCTCTAACACAGGTGACGCACCGCCTGGAGGAGCTGGATTTCGCTGACGCAGCCACTTACATGGAAGATGGCCGCACAGTGCGCGTCTCCTCGGGGCCGGACATGCGCGCCTGGCTTGAAAAGCAGGCAGCGCAATGCCTGCGAGAAGCGCAGCGACAAATGGACCGCATGGAATGGTGACGCAATGGCTTGCAAGCCAATAGTCTACCCAGCCAACTCGGGGACCCGGTGGAAAGACTACCTCCGATAAATCGTCCTCCTTGGTGGATGTGAGCACACAACGCTCGAGCACACACTTTGCGATGGCAGTATAAAGCCTTTTCTTCGTGTTTTGCATGCGGCCTGCGCGAGTCGCGCCTGCTGCGCGCACTCGTGCCCGCGTTGTGTTGCTGCTGCTCGCTCTAGGAGCTGTGTATTTGCTTTTGACCTCATCACGTAGCACGCGTGGACACGCGTCTGGGCGCGGGAGTGGGTCACGTCGCTTGGGGCCGCGCGAGGAAGAGGACACCGCTTCAGTCGTTCAGCCTACCCTCCACTCCCGCGACGCAGTTGGTGCGGTGGATGAGTCAGCGGCGTTGCAGTCGCCGCCTCCATCACCACCACCGGCGCCGCCGCCGCTGCTGTCGAGGAGCACTGCGCTGTGGGAGAAGCTGCTGGAGGAAGGCCTGCACCACCCCTCGAGTGGGTACCCCCAGGTGCAGCCGCGCAACCCGGCGGTGCAGGAGGAGTGGGAGTTCTGGCAAGACCGCGTCATGCATGAGTACCCCAACGGTGCGTCAGCGGACACCAGCCCGTCAGTTGTCAGAGTTCTGTCCTGGATCGCGCACGGGGAGGGCGCTGACAGAGTTCTGCGCCCGCCCTTGAGCAGGTTGTCGCCGCGGCTATGGGGAGAACTACACGAAGAAGCAGTGTCTGCCGAAGCTTATTATTATTGGCCAGTTCAAAGCTGGCACCACCGCGCTGTTTGACATGCTTGCCCAGCACCCGGGCGTGTTGCTGCCAAAGCGCGAGACGTGGCACCGCTGGCACGAGGCGTGCCCGCTGTTCAAGCCCACGTGCGTGCTGAAGGAGGTGAACGGCTTCAGTCGCATCGGAGAGCGCCAGCGTTGGTCCGAATACGCCTTGCTCTCTCGCTATCACGTGTTGCCGCAACAAGAGCTGGATGACGAGCGGCCCGTGATGGAGGCGAGCCCGTACTACCTTGCCGGAATGGTGGATGCCATGGAGGACCTGACGCGCTTCGTGCGCTATATCCCCGACGTGAAGGTCATTGCGCTTGTGCGCAACCCCGTTGACCGCGCTTTCAGCGAGTACCTCATGTTCAGCGAGCCACCGTTCCGGGGAAACGCCACTGGCTGCGGCCGAGGCCCCACAGCTGCACGGTTTGAGGACCTAGTGGTGGAGGAGCTTGCTGTTGCGAGCCCAGCATTGTTGGAGGACCAGCACCTGGTGCATCGCTGCCTCATCGAGTCCAGCAAGTGGCAACACGTGCCCAGCATCCCGGGCGTGCCGAATGGCTTCAAGGGCCGCCTTGTGCGGTGGGGGGAATATCACACGTACTTGGGGGTCTGGATGCGCATGCTGGGCCCAAAGCAGCTGGTGGTCATCAAAAATGAGGACCTGGACGCCCATCCGGAGCGTGTGCTGTCCGAGCTCCAGGCTTGGGCTGGACTCGATGTGCAGCCGCTCAAGCCGCTGCACACCAACCTGGCCGGTTGCCGGGGTAGCATCGCCCGTGGAGCGTGGGACGAACGCAAGAAGCGCCAGGCTGATTCAGGCGCCTGCCACGGCGCCGGGCCCTGGGCGTCGCAGAAGACGATGCATCCGGGTGCAGCGGCAGGCCTGCGGTCTCACTTCAAGCCGCATAACGCACGGCTGGCAGAACTGACTGGCATCGATGTCAGCGACTGGGATGATACTTCTAGCCCGTTGTACCTGGGAGACGCTGTTGGTGGCGACGCCGCCGAGTGGGAAGCGCGCATCGCGGAGGCGGCGTCACAGGGTGGACGAGTGACTGGGGCAGTGAAGTCTGTACAACCGGAAGCTGCCTGAAATTCTGACAATTGCTATGCTCATTACGGACAGCAGTTCCGTGGACGTATTGAATCTATGACGTTGAAGACACGCAACGAATTACACCCCCCACCCGCAACCTGCAACCGGCAGAAGCAAGTCTCCTCGCAGAACACTAGCTCTGCGCAGGGAACAGCACAGTCAAGCGGAAAGCTATCCACGCGCACACTCCGACTTGTTTGCAGACTCAGACACAGTCTCTGCGTCTTGACAGAGATGGCCGTCGCGCAGCTGTTGAGGAGTTGGAGGCCCACAGGTGAGGGCCCACCTGCCTTGGCGCGTGTCCATTGGGACACAGCCTGACTGAGCATTCTTATGCCGCTTGACAGAGCGGAGGCATGCAAGGTGTACGCCGCGCTGCGCTGCTGCCCGCACGGTGTGCAGCTCTACCTCAGGGGAAGTGCCCCCACGTCGTGTGGGTGACGCAGACGCCGTCATCCAGACGCTCGCGGGCCTCAGCAAGGCGCAGGGTAGAGACGTGTCGCAGTCAGGCCGCAACCTCGTGCTCGGCCTCGACGGAGACGACCAGACGTGGGATGAGCTGGACCAAAAGGTCAACGTGTACCCGCTGGTGAGGGAGTTCAAGTGCATAGGCAGCGGCGGAGAGGACTTTGTGACGACGCTGCTTGCATCGGCAGTGGAGGTGACGCAGCGCCCACTGAGACGCGAGGAGGTTGTCGTGCGCCAGTCAAGCAAGGGCAACTACCAGAGCGTGTGCATCTACATCGAGGTCATGAGCGGGAACGAAGTGAAGGCCGTATACGCGGCACTCAAGAAAGACACGCGATTGAAATACTTCCTCTAAACTTGAGAAAGGTAGAGCTATGCTGCAACCACATGCACTTCCGTGTCTGCGGCGCCGAGGAGATGGCGAACGCGCTCCACCAGGTCCGCACTGGCGACCGTCACTTCCGTCGAGTCTGCAAGGCGCTTGATCTTGAGCTGGTCCGCGTTGATTTCGTCCTCCCCGAAGATGACAACAAGCGGGATGCCGCTCTCCAGCGCGTGCGTCAGCTGCTTTTGCATGTTCGGCGCGGCAGCGAACAGGTACTCCGCCCGGATACCCGCCTGCCACAGGGAGGAGGCTACAGCCATGCGCCTGGGTGCAAGACCTGGGCCGATTGTGGCCACCAGGACCTGTGTGTCCGTCGCCCGGATGACACCCCCAGATTTGGCACGCGTGCGTTCCTCCAAAATCGCGAAGATGCGCTCGATGCCGACGCTGACGCCAACTGCCGGGATGACTTTGCCGCTGAACATGCCAACCAGGTTGTCGTAGCGCCCCCCGCCGCCGATGCTGCCCACATTCACGCCGCTGTCCACCAGAACAGCCTCGTAGATGGCACCGGTGTAGTAGTCCAGTCCACGAGCAAGGCTCATGTCGAAGCTGAAGTGTTGGAGGCACTCCATGGCCTCCAGGTAATCAAACAGAGTGCCCATCTCCGCAAGCGCAGCGGCGGCACCAGCATGGCTGCCAAAAGGGCTGTCTGCAGCAGTGAGGCGAGCTAGCAGCTGGCGGGGCTGGCCAACGTCGGCACGCAGTTGCACAAATGTGCCAACCGCATCAGCCTGCTGCGTCGTCAGGCCCTTGTCTTCGATCATCTCGCGCCGCACCTCCGACCACGGTTCCTTGTCTAGCTTGTCGACGGCGCTGCAGATGGTGCGGAACTTGGATGCCGGCACGCCAGCGCACTCCAGTGCTGCATCCAGCAACTTTCTGTGGTTCAGCTTGATGGCGAATGCGCCAATGTCTACGCTCGATAGCAGCTCCGTCATGACTTTGAGCACCTCCGCGTCAGGCATCATGGTCGGGTAGGTGCCTGCGATGTCGAAATCGCACTGGTAGAACTCGCGGTAGCGACCACGGGCAGCTTGCGGGTTGTCGCGGCGGTATACGCGCGCGATGTGATAGCGCTTGATGTTGCCCACGCTGTGCATGGCCAGGTAGCGCGCGAACGGCACCGTCAGGTCGTACCGCAAGCTCAGCAGTTCGCCGCCCTGGTCTGCAAGGTCATAAATCAACTTGCTGTCCTCGCCATATTTGCCCATCAGCGTCTCACGCAGCTCAAACACGGGGGTGTCGAGGGGCACAGCGCCGTGGCGCTTGAAGACGCCCACGATGGCGGAGAAGGCGCGCTCGCGGATGGCCATTTGCTCAGGCAGGAAATCACGCGTTCCTTTTGGGATCTTAGGCTTTCGACGCGCTGCGTTAGCCTCCACCACAACTCGAATCTCACTTTGCAGCGCTGAAGTCGCGTCGCCGTCCACAGAAAGTGTGAGCTGCTGATCCACAAATGCGCGCACTACAGCTGTCCCTTTGCCCAGCGCAAGTGCGGGGCGACCAGCGCTCTTCTTAGCGGAAGTCGCACCGGCTGCTGCACCACCGTCGGCGGGTGGCGCTTCCGATGCCGGCGCGCGTCCGCCAGACGGGTCCTCAGTCGATGCAATCTTGGCAGCAGCAGCTCTCATTTCGCGGTTCAGAGCGTCACACAACAGTGGCAGCGCGCCACATGCGGCGCTTGACAGTGAAAGTGACGGCGCAACATCGCCCGGTCGCGCAGCAGAGTGAGCCAAGGCGCTAGCAAGACGGGCAGCAGTCTCCACCAGTGTCTCGCACGTGAGGGCATCACCATCCTCAGCACATGCAGCCCGTCGTGCTGCACTTGCGTTGGCAACAGCAGCTAGAGCGGTGAGCAGTGCGGATGTGGCGGCATCGACCGCGCCTGCGTTCATCACAGGAGCCGCACTGGCAGCGGCTCCCTTGCCTTGCGCCGGTGCCGCCACTCCTGGACGCTGTGCATTCAGCTCCACACGCAACGCTGTTCCTGCGGCTTGTAGGGCATCCCTAGCGCGACCGTGGATGTGGGGCAGAGCCGCAACGGCCGGTGGGGTGGACCCCCCTTTGCGTGGGTTCACACATTTTGACCCTTCCTGGCAAGCACAAGCAAGGCAGCAGGGACGCATTGTAAGGTAACAGCTTAGGTTCGCACAGAAACAGGTAGCGGCTGGCATGCACGCACCAGGAGAGCAGTCAGCTCGGACGCCACCAGGACGTCATTTTTGTGAGGGCATCTGTCCATGGCATCCGAGTCGAATGCAGCCACCTGGCTTTGCAGCGCCTGGTTGTTATGGAAGGAAAGTCAGCATCTTGATGTCGCTACATGATTCTCTCTCCGTCCGTGACAGCGCACCTCGCATGACAGGGCAGCTACACCGTCAGCCAGCGGCACCAGCGAGCGGCACCGTGCAACTGCCAGTGCTGCTAGTGCGACGCTTGGTGCACTGCCGGAGCACATCGCCGCGCGCTCCGCGGCTGTTAGGCCCGGCGGCTGCAGGCCCGCAGTCGCCAGTGCCTGTGTCAGGTGTTCCCCCGCCAGCGAAACGCCGGCGCCGGCCATCAGAGCGTCTGCGAGCCCAACCAGTGCGGGCGCATCCACGTCGCTGGCAGGAAGACGCGGCACGCAGTTGGCGTTCAAGGCGTCTATCAGGAAGCGAAGGACAGCCAGGCGAGGAGTTCCAGCGGACGTGGCCAGTTCCAGAAGTTTGACGAATACCACGGCACGTGTCTGGTCAGCACTCAGGTGCGTGCCATCAGACACGGTCAGCTGCTCCAGAGAGGTGCAGATGTCAGCCTGTTGGAGCGTGATCCAACTCATCTCAGTTCCAGTGACTGGTGTGGGAGCGCGCCTGACACGAGTCACGCGACTTGCGAGCATTGCGCACCTGCTGCAACGTCTTATTGGCTGCTGACTCGCGGTCCAGCTTGTCGGCCAGAGCAGCGTCGAGGCAGCAGGGCGTGCCACTGGCAACGTGCAGCACATCCTCCACGCTTATCGTGGCGCCAAAACCACCAATGACTACAGCTTTGGACGTCATGGCGCGCTCGCGTCGATGCCGCACGAGAAAACGGCGGAACAACTGTCCTAAGAAGGGCGCACACTGTGCTCGCCACGCACGCATCAGCCCCTCAGTTTGCTCTGCTCTACGGGAGCGATGAATGCTAGTGGAACAACATGTCACTTGCTAGGATGTGTCCTGTTGTTCGTGAAGGCGCATAGCAAAACTGGCACTGCTGGTCCCCCTTCAGCTGGCATCACAGTGTCCCTCTCGTCGATGACTTGCGTCATATTCAGCACGCCAAGCATGCGTTCGCGATGCTTTGGCGTCCGCGAGGGCGGGTCAGCGAGCAACAGCATTCCTCCAGGCCGCAGCAGGCGATGAGCGAGGGCAGCCACTGGCTCCGCGGCAGCCTTGTCGTACAACACATCCGCGCACAATGCCACATCGAAGCTTGCGTCCATGGATGCCGGCACATTGTGCCAGTCAAGCAACTCTGCACTTACCAACCCCAACTTGTCCAGGCTCTTGCTCGATAAGAGCCCATTTTGCTCTGCCGATAGTAGCGCACAGTGAAGGGCAAGCGGCTCTCTATCAGCGAGCTGCACCGAGGCGGCGCCAGCAAGGGCAGCTCCAAGACCTGCTAGTCCGAGGCCGCAGCCGACGTCAATGACGCGCTTTCCCCTCACCAGGTGCGGGTGCCTGAACACGAAGCGCGCAAGAGCGATACTGCTAGGCCAGACAGCACACCAGAACGGGTCTGCGTCACCCTGTTGACGTTCTATGTACAGGTCTAAGACGTCGTTCTCGCTCGCAGGCATAGTCAGTCGAACAGAACGTTGATGCTGCTCGTCATCGAGTAAGACGTCTATTGCTTTCAGCGCCAGTGGAAAGGCAGGACCAGCAGCCTCTGCGGAAGTTGAGCCTGCTCGCTGACACCTGCTCCGAGCGTCTCTCCAAGCATTCACGCGAGTGAGCGACTGCTGCAAACAACGCATCGCACCCGCGGCGCACCAATGAGAGCGCTCTCTCGGAGGGTGCCGAACTTCAGCACCCTTGCTTGAAGCAAAAGTTGCCCACGCACACAGTGGCACTCTCCGCGCGTTGCATCGCGCAGGGTGGTTGCTTCATCGGCGGAAGACAGTGCGAATGATGTCGGCTACCACGCCGCAGATTGCTGGCGTCGCTCCATCTCCAGTCTCTCGCAGACAAGGCGAACCCCGCACCAAGCCGTCCGCGCTGTTTTCTGCGCACTGCAGCTCCAAGAACAACGCACCTCGTGTCTTTTTGCCACGGCGCGTATCGCAACGACAGCAGTCTGCCCTGTGCCGCACTCTGTGTACTCTGTAGACGAGTATGCTGACAGTGTGATCCAAAACTCCTCCTTGCAGCGCCACTGCAAGCCGGACTGCAGCGTCTGTGGCGCTGTCCAGGTGCAGGATCAGACGAGCGACGTGCTCCGCCCATCGCGATGCGGTGGTGCTCAGCAGTGCAGCGCACGAGGAGGTGCGCTCACAGCACTCCACTTTGCTCTGCTCTGATAACCACCTGAACACTTCTGCGCGTCGCTTCTACCCGTGATTTACAGAAGTCCGGCTTCAACGTGTACGCCGCACTGGACGGTGCGAGCCACGGTGCAGTGTGGACGCCTAGTCGACTGACGCTTATGTTCTCGCAGCGGGTTGGGGCAGTATCGCCCTGCTG
>Ga0164297_10006001_pt1 | contig 10250 bp, 11 predicted proteins | sample GEODES058metaG_FD_113539 | JGI IMG/M metagenome (GOLD analysis project Ga0164297, IMG submission 113539) | Dystrophic lake water microbial communities from Trout Bog Lake, Wisconsin, USA - GEODES058 metaG | ecosystem: Environmental > Aquatic > Freshwater > Lake | place: USA: Trout Bog Lake...
CGGAGCAGGGGCCGCAGCAGGCGGAGCCCCGCCCGCCTTGGCTTTAGCGGCCGCGATCTCCTCCTGCGTCTCCGCGATGTACGCAATGGGCGCGCCCACGGCAGCCACGCTGCCGTCGCTCACGCTGATGGCGGCCAGGAAGCCGTCGTAGAAGGTCTCCACGTCCATGTCCGCCTTGTCCGACTCCACCACCACCACCGCCTCGCCCTTTTTCAGCTGAGCAAAGCCGAGGAGCCGCACACAGCGTCAGACGCGGACGCGCACACAGCCACGCAGCTGGACTGCACAGCCACGCGGCGAAGGACACACGCAGAGGCGCAGCCAAGCGCGCGCGAGGCGTAAAGTGCTCCGGTCGCCCCCTGGCCGCGAGTAAGCACTGCTGGTGAAGCCCCAGCGCACGTGCCTTGTCTCCCTCGCTCTTGAGCCACGACACGATCTTGCCCTCCGTCATAGTGCTGCTCAGCGCAGGCATGAAGATCTCGCGCACAGCGGCCAGGGGAGCGACTGCGGCCGCGCGGCGTGTGCACTTGGCAGAGCGCCTGCAGCTCAGGCTGGCGGCGCTGCCCAGGCTGCAGCGCATGTTCAACGCGGTGGGGGCAGCCATGGCTGGGGGTGACGGCGGCCCAGCGAGCGGTCGCGCTGTGGCTAAGTGCAGAGTGGGCAGATTATACCCCGAGACCGCCCGCTCAAGGCCCTCCGCCGAGGCGCCTCCGGGAGGCGATGAGCCTACTCGACGAGTGGGCGGATGTCGAGCAGCGAGTCGCAGGCTCGCCCCGCGCGTGGGAGACCTCAGCAGGAGGAGGCTCAGGCGACGGCACAGGCGGCCCTGTGAGCGACGCTGCATATGGCGACGCACCGGACGGAGACGATGACGGCGCAGGTGAGGGACGCACAGGCGTGCCGCTGCTGAGCGTGGAGACCTTGGAACGAAGGGCGTCCCATGGCCAAGGCGACATCACTGCCGTCGCGGCGGCTGCGAACTGCGTGCTGCTGGGCACTGCAACAGGGGCACTCATTCGCTACGACTTCGCAGAAGGCGCAGCAACAGGCACGGACCTCAAGGCGCTGTGTGTGCCCCCCACTCACTGCCTTCACACTGTCTCACACCTCTCCGCCTTCTGGTCACACAGAGGTGGAGCTCACCAAGCCGGGTAGCGGCACTGCCGGCGTGCACAGCATTTTCTGCGACCCCGGTGCCCGCCACGCGGTGGTCGTGCTACGAGACGAAGCCTCCGGGCGCCCTGCTGAGACGGTCTACTTCCACGCGACTTGGCGCAAAGCGAGACCGCTCACACGCGTACGTGGCGTCTGGCCGACGTCCATGGCGTGGAGACCGGACTGCGGGGATGCAGTCAGCAAGGAAGTGCTCGTCGGCACAGCCAACGGAACAATAGCTGAGCTGCAGCTCGACTCGGGCGACTCCAAGCGTCCAGATGTGTCATTCAAGCAGCTTCTGGAGCTGCCGAACCGAGAGGCGGTCACGGGCGTGCTCATGGAGCTGGCACCTGCATCAGGGGCAGGGCCCAGCGCCAAACGCGCCGTGGCTCTCGTCGTCGTCGCTACCGCCACCAGGTTGTTCTGCTGCACTGCCGGGGGCGCGTCTCTTGAAGCAGCTTTGAGTGGCGGACTAGGCAACCCGGTGGTGGATACAACAGCATCGCAGCAAACTGCTGGAGGAGGTGGGAGCTCGTCCGTCGGCATGCTCCATGTCACCCCCACCCGCTTCGCATGGCTCACTCGCAGCGGCGTGTTCACCGGCACAGCAGCCTCGCTGGCAGCTCGCACGCCAGCAGCGGCTGCGTCAGAGCGCACGAGACTTGCATTCCCAGGAGCTGGCGGACAGGAGGTGCCCGCATCGAGCGCCATGTGTCCACTCTGTGTGTGCGCCACCCAGTTCCACGTGCTTATGCTATACCCCGACAAGTTGTCCGCCGTCAACGTGCTCTCTGGCAAACCAGCCGCGACTGTGCATCTTCAGCGATATGGAGTCGTCGTTGGTGGTGGCTCCATATCAGCCTCTTCTGCGCTGGCACTGTCACACGACATCCAGGGTGGCGCCATTTACTTGTCTACAAGTGAAGGCCTGCACGAAGTGGTGCTCAAAGATGAAGCGCGGGACCAATGGAGGCTCCATCTCAGTCGCCGAGAATACGCCGCCGCTCTGGCTTGCGCGTCTGATGGAACCGCGAAAGAGCGTGTGCACTACGCTGCGGGCGAGGCGGCGTGGGCAGCAGGCGATGCAACTGCTGCGGCATTAGCGTTTGCAAAGGCACCATCCAGGGTGCGATTCGAGGACATTACGCTCCGTCTGCTGGCATCGCGAGATGCACAAGCGCTGCGCGCGTACCTGCGTGCGCGGCTAGATGCATTGCCTAAAGGTGAGCGTGCTGCAGCGACGCTGCTCGCCACCTGGCTGTTGGAGCTCTACCTGCACGCCCTGGCAGCCGAGCGTGACGCTACATCGCCGCAACCAAGCGCTCCGACGACGGCAGCGGCACCAGGTGGTGCAGGGGCCAGCAATGTCATTTCGCCGCTGAGCATCCAATTCAGGACGTTCTTGAAAGCTCACGCCGCCCACTTGGATACTGCCACTTCCGTGCGATTGCTGTCCGATTTCGGACGCACCGACGAGCTCGTGTTCTTCGCCGACCTACGAGGAGACGCGTCCACGGTGGTGACGCACCACTTGGCCAAAGGCGATGCTGCTGCTGCTATAGCCGTACTTCGTCGCCCTGGAATGCCACCAGAGCTGCATTATACCGCCGCGCCGCGTCTATTCGCATTGGCGCCGCAAGCAGCTGTGGACTTGTGGCTCACTGCCGCTGATATGAGGGATGCCGCGACGGGGCAGCCTGTAGTCGATCCTGCGCGTCTGGTGCCCGCACTGGCAGCGGCGCGTGGCGGCGCACTAGGCGAGGTAGCGAGAGCGCAAGCCGTGCGTTATCTAGAGCACAGCGCGTCATTGGGATGCGCAGCGCCGGGGGTACACAACCTGTTGCTCACGCTGCATGCGGAGGGCTCGGGGCCTGGAGCTGAATCCGCATTACTGCGCTACCTCCGCGCTGCAGGCGGCAATGCGAAGTTGTACGACCCCGCATTTGCGCTGCGCGTGTGCACATCTGTGGGCGCGTACCGCGCAGTGGTGGAGCTGCATGTTGCATGCGGTGCGCACGATTTAGCCGTCGATGCTGCCCTCCGCGCAGGCGATGTCGCCCTCGCACAGCGTGTGGTGGATGACTTGCCTCCTGGCAGCGACGATCCTGGAGAACAAGACGCGCCTGGTGAGGCGGCGCAAGGCTTGGGAGGTAGCCCTGTTCCTGCCCACGGCCTCCGCAAAGCGCTGTGGCTTCGCATCGCGGCACATGTGCTTGGCGCTGCAGGAGCACACGGCGGTGACGCTGCCGCTGCAGTCACTGCCGCTGTGCAGCTGGTGGCACATACCGACGGCGTGCTTGCCCTGGAGGATGTGCTCCCTCTGTGCCCCGACTCCTCTTCTATCGACGCGTTCCGAGATGCTATGATGGCTGCTCTGGACGCACACGCCGCCACAGTGACATCGCTGCGCACAGACATGGCAGACGCGGCATCTGCAGCAGACGCGCTGAGTGCTGCAGTGGCTAGCTTGGCGACACGCAGTTTGGCGATACCCCGCAACGCGGTGTGCAGTCGCTGTGGCACGCTCGTCGCACATGTGCCGCATCCACCCGGCGGGGCACACGCTGCAGGAGTGCCGTCATTCCATGTCTTCCCCTGTGGCCATTGCTTTTGTGCGGGCACGTGCTTGCTTGAGGCGCATGCTCCAGGTCTGGGGCCATCCGCAACGCAGCGCGCGCGCCATGCGTGGGCAGCGCTGGTGGATGGGAGGCACACAGCAGGGCCGGAAGTTGCTCGGAACGCGTACGAGACCCCGTTGTGCGCAGAGTGCCCGATGTGTGGTGAGGCTGCAGTTCGCGCAGTGACGCTGCCGTTTGTGGACCCCGCGACTGAGGGGGCGCTCATGGCGAGCTGGGAAGTGTAGAGACCACGCCGTCAGCGCTAGTGCGTCATAGTAATACATGTCACCGAGTTGCGCGCATTTCAGCCACCTGCGCGCTTAATTCCTGCAGCATGTTTGTGAGACGGCGCTCCATGCCAGTGCGCTCGCCCCACGCGCCCCCGTCGATGTCCCGTTCTGCAATCGTCAGGAGGTCCGCTGGAACGCGTCTCGTTATAGCAGGAAGATGTGCTGCCGGAGCGCCGTCCAGCATAACAGTCTTCACCTCTCCCGTAGCACTCACGAAACGGCGTGTGACAGCACGTAGCGGCTTCACATTGCCGTCCTCGTCGGCTTCATGTTGTGCAGCATCTGCAGCAGAAGCGCGAGCACGTAGCGTGCGTTGCCGTGCTCGCGCCATGCGTATCAAGAAGACGATAAGAGCTATCACGGCGCCTACTGCCTGTACGACGTAGAGACCCGCCATGTCGAGGATGTCGAGCACGGGGTCGCTTCTCGTGGAGGCAGACACTTGGGAGTAGGCGTACTGGCACTGAGGCCGCGATGCCGGATCAGGGAAGTAGGTTTCCGCCGCATTGAGGTACGCGCCCGTATTGATGGCCTGCGCAACGAAGACGTTCATGGCATCCAGAATGGAGCTGTTCACTGACGGCCGGTCCGTTTTCGCAAGTGGGATGCCGTAGTAACCAAAGTTCAGCTTGTCGCCCACGGAGGTGAGACCACAGAACGTGTGGCCCGGGTCAAAACCGTTGGGGCCGAAGATGCCAGGGCCACCAAGCCCTGCGCCACGGACGGACGGGGGTAAGCACACGCAGCGACACGGACACATACATTGCTGGGCGCACCGTATTTGATCTCAATGTCCGGGCCCAAACCGCCAACGCATTGGCCGCTCACGATGGCTGGGAGGAGTCCCGCCTGCGTGAGGCCTGGCACTGCCGTCACCTGCAGGTTCGGATAGTTCTGCTTTACGAATGCAACCTGCGCTGCGCTGTTCCGCACGCACACCGGCTTGCTGAGCGTCCCAAAGCTATCGATGCTCGTCACAGCCTGCGTCAGCGCCTTGGGCTCCCCCAAAATGGCTGCATATTGCGCGATGTAGCAGCTCATAGACACGAAGAAGACGAAGGCCTTCACGGCTGTATATAGTCGCCCTTCGTGCGTGTGCGGTGAGAAGCCCTCGAAGAGAACGGAGCTCATGGCGGACAGGAAGAACGCACGGGCGAACTTGTCCGGAATGGGCTCATCCGGCAGTGGAAAGTCATCGCTGCCAGTGTTTGACTCAAACCAATGGTACAGCACTGCCGAGACGAAGACGCCGGCAACCATGAGAGCCCACATGCGAGGGGAGAAGGGTCGCGTCCACTTGAAGGCGCGGCTCACCACGCTCTCTGTCGCCGCCTCCGGCTGGGTGGTGACAACGACATACCCGTACGGCTGGTGTGGAATGAGATACCGTGACCACTTCATGCGCTCCGGCAGCACAAACACAGACGCAGCAACCGCGTCATAGCCGAGCACGTCCAGCGTGTAGAGCACGCGCGCAAGCGTGTCGTTCTTGGAGCTTTGGTAATAGACAGACCACGGCAGTCGCACAACATCAATAGCCAGCGTCATATTGGCTGCAGCAGCGATGTACTTGAGTACCCACAACGTGGCACCGTCCACCTGGGACGGCTGCACACTCACTGCGTACCCGGGGCCGCCGAAAGGCCCGCAGGTGGAGTTCTCGGGGACGCCAGCTCGGAGGAGCGGCACGACAGTGCTCGCCGCAAAGTCAGTTAAATAGGCATTCCCTGTCAGCAAGGGGAGTCAGAGCCGCAGCACAGAAGCCCGGTGGTCGCACCCACTTTGCGTGGCGCACCATCGCCATATGTGATATTGTCTGGGAAGAACGTCAGGTTCTGCACGATGTTGAGTACCGCCACGTGCAGCGTAAGCCCGTTCAGCACCGCCGCGGCGGCAGTTTGGGACTGCGCAAGTGGTGTGGTGCTGCTATTGAAGTAGTTCTCGTATGACCAAGGCGTGGACTGTGCCTTGGCGCACAGGGCGAGCGCGACCAGAAGAAAGAGGCGCAGCAGCGGTGAACAGCGGGGCGACACGGTTCGGCCCACTCTTTGGAAGCAGCCCACTCTCGGCCTCATCCTGTTGTGTGGGCCGGGCCGAGGCGCGCGGCACGAGCGGCGACAATGTGGCGACTGTGGGAAAAGGGACGCGCGAATGGCGCCACATCAAGTCAAGGGGTCAGAGCTTTACGTTGCTGGTCTGTCTGTCATGCCTTCGGCCCAGTCCCCGTAGCGTCCGCTGCTGGTGCGGCTACCGCCTCCCTGTCCTTGGGAGGGGGTGTGGTGGACACGAGCGAGTCCACTGTGAAATTGTGGCTGCACGTGTGTACGGCGCACATCGTGCCAGTCAGCTTCGCATGCGTCTATTCAAGGGAACAGCACGACACGCTGACAGATGCACGCACTTGGTGTAGATGCATGTGTCTGCTGCGATGGTCATCGCCTTCTTTGCAATGGCGTGAGCGTCTAATCCCGGAATGTCGATGAGTGCCCGTGCTGCAGCTAGTGCATACGGGCCGCCAGATCCGATGGCTGACGATGATGGACCAGCCAAAGTGGGTTGCGTCAGCGGGGAACGGGCACAACAGGAGTGCAGAGAATGGGAACGTGCCGACGATGCCATCGTGCGGCTCCAGCACATCACCGGTGCCCGTGATCTGGAGCGATGTGTTCGCATCCGCGACGACCATGACGGCCTGTGCTCCGCAGAGGAAGAGGAAGGCGTGTTGAGACTGTGTGAGAGGTGCTGCAGAAGTAGCAGCAAGCCTGGGAGATGGAAGAGACACGCACGTCTAGACGGCGCAAATATTTATCCATGCGCCAGTTCTTAGCCAGCTCCACACACGCGCGCGTGAGTTGCCCCTGCGTCGTTCGCACGCAGAGTCACTGTCAGTGCACAGCTCACAGGAACAGACGTGGAGGACGTGAGACGCGTGGTATCCGCGCACCGGGTGCTCCTCCAGTTTCGTCTCGAGGCGCTCGAACAGCGTGAACGCGTCCGCAGTGGCGCCTGCAAAGCCGCCGATGACGTCAGTGCCGATGCGCCTGACCTTCTTCACGTTCGGCTTGACCACCTCCGCGCCCATGGTGACTTGGCCGTCACCGATGATGACCACCTAGGAGTGTCGGACGGAGAGATTGAGGGCGTTGAGGACAGTCTGTGCGCGTGTTTCCACCTTGTCTTGACTTGCTGACAGTGCCTGCAACCACTTCCAGCGTACCTGGTCCCCCTTGCGCACGCACAGCACCGTCGTCGCGCTCATTCCCTGGCGTGGATGTCCCGTGACCACGCTGTGGTAGGTCGCAGCTGGTCCAGCAAGGTGGGTCACGTCCGAGTCGGCGCCTGACATGACAGCAGTGGCCACCCTCCGGGCGCTGCTGCCTAAGCGACGACAAGATAGCATGGTTGATACACAGCGATGTCAAACACGTGCACAGGACGTGCGAAGGGGCGGCAGGTGAGTCACCGACCTCGACGGCCCCTCCTCAAGCGGCCAAGACGCGCTCCCCGCCGCAGAAACGAACTCCTATACCTTGCTTCCTTTTCTGCACCGCGAAGCCCCGTGGTAGCCCACCGTCTGTTGCCACACAACAGTGTAACCACTGCGCTTGCTCAGCAGTCCCAGGAGAGGTACATGTCACGAGCACGCCCTGCTGCTCACGCGCCAGTGACTGAAGCCCCGGCCGCGGATGATGAAGCTGGACAAGCATCCACTGCGAAGCGGGCATCAACCGCGTCCCCTGGCGGGGATCGCAGCCTCGACGTGGGCGTAGCCGTCCTTTCTGCTGTCGCTCTGGTGGCCATATCCAGTGCGCTCGAAGCAGGCTGGCGAGCGTGGCGTGCTGCGTCTCGGCGGCGGCGGCACAAGGGGCGGCCGACAAGTTTGATCAGCCCGGCTGTGTCTGCTCCCAGCCTTACACACTTGCTATCTTCACACAGCACCCCGAGTCGCGACGGGGTCCACGGCGGCGCTGGGAAGGCGCCTCCGCGGGGCTTGCCTGAAGGCGAGTATCTGCCGTCTCCGCGACGAGCGACGCGGACGTTGAGTGGGGGCGGCGGCCTCACGGACCACAGCCCCGGTCCCAGTACGCCTCCGAGCGAGCCTGCGACGCCGGAAGGGTACCGGGCTCAGAAACCAGCGGCCCATGCAGCCCTGCGTCAGCTGCCGTCCATCCCGTCCGCAGCAGAGCTGCAGCTATTGCCGACCCAGCAGCAACCAGGCTTTCTCCTTGATGGAGACATGAACAACCTCGGGGATGGGCCGCACGACGATTGGGCGGCGGCAGTGGCACGGGGTGAAGCGTGGACCAAGGCGGAGCCGTGGGCTACGCTGTGGCGCAAGAGCTCTCAGTTTGCAGCCGAGGAGGCTGCGGAGGAGGCTGCCATGTTGCGCGCGGAGCAGCGGGCAGCGGAAGAAGCCCATTGGGCGGCGGTTGCAGATCGCCAGCGGGATGAGGACTCGGGATGGGCGCAATCACGGGATGCGCCCACCAGTGCTTTGATGAGCGCAGCCTATGCGTCTGGTGGCAAAATGACCGCCAACAGTGGTGTTGATAGCGTCACATCTGCTGAATTGCAGCGCATGTTGACGGTCGCGGACCAGGAGAACGCGGCGGAGCGGGCAGCTGAGAACGCTGTGCGTGCAGCTCACGTGGCTCGAGTCCGTGATGATATGCGCCCTCGGGCAGCATAGCGTAACAGATATTATTACACAACACAGATATTACACACGCAGCCGCGTCAGCGCGACCCAACTTGAAACAAAGTCGACCCTCTTCAAAGCACTTCCCAGCTTCAGACGAGTATCACGCTTTGCGTCTCCCGAGCTGGCCAGTCTCCATTCAATCGGGTTGACGGAGACGCGTGTGGCGGTATAGGGGTACTGGGCCTTCGACAGAACATGGCGTCTGACCCCGGCGGAGGCGGTGTGAGTGAGAAGACACCGCTGCTCCAGCAAGAGCACCATGGCGTCGACTCCGGGCCGGGTGGGACAGCGGCGCAGGCAGCTCACAACGTGGCCTGGTCGCGCGTGGTGGGGCGGCGATTGGGCACAGCGATTCCAACCTTTGCGCTGCGCCGAAATAGCATCCGCGGGACGGAGCGCCTGGTGCCGTCCATGGGCAAACTCGGCAGTTTCCTGTTCCTGTCCAACCTGATCACAGGCGCGTGGCGTGGAGGGCGTTGCAGTTTTGTGGGGGCGTGAGCCAGCAGCTCTGCAAGTGGCCTCCCCAGCGCGCTCGCCCGTGGCCGTGCTCGTGCCGAGGTGTTCCCCATACGCATTTGGGCTTGCGTCTCGTGCTGGGCACGCACACGACAGGCTCCGTCTGCGACACGGTGGGCGTGAACACCCAAGGGGGTTGGCCCAAGACCACCACCGCCCTGTGGGCCCTCCCACCGTGTGCTCCACCACAGGCTGACGCCTCCCTTCGCGCGTGTGCGTGTGCGTGTCACAGGGCCAGGCATGCTCGCGTTTCCGGCTGCGTACCAAGAGGGCGGCTGGCTGCTGGGCGTGTTCTTCACGCTCTTGTTCATGCTGCTCACCATGCTGACCAGCACCTACATGGTGCGCTGCATCCAGCACTTCAAGCAAGCGCGTCTGGACCGCAGCTTGCCGCGGGCGGAGTATGAAAAGGTCAGTGGCCACGACCAGCACTTCGTCGAGTATGACACACTGGTTCGGGCCACGAGGAACAAGGCGTTGCTCGCCTTTTTCCAGGTGACGTTCATCTGCTCCATGTGCATGATGGCCATCTCTTGTATTTGTATCGTCGCCCGCGCGCTGGACAACCTGAGCATCACGACGTTTGGAAACGCATACGGCTTGCAAATCCTGCCCGAGTTTGGCTTCCGGCCGAGCTGTCGGCAGGGCGAGGACTGCCGCGCACGGCAGGCGTTCCAGGACACATCAGACGTGCACGGGTACGTCATCACCCAGGGCTTCGTTCTCACCTTCGCCATGGCTGTGCCATTCTCGTTGATCGACATCAACGACTGGTTCCAAGGCGTCATGTACGTCATCAGCTTGCTCGCGCTGCTTGAAATGATCTGCGTCTTCTCCTGGATCGCATGGTCGCCGTCCATGGCTGCGGACCGCGCGCTTTACGGTGGAGGCGGCACCGTTCCGGCTGTGTCCTACAACGTCGGTCTGATCATAGAGGTCTGCTTCTGGTCATGGGCCATCCAGTTCGCA
>Ga0164297_10006004_pt1 | contig 10246 bp, 10 predicted proteins | sample GEODES058metaG_FD_113539 | JGI IMG/M metagenome (GOLD analysis project Ga0164297, IMG submission 113539) | Dystrophic lake water microbial communities from Trout Bog Lake, Wisconsin, USA - GEODES058 metaG | ecosystem: Environmental > Aquatic > Freshwater > Lake | place: USA: Trout Bog Lake...
GCTGGACCCGGAGCTCACCCTCAGCCTGCCCGCTGGCCTCACCGGCGCCACAGGGATCGATGCCCTGGTGCACGCGATGGAAGCCTGCACCAACCGCAACGCCAACGCGGGCAACGATGTCTTTTGCCACGCCGCCATCCGCCTGGTCGTCCGCCATCTGCCGGAGGTGATGGATAACCCACACCACCTCGCCGCCCGGGCCGGGCTGCAATATGCCGCCTGCCTTGCCGGCATCGGCATCGACAACGCCGGCACCGCACTCGCGCATAACATCGGCCATGCCATCGGCACCTTGGCGCATATGCATCACGGTCGCGCTGTCGCTCTGGCGATGCAGGCAACCCTCGGATGGGTTTCCGCCGAAGACCCCGATGGCCGCTTCGCCGCATTGGCCCCCCTGCTAGGGGGGGACCTTCTGCCCGGCTTTACCGCGCTGGTGCGGGTGGCAGGCATCACGCCGGGGGTCGCCGGCGTCACGGCGGACGCTCTGGCGGCCGAGATGGCGGCACCGGATAATGCGCCCATGCGCAACGCCACCCGCCGGATCGTCAGCGACGCGGATTTGCGCCCGTTGGCCGAAATGGTGCTGCGCGCATGAAAATCACCGGCATTACCATCACCCATCATCGCCTGCCGCTGGACCCGCCGTTCCGTGCGGCCTGGGACAGTGTGCCCCGTCGCCATTTTGATAGCACGATCGTCCGCGTCACCACCGATGACGGGCTGACTGGCATTGGCTCCGGCGATCTCATGCTCGGTTTCGCCGGGCACGAGCATCTGTTCATCGGCTGGGACCCGATGCGGTTGGAGCGGCATTACCGCGTCCTCAGTCATATCAATTTTCACTATGGCCGCTGCTGGCCGCTGGACCTTGCTTTGTGGGACCTGGCTGGCAAGATCACCGGCAGCCCGTGTTGGAAACTCCTTGGCGGCCTGTCCGACCGCGTCCGTACCTATGCCTCATCTGGCACCCTGCGCGACCCCGGCGGCATGGCGGAAACGGCGGAGCGTTTGCTGGCACGCGGCTTCCCGGCCATGAAAATCCGCTTTCAACGCGGCGACTGGCGCGATGATATCGCCGCCCTGGCCGCTGTCCGCAAACGGGTCGGCGACCGGTTGGTGCTGATGGTGGACTGCAACCAGGGCTGGCGCCTGCCAGCCGATACCTATGCCCCTTGGACGTTGAAGGAAGCGGTTGCAGTCGGCCGAGAACTGGAGCGCCTCGGCGTCTACTGGATGGAGGAACCGCTCCACCGCGGTGATCGCGAAGGCATGCGCCGCCTGCGCGACACGTTGGACATACGCCTGGCCGGCGGCGAGATGACGCGCGAACTCTACGAATTCCGTGACCTGATCACCGATGGCGCGTTAGACGTTTTGCAACCAGATGCGACCCTGGTCGGCGGCATCACCGGGCTACGTCGGGTCGCATTGATGGCGCAGGAGCATAATCTGCTCTTCACCCCGCACACCTGGGGCAACGGCATCGGCGTTATCGCCAACGCCCATCTGGCCGCCGGACTGGCCGATGTGCCGTATCTCGAATTCCCATACGACCCGCCGGAGTGGTCGATTGAGCGACGCGATTTCCCGCTCCAGACCGCTTGTGATGTGGATGCCGAGGGTTGGCTAAACCTGTCCGAAGCCCCCGGCATGGGGTTTGACCTGAACGAGGACATGCTGGCGCGCACCCGAACCGGCTAGCTCCTGGATTGGCAAGTTCAGGCGAATTGCCCGCGGAGAAACCCCAACGCGGGCAGCGGCTTCCAGCCGCGCGGCAACTCGGCCCGTCGCATCGGTGCCACCGAATAGCGCGGCGCCGGTTGCTTGCAGGTCGAAAGAAAACCGGCATAGGCGCGCACCTGCTGTTCCCGCCACTGCCGATCCGCGAGCGCCGCCATCCGGGTTGGGTAGATTTCCGCCACACGATTGGTCCGCCCGATCGAGGCGATCACCGCCCACATCGTATCGTCGGTTACGCGCGGAAGTTTGATGACCTCGGCCATAGAGTCACGCAGCGTTCACCAGCGCGGCGGCGCTGTCAAATACGCTCCACCCCGCACCAACCGGCAATGGTCAGCGCCAGCACCTTCGTCACGTCGTGCAGCGATTGCAGGCCAACACTTTCGTCAATCCCGTGGATACTATCCGAGTCCGGGCCGTAACAGGTCGCCGGCGTGTCCTGATACAGCACGTAATGCCGCGCATCGGTCAGCCCGGCGGAGGCGTAGTGGCGCAGGTCCTCGCCGGTGACCTGCCGATGCAGCGTGCTGACCGCTTGGCTGATCGCCTGTTCGGCGGGGAACACGCAGCCATCCGCCATGAAGCCCTTGAATTCCACCTTCACCTGGGTGCCGGCAAGCTTCGGGTCCGATGCCGCCTGCGCCACCAACCGGCGGATATCGGCTGCCACCAGCCGGCTCGAATACCCCGGCATCACCCCCACCCGCATGCCGATGCGCGCCCGGGTTGGCACGGACGAATTCCATTCCCCGCCCTCGATCGTGCCGAAATTAATGTTGATCGGATGGTTGTCGCCCGCGAAGGCGAAATGTCGCCGCTCAGCGCGGTTCATCTCCGACTCGTAGTCCTTGAACGCGGCGGCAATCGTGGTGGCGGCTTCGATGGCATTCACCCCAGCATGCATGTCGCGCACATGCACCGGGCGGCCGGTCACTGTCACCCAGGCCCACACCACGCCAACTTCGGCGGTATACAACGCCGCATAGCCGGGGCCAGGCTCCGGGATCAGACAGGCATCGGGCTTCTCCAACGCCTGCATCACCGCCAGCGCCCCGTTGCCGGTGCACTCCTCCTCCACCACCGCCGCCATTTGCAGCATCGCCGCCGGCCGCAGCCCGGCCAGTTGCAGTGCCCGCACCGCGGTCAGGCTGGCCGCGACCCCTGCCTTCATGTCTGCCGCTCCGCGGCCATACATCCGCCCATCGCGGATCGACGGCTCATAGGGCGGGGTGACCCATAAATCTTCCGCGCCCTCCGGCACCACATCGATATGGCCTTGCAGCATCAGGCTGCGGCCCTTGGCCTCGCGCGGGCGCAGCATGCCCACCACCGGCTCCCGCCCGGCATACGGGATCAGCGGTGGCGAAAAGCCAGGATGGTCGGCCAGCGCATCAACATCGATCGCGACCCGGCGCGGCTCCAGGCCCAATTCGCCATAGAGAACCGCCATGTCCGCCAGACAGGATTGCTCATGCCCCAACACACTTTTGTGCCGCACCAACCGCGCCACCAACGCCTCATTATCCGCGCGCAAGCTATCAACGGCCTGGGCAATGGCACGGCGGACACCGTCATCGATGGGCAACAAGGCGGTCATATCGGCTTCCTGACGTCGTACAATAAAATGGCGCGGAACCCGCTCGGGTTCCGCGCCACGATAGTCTGCCTTTACGGGTTGACGCGAGCGCTGGCGTTGCCCGTCATCACTTCCTTGCCGTCTTGGTTGACGGTGGAAATCGTCAGGTCGACAAAGTCCTGCCCACCCTCGTTGCGCAGCCCGGCCACCGTCATGGTCGCCGTCAGCGTGTCACCCGGCCACACCTGGTTGGTGAAGCGGACGCCAAACTTCGTCAGCGTGCCATCGCCGACATAATTGGTCAGCGCCTTGCCGGTCATGCCCATCGTCAGCATCCCGTGTGCGAACACACTCGGATAGCCGGCGATCTGGGTGGTGTAGATTTCATCGGTATGCAGCGGGTTGTAGTCGCCCGAGGCGCCGGCATATTGCACAATCTGGGTGCGGCTCAGATTGTCGCAGATCTGCTCGCTATGGGTGTCGCCAACCTTCAGCTTGCTTGCATTGAGTGCCATGTGATTTCGCTCCCCTTAGCTCTGCGCGACCGGACGCTCGGTGGTCACACCGACGCTGGTGGCGGTGATCACCAGATTGCCGTTCTGATCGCGGTATTCGGTGACCGATTCGCGGAACTTCAGGATGCCAGCGCGTTTCGATTCCTTTTCCCAGGTCTTGCCCGGTTTGGTTTCCACCGTCAGCACGTCGCCGGGGCTGATGTGGCGATGGAATTCAAAATGTTGCTCGGCATGCAGACCACCCGACGAGGACGCCTTCTCGGTCAGACCCGTCGCGGTCTTGCCAGACCCGAACCAGGGCTGGCCCGGTTTCGGCCGCAGGAAATAATCCGGATTGAACTGCGCGACCGACTGGGCAAAGCTGGGCGGAGCCACGATCCGCCCAGCTTCGGACTTCTTTGCCGCTTCGGCATCATAATACACCGGGTTGGTGTCGCCGACGGCGCGCGCGAACATCATGATGTGCGACGCCTCGACGGGGAAGGTGATTTTGGCCAAGCTATCCTCCGGTTTCTTTGGGTTGTTGGGACCGACTGTTGCGGCTTGCCTGCAAGTCTAGCCATGTGGGGTTGGGCATGGCAAATCAGCATTCCAAACGCGCGTGCAAAGTTGAATAGGCGAACCGATGCCCCTTACCTCCAGCGGCCCGACCTCCCGGGTGTTTTTCTCCCAGCGCCTGCGGCTGCATTACGTCGATTGGGGTAACCCGGAGGCACCGCCCTTGCTGCTGCTGCATGGCGGCCGCGACCATTGCCGCAACTGGGACTGGGTGGCGCAAGACTTGCGGAAGGACTGGCACATCATCGCCCCAGACCTGCGCGGTCACGGCGATAGCCAGTGGTCGCACGATGGCAGCTATCGCATGGATAGTTACATCTACGACCTCGCACAGCTCATCCATCAGCAAAAGCTGGCCCCGCTCACCATCATCGCCCACTCGCTCGGCGGCAACATCGCCCTGCGCTACACCGGCTTGTATCCCGAGACAGTAAAAAAGCTGGTGGCGATTGAAGGCCTCGGCCCGTCACCCAAGTCGATCGCCAAACGGGCCCATCTCACCCTAGCCGAGCGGATGCATACCTGGGTCGAGGAACAACGCGCCCTCGCCGGCCGACTGCCGCGCCGCTACGCCTCCATCGACGAAGCGCTGAAGCGCATGCAGGAACAGAATGGCCACCTCACGCCAGAACATGCCCGCCACCTGACACAGCACGGCGTGAACCAGAATGAAGATGGCACGTATTCCTGGAAGTTCGACAACTACGTGCGCAGCTGGCCAGCCTACGACATGCCGTATGAAGATATCGACAAGCTCTGGGCCCGTATTACCTGCCCAACCCTGCTGGTCTACGGCAAGGAAAGCTGGGCCTCCAATCCGGAAGGGGACGGCCGGCTGGATCATTTCCAGAATGCCAAGGTCGTGACCATCGCCAATGCCGGCCACTGGGTCCAACACGATCAGCTCGACCGCTTCCTCGCCGAGGTCAAAGCGTTCCTCTAGCCCGCATTATTCCTGCGCCAGCCAATCAAGCCAGGCTTTGGCGGTCCGGTTACCGGCCGTCGCCGCCTGGCTGAACATCCGCTTGGCGCTGGCAATATCCTGCTTCACGCCCCAGCCGTTATAAAGCATCACGGCAAGATTGTTCTGTGCGTTCGGCAGCCCATGCTCGGCGGCGATCCGCAAATGGCGCACGACCTGAACATCGGTAATCGGCTGATTCCGCCCGGGCCGCAGCCGGGCCGCTTTGAACACGTCGTACCACGCCAGCAGATGCTCCAAAGCCGCGTTGCCGTCATGCTGCGCCGCCAACTGATACCAGTGCAATGCGGCCTCATCGTCCGCCAAGCCGCCACGCCCTTCAGACGCCATCGCGCCAAGCTGCCAGGCGGCGCCAACCACGCGCTGTTCGGCCGCGCGCATAAACAACGCCGCCGCCGCGTCTTCGTCGACCGGCACGCCGGCACCACGCAGATACAGCAACCCCAGCCGATATTGCGCCATGCCGACGCCGCGGCCGGCGGCACGCAGGTACCACTGCGCGGCTTGCGCCAGGTCTTTATCGGCCCCGTGCCAACCGGATTCCAGCAACACGCCTAACCGGATCTGCGCGTCGGTGTCGCCGCTATCCGCGGCCCGTCGATACCACATCCGCCCGGACAGATCGTCGGACGGCGTACCGATCCCAGCCTCCAACATTTGCCCCAACCGGCGCTGTGCTTCCGGCAACCCTGCCTCTGCCGCCCGGCGTATCCAACTCAAGGCCTCGGTTTGGTTCGCCTTGGTGCCGCGCCCGTTCAGCAGATACACCCCCAATGCGTTCATCGCCGGCACGCTGTTTTGCTCAGCGGCGGCCCGATACCACTGATAGGCCAGCTTATCGTCGCGCCGAACCCCACGACCTTGCTCAATCATGGTTGCCAGACTGGCCTGTGCCAGCGCGAAGCCTTGCTCGGCGGCACGGCCAAACCACAGCGCGGCCTGCCCGTCGTCCTTCGGGACGCCGCGCCCGGTGGCATACAGCATGCCCAAAGCGTGTTGGGCGATCGCAATGCCTTGCTCGGCCGCCCGGCGATACAACTGCGCCGCGCCGGGCAGGTCCTGCCGAACCACCTCGCCCGCTTCCAGTAAGGTGCCGAGGTTAAACGCCGCATCCGGTGAGCCCTGCGCCGCCGCCCGGCGAAACCAGTCCAACGCCGCCGTGCGGTCTTGCGGCACGCCATCACCGGTTTGCAACGCCATCCCAAGCGCATTCTGCGCCGGAGCGTAGCCATCGAGCGCCAGTTGGCGAATAACGTCGAGCCCGGCCGCCACCTGTCCATGCTGAATTTGCGCGGTCGCCGCCTTCAGCGCTTCAGCCGGCGAGGGCGTTTCCTGCGCCGGCGCCATGGTTGGCGCACCCGCCAACCCCGCCGCCACACAGGCCACCAACGCCCACCGTTTACGTATGGTGTAGCTCACGCCGCGCGGCTGGCCAGCAACTGCCGGGCACGGATGAAGTTATCCACCATTTGCTCAGCTGGGTAGGCGCCGGAAAACAACACATGCCCCGCGAGCGCAAAGCTCGGTACGCCGGAAATACCCGCCCGCCGTGCCATCGCATCGCCTCGCAGCACGATCTCCAACCCCTCATCACCGGCCAGCATGTCCCGCACTGCATCGCCCGGCAGCCCAGCGCCATCGGCTATCGCGGCCAGGGTGACGCTGTCGCCAATGTCAGCCCCTTCACAGAAATAGGCATTCATCAGCGCCTCGACCACGGCATCCTGCACGCCGGCCGCACCGGCCAGCAAAATGGTCCGATGCGCGGCCACCGTGTTCGGGGTGCGGGTTAGCCGTTCGAGGTGAAAGTCCAAACCAACGCCGGCGGCGGTCGCGGTAATCCGGGCATCGAGTTCCGCCGCGCGTTCGGCGCTGCCGAATTTCTCAATCCTGTAGCTCAGTCGGTCACGACCCTCCGGCGGCATGTCCGGATTGAGCTGGAACGGATTCCAGTGCACGCTGAATACTAGGCCCTGCTGCGCCAACACCGGCAGCGCCAATTCCAACTGCCGCTTGCCGATGTAGCACCACGGGCAAATCGCGTCGGAGATCACATCGATCCGGGTCAGGTCCAGCGTCGGGGCGGTCTCGGCATGCGCGTCCATGGCTGCGTCCTTGTTGTCGGCCTTGCGTGCTGTCAGCTTACACCGGTTTGCAGCAAATCGGGAGAGCCCCATGGCCCATACCACATATCGCTCGGCGCTCATCGTTGGCACCGGGCCGGGATTGAGCGCGTCGCTGGCACGGCGCTTTGCCGCCAATGGCGTGCAGGTGGCGCTCGCGGCCCGCGACACCGCCAAGCTTGCCACGCTTTGTCACGAAACCGGCGCCACCGCTTATGCCTGCGATGCGTCCGACCCAGCCAGCGTGGCCGCCTTGTTCGCGGCCGTCGCCGCCGAGCAGGGCGCCCCGGATGCGGTGGTCTACAATCCCAGTGCCCGTGCCCGCGGGCCGTTGGTGGATCTGGACCCGGAAGCGGTGCGTCGCGCGGTGGAGATTAGTGCCTTCGGTGCCTTCCTCGTCTCCCAGCAAGCCGCGCGCTTGATGCTGCCACAGCAGCGCGGCGCCATTTTGCTGACTGGTGCCACCGCCGGCGTCAAAGGTTTCCCGCTTTCCGCCGCGTTCGCCATGGGCAAGTTCGCCCTGCGAGGTCTGGCGCAATCCATGGCGCGCGAGTTATCCCCCGCCGGCATCCACGTGGCGCATTTCGTCATCGACGGCGGCATCCGTAGCGACCAGCGCCCGGTACCGAACGACAAACCTGACAGCCTGCTCGATCCGGACGCGATCGCGGCAACCTACTGGCACGTCATGCACCAACACCGCAGCGCCTGGAGTTGGGAGATCGAAGTGCGGCCCTGGGTGGAGAAGTTCTGATTGCCGCGGGCCGCATTGATGGGTAGAGCCAGCGCAACAAAGCCAGTCGCCGAACCCGATAGATAAGGGCCTCAAATGTCGTTCCGAAGCGGCGCATCCGTTAGCACGGATTTGCGTGCCACCTTGCGCCTTGGCCTGCCCTTGGTCATCGGCCAACTCGCCGGCTTCGGCACCAATATCGTTGAAGCCATGCTCGCGGGCCATCTCGGCGCCGGGGTGCTGGGCGCGGTCGCGGTCGGCGGGAATGTGTGGATGGTGCCGGTCATGGGCATGATCGGCGTTATGATGGCGCTACCGCCGTCAATCGCACATCTCGACGGCGCCGGGCGGCGCGGCGAGGCAGCCGCCTTGTTCCGCCAGGGCCTTTACCTCTCGCTCACCCTTGGCATTGCCGCCGGTCTGCTGGTGTTCTTGTTGGCCGGACGCATTGCCCCGCTGCTCCGCATTGATGCCTCGCTGCATGCCGACATCGCCGCCTTTCTGCGCGCAGCCAGTTTCGGCGGACCAGCCATGGGGATATGGGTTGCCTGTCGCGGTCTCGCCGATGGCGCGTCGCGGCCGCGTGCGACGATGGTGGCCAGCATCGGCGCCGTTTTATTGCTGCTGCCGATTGCCTGGTCGTTGATGTATGGTCGCCTCGGCATGCCGGCCTGGGGCGCGTTCGGCTCCGGCGTCGCCAACACCATCGTGCTCTGGGTGCAGGCTCTGGCCATGTTGAGCTATGTCCGCCTCAGCCCTCGCTTCGCCGATCTCGGCTGGCACTCCGGTCGCCGCTCGCCGGACTTCGCGGTTATCTTCAGTATCCTGCGGCTCGGCGGCCCGATGGCGGTGAGCGTCTTGCTGGAAATGGGTCTGTTCAGCGCCGTCGGTGTGATGATCGGTGGCCTCGGCCCGATTGCCGTTGCCAGCCATCAAATCGCGCTGAACATCGCTGCCCTCAGTTTCATGGTGCCACTGGCGATGTCGATGGCGGTAACGGTGCGGGTCGGCAACGCGATGGGCCGCCAGGATCACGCCGCCGTGCGTCGCGCCGGGTTGGCTGGGTTTCTGCTCACGCTGCTCACCCAAGGGGTCTCCTCCATCCTGATGCTCACCATCCCCGGTGCCATCGTCCGCCTCTACACGGAAGATCCAGCCGTCATCCAAGGCGGCATGGCGCTGCTGGCGCTGGCGGCGATCTTCCAGTTGTCAGATGGGTTTCAAGTCACCGGCGCAGGTGCCCTTCGCGGCCTGAAGGACACGCGCGTGCCCATGCTGATTACCGCGATCGCCTATTGGGTGGTCGGCATGCCGGTCGGCTGGTACCTCGCGTTCGAAGCTGGCTTGGGCGCCCGTGGCATGTGGATGGGATTGATCGCCGGCCTTTCAGCGGCGGCATTACTGCTGCCATGGCGCTTTTACCGGCTCAGCCGCGCATTGCGCTGAAACTATTTTCTCCGGTGGCTGCATCCACAGCCCGGCGGGCTGCGTAACGCTGTCGTGAAGGGGTTGCTTGGTGCAGCCCTCACCGATCAGGAACCTGCCGCCATGACCTTCCGCAAATTCGCCCCGTTGACCGTAACCGCTCTGCTGCTTGCCGCCTGCGCCCAAGCCGGCGCGCAAGCCCCCACACCGATGGCCTCGAACCCCGCCCCGGTCATCGTCGGCGGTCAGCAAATGTTCGCCGGCAAAGACATCGTCGACAACGCCGTCAACTCCGCCGACCACACGACCCTGGTCGCGGCAGTCAAGGCCGCAGGGCTGGTGCAAACCCTGAAGACCCCGGGCCCGTTCACCGTCTTCGCACCGACAAATGACGCCTTCGCCATGCTGCCCGCCGGCACCGTTGCCACGCTGTTGAAGCCGGAAAACAAAGCCACCCTCACCAAGGTGCTGACCTACCATGTCGTGCCAGGCAAGCTCGACTTCGATGCCCTGCACAAGATGGTGATGGATGCCAACGGCACTGCCACCCTCACCACCGTGGCTGGCGAAAAGCTGATGGTGAAAATGAAC
>Ga0164297_10006005_pt1 | contig 10245 bp, 8 predicted proteins | sample GEODES058metaG_FD_113539 | JGI IMG/M metagenome (GOLD analysis project Ga0164297, IMG submission 113539) | Dystrophic lake water microbial communities from Trout Bog Lake, Wisconsin, USA - GEODES058 metaG | ecosystem: Environmental > Aquatic > Freshwater > Lake | place: USA: Trout Bog Lake...
CCCGCAGGAACGGTAATTTGCTCCCATCCATGCGCACTCATATATTCCTGCCAACTAAGCCTCCCCTCTGGGTAGCCCGCAATGCTGCACTTAGTAATGATTTGCTTATTCCAAGTAGCGCTTAACTCTTCTGGCCACAAAGGAATGGCAGGATTAAAACTGACGAGTTTTGGCCATTGTGGGTCAGTTCGTACCATCCCCCACGGCCCCTGAATTTCATTGGGAAGCATATTCCCATCTTCTGAGCGCTCAATCGTTATGCTTGAGCCCACACTAGCAACTCTCTCAGTAATAATGCCAAGAGTCTTCCCATTGAAAACATCCTTCTTGACATAGTTCCACTCCTGCCCAACTTGAGGGGCACGAACTGTTGGCAATGGATTTGGCTGGGAGATGGGAGTACCGCGCTCATATGCCAGTGGAACGCCACAAGCTACCGGCGCTAATGCTGCTGATGTGATAAAAGTTCGACGAGATAAATTCATGCGCCCTCCTAATGGTGATGGATTAACTATACGCCAAGCAAGCCAAGCTCTTCATCACTAAAACCTGCTTGTTTACGAGCCTCCATATTGAAAGGCCCCCTTAATTTTGGTGCACAGTATTTTTTAGCCAAATCTCTATAGGCTGAAATTGGCGAGAGATTTTCTTTAGCGCACAAGAAATTGAACCAGTGATTACCAATACCGACATGCCCAATCTCATCTCGAAGAATAATTTCTAATATTTCTACGGCGCCCAATTCTTTAATTTGCTTAAAACGATCTCGAATCATCGGAACAGCATCCAAGCCTCTGGCCTCCATTGTTCTGGGCACTAAGGCCATTCTGGCAATGACTGCATCTTTAGTGCGCTCGACCATCTCCCACAAACTATTGTGAGCAGGAAAATCCCCGTAAGTAAATCCAAATGATTGGATATAGCGATTCACTAGTGTGAAATGGTATGCCTCTTCTTTAGCAACCTTCAGCCAATCTTCATAATATTTCTGAGGCATATTAGGAAAACGCCAGATAGCATCTAAAGCCAAGTTGATGGCGTTATATTCAATGTGTGCAAGTGAGTGCAGTAGAGATGCCCTGCCTTCAACGGTATCCATTCTTCTTTTGGGAACTTCCAAAGGTGGAATTAACTCGGGCTTTTGCGGGCGCCCTGGTAGTTGGAGGCCCTGCTCATTCAATATGTCTGCAGTTTTGAGTGTGATGCGCTGCTGTTGATAGTCATCGAATAGTTCAAATACTCGACTTACTTTTATTTGCGCATCTGCAATAGCCAATATAGCAAGGGCGGATTGGCGTAACTCAGTCATTGAAAAAAGAGTGGGGGGTTATTCCCACTGAAAAAATACATTGCAAAAAACACATACAAAACAAAAGATTACGACTACTGATTTTGTTTGTGCAGCTTCTGTGTAACCAGCAATGTTATGTGGCATTTTGAGGATAAATTGATCTTCCATTAAACAACATTGTACGCAGGATTTGGTTACACGACGTGCGACCATTAAGCCAGCAGGAAGATTGCTTTATGTATACTTACTTTCCCTCTGCCAACCGAACAGCCCACTTGGCTTGATCTTAAATAGCTGTCACATTTGCACTTTTTTTGTTGCAGTAACAATCTCACCATGTTTTAGACCCTATTTAGAGCCCAAATACTTGGATACGAATGTAATGTAATTTAGGTTGACTATCCTCGAACAGCAATAGACATAAACGGTAGAGCATTTTGCTCTCGAAGTATACGATTTACGAGCTCAAGAACAGATGTAGATAACTGATCTCTTGATTGATCTGCGCGATAGAAGATGTGAGCCTCTAATTGAGCGCCATCGGACTCAATCTCTTCACATACGATCCTGATTGATTTTGAGTGATCAACAAATTCGTTGTCCTTAAGGTAATCAATTACAGCCAATCTAATTGCTTGAATTAGACTCTCTAGATTTGCTGATGCACTTACTTCAAATGGAATTTCAACTCTTGAGTATCCACCATCGCTTGAAGCATTGGAAACTGTTTGTTGAATAAGGACTGAATTTGGGATGAAGTGCACCAACCCATCTCTAGAATGAATTCGCACATTTCTCCAACCAAGCTCTTCGACCATTCCATCAATATTATGATCTTTAGCGTTTATAAACACCCAATCTCCTGGCTTAATTGCACCTTCAAGTCCAATTGTTATCCCACCCAAAGCATCTAAAATTAATTCTCGCAAGGCTAATCCTACTACGGTAAGAATGACCGAGGATGCAGCTAAGACAGGAAGAATGTCACGGTTTAATACATCCGTGTAATAGAAGCCAAAAAAGGTTGAATAAATGATGGTAGATAGAAGCACCCTTAAAGAGCCCTGAAGCGCCGTCTTCTTTGACTTTTGTCTTTCAATCATCCAATCCACGCCTAGATTCAAAGTAGCGGCAATTGCAAAATAGTAAAAGGCAGTGAATGCATTTTGAATGGTAACTAGCCAGATTGCGTTTACTTTATCAAGTGCGGGACTAAAAAATAAACAGATCTCTATAAAAAATATTGCCAACAGCCCAGATTCAATTGAGATGAGACGTCCTAGCTTCCTGCGATTTTTAAAGTAAGTCCTTATAAACCAAGGAATGCAAGCGATCAGGGCAAACAAAAAGGCTATTCCACTCGAGATCCTCCAATCCAACTTGCTGCCCAAATAGGAACCAAGCATGGCATTCTTATTACGCAATCCATAAGATGCCTTAAATTCTGAGAAGCTTCTTTCACCAGTAGCTGATGCAGGATTTCCCAGAGAATTCACAATATCCGTTTCAATGGCTAGACTGGTAGTTTCTGCTCGGTAATCCATTTCCGGCGCCAAAACCTCAGACTTCTCCATGCCTTTGATGATGGAAGCAACATTACCAATATTTGCCTCATCAATAACGAAGCGCAATTGGGAGGAATCTAAAGTCTTATGCCGAAATGAGATCGCTAAAGGGAGTTGTCCCAAAGCCAGATCTTTGGATAAGGCTTCAAATTTAAAGACGCCTCGGTAACGATATAGTCGATACTTTTCGTGCTTACCGTCAGAGGACTCTAAAACCGTAAATGAGGGGTTGTCAGTAAACAGAGCTGGGAAAACAATATCATCAGCATCAATCGCTAAGTTACCGCGGAACCAGATATCAACTTCCCCGGTAAACGTTCTTTTTTCTAAATTAATAAAGCTGATTTCTCGTGGGATGAGGCCAGTAAATATAACCGGGACCAAATCATATACTCGGCTATCAACTTGAATTTTATTGTCGGAAACTTTCTCCGCAAAGTTGAAGCGCGCAGCATCAGTTCCATACTGCATTAAGTAGGGTAATTGCTTGCCGTTCCGGAATGAAACTAATGTTGGCGGAATATCGCGCTCTTGATTCTGATCTAAACGCATACGGCCAGTGAAAGCACCCTCTTTTCCTTGGCTGCCGTTCAAAGAAGAAAGATAGCTTTGGAAACTTTTACGAATCTCTTCAGGAGGAAGTTTTTTCCAGTCAGGAGTCTCGCGCTTTAACTTTTCAATGAAGGCGCTTAATAAGTAACCAGAATCGTATCCATAGGCATATGCCCAAGAAGGATTTTCTTGGCGACGTTTTTGGTAGACGTTAATAAAATCACGTGCGCGCTCATCCGCCATACTTGGGAGGAATGGCGTCACGCTCATTAAACCATTCGTATAAAATCCAGGAGCTAAGCGCTCTTTTGGGAATTCACGAAACTGATCAGGGAATGTGGGTAGACTTGCACCACCAAAGCCTACTATTTGCCCCGCATAATTTTCATCCTTCAGCCCCTTTACTAACTGAACAGCTTCATCTGTTGGCAATGAAAACGCAACGAAATCAAAAGCAGAAATTGATTTTAGGAATTGTGCAATAGCTTCTTTATCACCACTCTTGGGCCATGCCTTTAATACAAAGTTATTTTTTCCAATTTTAGAAAATACTTTTTGAAAGCCATTGGCGTAACCATTTTTTGAATCGCTTTCAAGAGTAATGAATACAGTTGAATTTGATTTTTGCACCTTCAAAAGCAGATTACTTACAAACTCGCCCTGTCGTTCTTGGCTAGGCTGCAAAGCAAAAATCCATTTTTCATTTTGATGAATGACTGGAGGGCTAATGGGAACCAATCCCGGGACCATTCCCTCCTCCAAAGAGGCGGTCATATCTTTGTAACCCAGTGCTTGGGTTGGGCCGATTACCGCTAGCGTACTAAATCCTGCTGCTGCGCTATCAGCCAAGGCCGATACTGCATTTGCATTGCCGCGGTCATCCCTGATGATGAGACGCACATCATTCGAAATATTGCCTGCGCTTGCCGCATCTTTAAATCCCTGAGCAAGATCTTGACCAATCATCCGGGTAGGCCCAGAGAAATCAGCAATGGCAACGACATCAAGCAAATCCGCGTGAGTGTCAGTTTCAGATTGCAAATAATGAAAAACCAGTGAGCCCGGAGGCAAATCAAAATACGCAGTAAGACCGAAAGTAATTGCTAACAAAAAGACGGTAGTGATGGAAACTGAAATAATCTTCCATTTTTTTGATTTCAGCCTAATCTGGCCCAAATTTATAGAGAGTTGATTGGCAATTTTTTTCACGGATGGCATTATTTAAGACCAATCCAGAAAAATAAAACGCGGAAGAGGTGGGGGAGCATCTAAAAAACTAGTTTTAGATCTGGAAAATAATGTCACTGTAAATTTTGATGAATCGCTTTTAATTCATCTTGAAGTCTATATTTATCTAATCTCTCAAAAGAGAGCGCAGCCATAATATCTATGCGTGCTTGTAAGCCATTCAATAGAGATATATAAGCTCTCTTAATTTCCATATTTGTACCGTTGGTATGCGCTGGGTCAGAAAAATCCCAATGGGCAGTAGCCGGACTTCCAGGCCACATAGGCACACCTTCGCCAATTGCTCTATCAGATAAGGAAATAATAAAGTCCATTTTGGGGGCGCTTGGGGAGGTATACACATTCCAACTTTTTGGCTCTAAGGCTTCACCTTGATAATTTAGCTCTTTGATCAATTCGGCGGCATAAGGACTCAAAGATTCAGCGGGGGCAGATCCAGCTGAAAATCCTTCAAATTTACCGCTTAAATGAGTAGTCGCAAGTGCTTGGGCAATGATTGAGCGAGCACTATTATGGTGACACAAAAAGAGAACCTTATATTTTTTCATATCGCCATAAATAGAAATTTTTTACATAACGCCTCTATTAAAGAGCAGGCATGAAAACCTGAGATTAGGTTTTTCGGCTGATCTTCTCACTGCGAACACTTTGCAGTCTATTGAGAATTTATGACAAAAATATGACAGAATTTTGACTACCTATGAAGAACAGATAGCACCAATTTGATGCACTTAAACCAAAATGGCAAATGTTAAGAAATTGCGACCATTCCTAAATTCATAGGCCAATCGGCTTGAAAGCCCTTTAATGATGGCCAAACCTAATCCACCTGGCTCAGCCTCCTGAAGGCTTACTGCCTTGGGTTTTGGTGAAGCCTCGGCTGAATTGAAAGGCCTCCCTGAGTCGCTTACAGTGATGGCAATCTCTTTACCAACCCCAGCGCCATTAATAGCAAATTCTAGCTCTACAGGGGTTTGGGTGGCAGATGAGCCAGCATGCATGACAATGTTCATCAAAACCTCATCCAAACATTGATCCAGGACTAAGGCTTTGTTTGTTGGTACCCCATATTGCAAGGAGGTCTTTTCAAGCCAACTGGACGCCGATCTGATTTCGGAACGGTCTGCATTAATGGCAAATTGAGACAAGGGCGCCCCCATTTTTACATTAATAATGAATCAGATGATCAAGCTACAGCCGCTTGTTCGGCCAGGGTGAGTTCAGAAAACATTGGCACTAAAGTACTAATACCAGTCGAGTCTAAGGTCGTACTTACTTGCTCATTATCTCCAACAAACAAAATCATTTTTCCACCCTTGTTTTGGAGGGATTTTGCATTTTGAATAATCAACCGAATTCCAATGGAAGAGAGGAAAGAAACCTTCGATAGATCTACGACTACTGCTGGTTTTGCACCTGATGACATAGCTGCAAATCTCATGGCAATCTCATCAGACCCGGCGCTGTCAAGCCGACCATCAATCATGATGAGTCTGAGATTATCTTTATCGGCGAAGTCTATAGGCATGGTGTGAATTGAGTGAAATTAAGTGAATTGTCTAATTTAAGTTATGCTTCTTCATAAGTAGACTCTAAATATTACAACTATCTGATTAAATCATGACACTTTAATGACAAATCCTACTTCTTGCTGGAATTTCCACCCTAGAGCTATGTCATTTACCATATGAATCAATGACTAAGACACCCAAAACGCTCCTCCATAGATCCACCTACTCAATCAAGCAATTGGTTGGAACATATTTGTGCGTTGCGATATTGATGGCTTTGTATGAACTAGCGAAAGAAACCATATTCAAGGGGCAGCTCACTCTTTGGGAGTCACACACTATTACAGTAATCGTCACAGCTACCTTTGCAACTATTACAGCCCATTTCATTCGGACAAGAACAAACACCTTAAATCAAGAATTACAAGAGGCCCATAGTCAAGCTGCTGATGTCATTGATAACATGCTTGATGGCGTGATCATGATTGACAAAGAAGGTGTGATTGTTAAATTTAATCCAGCGGCAGAGAAGATATTTCACCAATCATCCATTAATGCCATTGGCAAACACTTCAAAGTTCTACTAGATAAATCCTACGCAAATGAGTTTCAGGACAGAATACAAAAATTTGCCAACGATCATAATTCACCTGCTTTTACTAATAGTAAAAGCGAGGTGGTTGGGGTAAGGGCCAATGGAGAGAAGTTTCCTATGGATTTAATCTCCAGCAGCATGATCATCGGCGGTCAATTAATGTTTTTAGGTATGGTTCGCGACACCTCTGATAGCAAAAAGGCTGAGGAAGAGATTGAACGCCTACGACAGGTAGAAAAGAAAATTCACGAGAGTCTAAAGAATGAGGTGACGATCGCAGGTGCCATTCAGATGAACATGATCCCCAAAGGAGGAAATCTGTACCCTGAGCACACGCGTATTCGAGCCCATGGATTTACCAGACCTGCAAAAGAAATGGGTGGAGACTTCTTCGACGCCTTCTCAATTGATTCGGATCACATTGCATTAGCAATTGGCGACGTCTCTGGCAAGGGAGTGCCAGCAGCACTATTTATGATGAAAATTATGACACTACTTCGCTCCAATATCACCAAAGCTACAGAGCTGATGGAGTCTTTAAGGATTGTTAATAATGCGCTCTGCCAAAATAATGACAGTAATATGTTTGTTACTTTGTTTATCGGCATCCTGAACGTACACACTGGTGAACTGCAATATATCAATGCTGGTCATGATGCCCCGTTAACTGCAAATAACAATCAAGAGTTCACGCCTCTAATTGGCCCTAGAAATATGATCTTAGGCATTCATGAGGTAAACAGCTTTAACGTAGGAAGCACAACTTTAAACGCTGGAGATACACTTCTGCTGTACACGGACGGCGTCACTGAGGCTGAAAATATCGAAGGTCAACTGTATTCAATGAATCGAGTCAGTCGATTGCTATCAAACTCTCAAATGACCAGTGAAGAAATTGTTAATAAGTTACTGACGGATATTGATATACATTGCCAATCAACACCCCAGTCAGACGATATTACGCTTCTTGCTATTCAATATCATTAAGTAGAAGCAGTCAAAATGATGGGTTGCAACACTACCCATTTTGAGCAATAAATTGTTTATTCCCACTCAATTGTTGCAGGCGGTTTGCCACTGATATCGTATACCACACGATTAATTCCGCGCACTTCATTGATGATGCGATTCGAAACCTTACCAAGCAACTCATGTGGCAAATGGGCCCAATGTGCTGTCATAAAATCTTGTGTCTGCACTGCTCTAAGAGCAACAACATACTCATACGTTCTACCATCACCCATCACGCCAACTGATTTCACTGGCAAGAACACAGCGAATGCTTGGCTGGTGAGGTCATACCAAGATTTTTGGCTAGCCTCATCAATCGTATTACGTAATTCTTCAATGAAGATGGCATCTGCTCGCTGTAATAAACTGGCAAATTCTGCCTTTACTTCACCCAAGATGCGAACACCCAATCCTGGACCTGGGAATGGATGGCGATACACCATCTCACGCGGCAAGCCTAATGCAACACCAAGCTCACGCACTTCATCTTTGAATAATTCACGTAGCGGCTCGAGTAACTTGAGGTGCATATCCTCTGGCAGGCCACCAACATTATGGTGACTCTTAATGGTATGTGCACCCTTTTTACCTTTACCAGCAGACTCAATAACATCCGGATAGATAGTTCCCTGAGCAAGCCACTTCGCATTCTGAATCTTGCCAGACTCGGTTTGGAATATTTCAACGAACTCTTTGCCAATGATTTTGCGCTTGGCTTCTGGATCAGCTACACCAGCCAACTCACCCATAAAGGTTTCTTTGGCATCAACCCGAATGACCTTAACACCAAGGTTACGTGCAAACATCTCCATAACCATATCGCCTTCATTCAAGCGAAGTAGGCCATGATCAACAAATACACAAGTAAGCTGATCACCAATAGCGCGATGAATTAAGGCTGCGGCAACACTTGAGTCAACACCACCCGATAAGCCCAAAATAACTTCTTCATCACCAACTTGCTTGCGAATATTTTCGACAGCCTCAGCAATATAGTCGCCCATTACCCAATCTGGTTTGCACTTGCAAATTTCATGCACAAAACGCTCAAGGATTGCAGTTCCTTGAATAGTGTGGGTTACTTCAGGATGAAATTGGAAGGCATAGAAGCGACGATCTTCATCAGCCATGCCTGCGATTGGACAAGATTCAGTGGATGCCATCAATTTAAAAGACGGCGGCATTTTAGTCACAGAATCACCATGACTCATCCACACCTTCAGAATGCCATGACCTTCGCTGGTCGAGAAGTCTTGGATCCCTTTGAGCAGATTAGTGTGACCATGAGCGCGCACTTCAGAGTAGCCAAACTCGCGAGCCTTACCCAAGGCTTCCGCCGAAGCTACCGCACCACCCAATTGAGTTGCCATGGTTTGCATGCCATAACAGATACCTAAAACGGGAACACCTAGTTCAAATACGATTTGTGGCGCACGCGGACTGCCCTCTTCCGTTACTGAACTTGGGCCTCCAGAAAGAATGATTCCTTTACCGCCCTGATCTTGAATAAATTTACGGATGAACTCAGGATCGCAATCGTAGGGATGGATCTCTGAGTAGACTCGAGCATCACGCACACGCCTAGCAATTAGTTGAGTTACTTGTGAACCAAAGTCGAGAATCAGTATTTTGTCGTGCACGTCAGAAACAGTCTTAATCAATATGGTAATTCGGTGCTTCCTTGGTGATCTTCACATCATGAACGTGTGACTCGCGCACGCCCGCAGAAGTGATTTCCACAAAATTGGCTTTTTCATGCAACTCAGCAATTGTCTTGCAGCCGAGATAACCCATGGAGGAACGAATGCCACCGGTGAGCTGATGGAGGATTGCAAGCACACTACCCTTATAAGGGACTTGTCCTTCAATGCCCTCTGGAACAAGCTTTTCAGCATTGGCAACAATATCGCTCTGGAAATAACGATCAGCTGAACCATCAGCCATCGCGCCCAAAGATCCCATACCGCGATAACTCTTGTATGAACGCCCTTGATACAAGAACACTTCACCAGGAGCCTCTTCAGTTCCTGCAAACATCCCACCCATCATGACTGAACTTGCGCCAGCCGCTAATGCTTTGGCAACATCACCGGAGTAACGTACACCACCATCAGCAATCAATGGAATGCCAGTACCTTTTAGTGCGGTAGCCACATTCACGATCGCAGTGATTTGTGGAACGCCAACGCCAGCAACAATACGAGTTGTACAAATAGAACCTGGACCAATACCTACTTTGACCCCATCAGCACCGTGATCAGCCAATGCTTTAGCTGCATCACCAGTAGCAATATTGCCGCCAATAACTTGTACGTGAGGATAGTTTTTCTTAACCCATTTAACGCGATCTAATACGCCCTGGCTATGGCCATGAGCTGTATCTACCACGATCACATCAACACCTGCACGTACCAAGAGTTCAATGCGCTCATCATTATCTGGGCCTACGCCGACTGCTGCGCCAACGCGCAA
>Ga0164297_10006006_pt1 | contig 10244 bp, 7 predicted proteins | sample GEODES058metaG_FD_113539 | JGI IMG/M metagenome (GOLD analysis project Ga0164297, IMG submission 113539) | Dystrophic lake water microbial communities from Trout Bog Lake, Wisconsin, USA - GEODES058 metaG | ecosystem: Environmental > Aquatic > Freshwater > Lake | place: USA: Trout Bog Lake...
GCTATGTATCAGGTCCTCCACACTCGTGCTGTGGAGCTCGCAGCCATGGCCGGCAAGGATGTCAAGGTCTCATGGAACGGCGCAGTTGTCGCAACCAATACCTTTGAGAAATTCATCCATCTCTTTATTCGCGATGGTGCCTCTCATGCCTATGAGCGATGTGGTGATCGCTGGGAGGCGGGTGCGGTACTCGCACGTAATCTCTTTGCCGAGGATGATTCCCCCGATGACCGTCATATCTCCTTCGTAAACGGCATCAATACTCGTAAGGGTGGTAAGCATGTAGAAGCAGTACTCAAGACTGCTCTCGGCGGCTTCACGGAGGTGGCCAAGAAGAAGAAGATTGATGTCAAGCCTGCGCAACTGAAGGACGCAGTAGTGTTCTTCATTAACGCAACAATTGTCAATCCCTCCTTTGATTCTCAGACAAAGGAGACACTGACTACACCCGCAACAAAGTTCGGATCAGTCTTCAAGTGTGACAAGCTTCCTGATCTGCTGGTTAAGATTGGTCTTCTTGAGGAGGCACAGGCAATTCTGGATGCGAAGGCTGCGAAGGATGCCAAGAAGACAGATGGGTCCAAGCGTAAGACTCTCCGCGGCCTGCCCAAGCTGGAGGATGCGCTGTGGGCAGGTACTGCGAAGTCATCTGAGGCGACACTGATTCTCACGGAGGGAGATTCAGCTGCGGCATCCGCCATTGCCGGTCTGGCCGTGGTTGGCCGAGAACGTTGGGGTGTGTTTCCTCTTCGTGGTAAGATGCTGAATGTCAAGGACATCAGCCAGGAGAAATTCAACAAGAATGAGGAGCTTACCGCAATCAAGAAGATCCTCGGTCTGGAGCAGGGTAAGGTCTATAGTGAGGTCAAGTCACTCCGCTATGGTCGTGTCATGATCATGACCGATCAAGATCATGATGGATCCCATATCAAGGGTCTACTCATGAACTTCTTCCACACCTTCTGGCCCTCGCTGCTTCAGAAGGGCTTCCTCTGCTGCTTGGCGACTCCACTCCTCAAGATTACTAAGCGTGGAGATGTAAAGTCATTCTACTCGCAGGGAGAGTTTGACGCCTGGCGTGAGACACATGGAGCTGACTTTGTTAAGGGATGGTCCGTGAAGTACTACAAGGGTCTAGGTACGTCCACTGCGCAGGAGGCGCGTGAGTGGTTCAAGGATCTCTTTGACATGAAGTATGAGTGGGATGACACATCGGATGACGCAATTTGCCTCGCCTTCGCCAAGAAGCGCGCAGATGATCGTAAGGAGTGGCTGAAGACCTACGATGCCCGTCGTACACTGGCGGTCGTCAAAGGCGGACGTGTTCCTTATGCGCGTTTCGTCCATGATGAGCTAATTCACTTCAGCAATGCGGATAATCTCCGATCCTTACCCCATGTCATGGATGGTCTCAAGCCATCACAGCGGAAGATCCTGTGGTCCTCCATCAAACGCGGCCTTCGTTCCGAGATCAAGGTAGCCCAGCTGGCAGGCTATGTCTCAGAGCACGCAGCCTACCACCACGGTGAGGCATCTCTCAATATGACCATCGTGGGCATGGCTCAGAACTTCGTCGGCAGTAACAATGTGAACCTACTCGTACCAAATGGACAGTTTGGATCTCGTCTTATGGGAGGTCAGGACGCAGCCCAGCCAAGGTATATCCACACCCAGCTGGAGCCCATCGTGGACGCCATGTTCAAGAAGGATGATTCCGCCATTGTCAAGTACATTGATGATGATGGGCAGTTGGTAGAGCCCGAGTTCTATCAGCCTGTTGTACCTCTCCTCGTTATCAATGGCGCGGTGGGAATTGGTACCGGCTTCTCGTCCAACATTCCTCCCCACAATCCCAGTGATGTACTTGCGCTGCTGCGTGACCGTCTGTATCTGCGCCGCGCCTCATTGGCAGGCCTTGTTCTTCAGCCATGGTGGTATGGCTTCACAGGCACCATCCATCGTACAACAGAGACTACGTGGGTGACCAAGGGCAAGGCCGCTTGGGATGACACAAAGAAGACCATCACGGTCACGGAGCTGCCGGTAGGCACGTGGACCAAGGATTACAAGGCCTATCTTGATACACTTTGTACTGGTGACAAGGAAAAGGGTATCAAGCCTATTCTTGAGTCCTTTGATGACCTATACAATGATACGGAGGTGAAATTCATTCTGTACTTTGATTCGGATACGTACTTTGAGATGCGTACAGATGCAGTGGCGGCGGAGAAGATGCTCCAGCTCAATACGGCATGGCATACCACCAACATGGTGTGTTTCAGTCCGGAGATGAAGATCAAGCGTTATGCGACTGTTGGTGACATGATGGAGGACTACTATCAGGTCAGACTCACCGGGTATGAGACACGCAAGAAGCTTGAGATTGATCGTCTTGAGCATGAACTCCTGGAATACGATGCGAAGGCACGATTCCTGCTTGCCTTGCTGGAGGACCGCATGGATCTACGGCGTAAGTCGGATGAGGCAATTGTGGCTGCGCTGAAGGCTGAGCGCCTACCGGCACTGGACGGAATGGATAAGCCAGATTCAGTGGACTCCTATGACTATCTCCTACGAATGCGTATGGATCGTGTGAAGGCTTCGGCCGTGGAGGAGGCACGAAAGCATGTGGAATCAGCCAAGCTGGCACTGGAACTCCTACGGGCTACATCGGCTGAGAATCTCTGGCTACGTGATCTGGATGTGTTTGAGAAGTCATGGGCGGCACTTCAGGAGACACGTGAGGCAGCGCGTACTGGCACTAGCTCTCGTCCTTTGAAGAAGGTAATCAAGATTAAACAAAAGGATTGAAGGGGAGCGACTTCGTACCGGCTGAACTGAGACTTACGGAGCGTGAGAGGGGTACGGGCATATGACTGATATCATTCAAGTAGTAATTGTAATGATCCACGGCACTCAAGATATGAGGGACCGACCAATTTAATACTTTTTCATTGAGATCGGCGACCTGGCCTGCGATATCATACGGCAAGTTTTGCGCGTACTGAAGATACATTGTACGCATGATGATCGTGAGTTCATCGGCGGACTGATCATCAATCACGTATTTTTTGGGCCCAGACTTATCATATACGGCCTTGCGAATTCCATTCTGTACGGCCTTCATGTTCTTGTCTGAGAAGAAGGCCTTCGCAAGATCTGTGACCTCCCAGTTTCCACGAAGTGCGTCTGTAGCAAAGGAGCGTTCGGCGGACGTTCTGTAGGAAAATCCAGGAACTTCAGCGTGACCACCGGCACTGGGAGCTGCGGCTAAATTCACACGTCCGTTCATTCCATTCGTAGGTTCAGGATTTGTATAAGGTAAAATAAGTTTGTACTGATCGTCCATTCTGTTTGGAGATACGATTCCTTACGGCTTAAAATTCATACAGGATGTGCTCTTTTTTTCTAGGCCGGAGGTATAAGCAAATGTCCTCTGTCGTACGCTCACTTAAGCAGGCAAATGGCTACTTCGTTCTAGCGTCATCAAGCTCAATCGTTGGTTACACGTATTCTACGGCACCATCAGGTGCGGGCGGCAGCTTTGCGCCTGGTGTTCTAACCCAAACGACGGTATACAACAGTCTTACTGGAAGTGGTCAAACAACATCGTTTCCCGTTGGAACCGTGCTAAAGGATATGGGCAAGACGCTCCTTGTTGGCGCGGTTGGCGCCTCAGGTTCAGGTAACTCCGTCACAGCTTACGTGAATGGCCTTGGTCCCCGCGTCTTCCGTAAGGTCCAAATCCTTAACGTAATGCCGCATACGCAAGCTAACGGCACAGTAAATCTTTCCAACGGTGTTGGCAGCAATCTAACTGGTACGGATGTTGGTGCCACGGCGGCGGGTACAAATTACAATACATTCTACATTGAGCTCCCTGTCTCTGGCGACTCAACCGCTACACCTTCCAATCTCATCTATGTTCCCAACATGCCTGGCTTTGGCTTCTAAATGTACGGCAACATGGAATTTTTATGGTATCAATTCGGAATTCATTGAACTCTGAATTGATAAACGCCTGCGTTTTTTCTAGAACATAAGTATAACAAATGTCCTCGGTCATCCGTTCTTCTAAGCAGACAAACGGTTACTTCGTTGCTACGACTACTGGCGCCATCACGGCGTACGTCTATTCCACAGCCGGGTCCGGCGCGGGCGGCAGCTGGAATGCGGGTGTTCTAACTACCGGCACTGTTACACCATCAGTGGCTGGTGCTGTCTTTAAGGATATGGGTAAGACGGTCCTTGCTGGTGCCGTCGGTACTTCAGGTACCACGGCTCTTCAGGTCAACGGCGTTGGCCCCCGTGTCTTCCGCAAGGTTCAGTATGTCAACCAGGGTCATGCGCAGTCTAACGGTACTTCAAATCCCTCAAACGGTATCAACAGCGGTTTTGCTGGTACGGACACGCTTGCCACATCATTTGGTGCTGGCTATGATACGTTCTTTATTGAGCTCCCTGTCTCTGGCTCAGCAGTTGTCGAGCCAAATACGCTCATCTATGTGCCCGCCATGCCTGGCTTCGGCTATTAAACGATTTAATGTATACTATATCAATTCAGCATTATGCTAATTCTGAATTGAAACAAAAAATTGATGATTCATGTTAGATAATATGGCTGGCATGTCACTTGATATACTCGGCGTGGACGTCTTCAAAATTCACTGGTGGCATGTATTATACGTAATACTTGCTCTAGGAGTAACTGTAGGCGGTACACAGAAACTCTATTCAGCAGGTATTGGCCGCGCAGTCATTTTTGCTATCGGTGCCGTCCTAACCTTCTATTTCTTTGACCAGCGCTGGTTCGGAACTCAGAAGGTACAGGCTAGACACTGGCCTCCGACAGTGAACATGTGTCCGGATTACCTCACCTTCCTTCCCAATATCTCTGGATCAAAATCTAAGAGCGGTGGCGGATGTATTGATCTGCTTGGTGTCACATCAAAGGATGGCGGCCTTGTAAAGACAAAGCAAAGTGAAATACTCAGCGTAACTGCGAGTGATTCCAATCGTTTCTTTGAATATACGGCAGACGATGTACGGGCAGCGAAGACGGTCGATGACCTTCAGACAATTTGCTATCGCTGCAACTTAACCGGTGTAACATGGGAAGGCGTATTTGACGGTGACACGTGTAGTGGTATTGCGGCAGTTGCTCAGAATGCCAAGCGCGAAGCTAAGTGTAATGCTGATATGGATAAGGCCTTACAACGTGTTGAAAATAGCTTTTACGGTTAAGCTGGCCTAAACATAACAATTTGTCTCTTAATAAGATCATGCCATATGCCAACCTTCATCCGAGTGTGGAAGATTCACTCAGACGATGGTTACATGAACCGACCACGGCTGCCTTTCTACTTGTCGGCCCTCCCGGTGTTGGTAAGACAACCCTGGCGCGCGAGATCCTCAAACAGCAGTCCTATAGAATTGTTGAACTCAATGCCAGCCACACGCGGTCCGGACAGGCCTTCAAAAAACAGATCATCCCTCTGCTAACACAGGAATCTGTACTTGAAGCCATGTCCCCTACATCCAAACATAACAAACTTGCCGTGCTTCTTGATGAGATTGATGGTCTCAGTCTAGGTGAAAAGGGTGGTCTTAGTGAACTTCTTGACTATATGCGCGCATGGAAACCCGGACAGACAACACATCCACTCCTACTCATTTGTAATGAGATCAAGGGTCGTGCGTATCAACATATAGTGCGTCTAAGTACATATATTCAGATGGAATTTCCATCTCAGACTGTACAAAGTTGGCTAGGAGTCAATCTACGACCCGAGGTGCTGGCATCAGCAGACTTACGTGTAATTCTCAGATCTATTCAAGGATGTGATTCAGTTTCAATCAGCCAAAAACAAAATGATACAAATGCGCAGGCTCCTGAACTTGTTGTTGAGGAAGGTGAAGCGGAGGAACCAAGTACAGATATTCTTCGCTTTAGTCACTCCTGCCTATATGATTACTGGGATCCATTTGTTATTCCAGAGGTTGAAAACAATCTGGGAAATCTATCTGGCCTCTGTGTCCATGAAAATATTCATAAGCGCCTCAATGCAACAGATGAGCCATGGAAGCATTACAAGGAGTTCTTGACACTCTTTGATATGAGTGACAAGGCGGATTACTGGGCATTTTTCTATCAGAACTGGAATTTACTCAGGCCGAGCTTCCAGTTGAAACTGAAGATCACCAATGCCTTTCTCTCAGAATATCCAGTCGCAGAAATTCCATCTGCCGCTCAACTACAGTTTACACAGGTACTCACTCGCCAATCATCAATGTACAATACATGGAAACAGATGATTCAGTTCTCAGATGAGCATGGCTGTGTAATTGAGGATATTCCCAATGTACTCGCCCAGGTTGTACAGGCCAAACAGACGAAGACTCCCGCCAGTCAACTTAAGAAGATTGATGCCATGAGCATTCCCAAGACCTTGTGTACTTATAAATAGCTGCGAATCTAGACATTTATTGTCATTGACTGCTCACTTTCATGTAAAAGACGTATCAATTTGAGTGGCTCTGTTCTCCCAAGGCGAATGGCGCGACCCACGATCTGCTTTTCCTCCTCCTTACGCATGGCATGCATCAAGACTATATGCGTCGCAGACTTCAAGTCCATACCCGCACCTGCCTGTGTACTGTTCATGAGCAGGACTTGAATCTCACCCTTCTCAAATTGCTTTAGAATACTTGAAACGTGGTCCTTGTTACCCTTTACAGTCGCAACACGTACATTACGTACTAAAAGATCACCTTCAATCTCAAGAAAGGGATTGTCATAGCGGTTGAAAATTAGGAAGCGTGATCCTGGATTGCTTGTAATTAAATTCAGCAAGGCCTCCTTCTTCTTTGGCTTCTTATCTATTACGATTTCGTCCTTCTTTTTATTGGCGCACTTCTTACTGCTGTCGCTGTCGCTGTCAATTTGTCTGAGATTCTGATATCCCAATGCTGATCTACAGAGAGGACACGACGGATTTAGCTGTATACAATTAATAATACAGGCCCCACAGAAAAGTCGTGAACAGCATAGAACTATAGTCGGCGTCTTAGGATCCTCAAAGCAGATTGCGCATATCTCATCCTTCATATTCGTAATACGCTCCTTCAAGGATGTGATCTGCTCCTTAATAGATGAAATCTTTGTCTTAAGAGTAGCAAGTGCCTGCTCCTTTGCCTGTGGTGTCGCATATTCAATTGTCTCCTTGAAGGCATAGGTCTTCTCCAGACGGCCAAGTTCTTTCTCACGCGTTTCACAGAGCGCGGTAATCAAGGATGACTGACTTGTACCACTGACACCCAGTTTTTCTAGAGCAGTCTGAACATCACCCGCATGTAGAAGTTCTTGGATCTCGGCATTTACATACTGTGCTATAATTCTATGAGATACAGGACTCTCACATAAAATGCGTTCATCATGAATGGGAGGTGTACGCCAGCTCTGTTCCATGAAGGCCGAACTTGTTCTCAAGACGAGGTGACCACGACTGGGATGCTTCGATAGAAACTCCGAAAAAAAGGGGCCACTTCGTATCTCATATCTCGTATAATAATTATTTCCATTTGTTACCTGATCCTCATGTAAGAGTGCCACTAAATCTGGATGAAGCCCCCCTGTTGCCCGTCTTGATAGATAGCTTTCTGTCATATACATATAGAGTCCTTGAAAGATAAAATTCGGCCATGTGGCAGTAATGAGCCAATAAAAATTGGAAGGCGGCATGGAGACAGTTGATGTAAAATGTATGCTATCTACTTCGTCAAATATAACACGTGCCCACTGTATGGATTCACGTGATAATTCTGACATATATTGTCGGATAATTGTATTTGACATGAGAGTCACATCGCGAGTCTTAATCAGTGACAGAAAATCAGGCTTCTCTAGAGCCTTCGTTGTCTTGACCTCAAAAAAGGAAAGCGTCGTCTGTTGCTGAACCGCATGCTTCCATTGATGAAAGAGAGTATGAGGTACAATAATAAGTGTATTTCCAGAACACTCAGGTGTGTAAACTGGCTTCTGACTCCAGAAAGCACTGCGTGACATGGAGTGAATTCTAGAAAAAACATTGCTGAGAGTATTCTCCTTCAAATGCGAAAGATATCCTAGCATCATAAGTGTTTTACCAGATCCGACCTTGTCTCCAAGAATAGCCATCTGACTGAAGTGTTTCTCACCAGAAATATCAAAGCCATTTACACACTGTTCTTCCTTCTTGTGCATCGCATTAATCATCGCGAGCTGATGAGGCCTAAGCTGAACCTTTACATGAGGAGGCTGTAGAGCATATTCTGATGTTTCTGAGACTGAATTAATCAGCGGTTGTTCATATATTTCCAACATGCGATTCACCGATTCATCTCGTGTCGCCATTTTGAAAAGGAATTGTTCTAAATTGAGAGACGTATTCATGTTTAGGCATTGAACATGGCATTCAGATCTTGCCGTGCCTTGGCATACTCCTTAAATCGGGCAGGGCCGAGCTTCAACATATCCTGAGTTAGGGCCTGCTCGTGAATATGGAACTGTCCAGCATAGCGAATGCGGTAGATCTCCTTATTCTTCTCACTAATTACAATGTAATCAGGAGTCTTGCTAAAGGTAATATCAACTGCTGGAGCAGGAATTGGTACAGGAGCAATATGTGTCTTAGGACACTTCGCACATTTACATCCAGGAGGGCATGGAGCAGGTACAGGTGGAATCGGTCCTGGAGGTGCTGGAGCAGGTACAGGTGGAATCGGTCCTGGAGGTGCGGGTTGCGGCATATTGATGTTACCCATGTCCTTGGCGAACTCCCAGCAGAACCACTCAATCGTCTTCCAGACATTCACCTGGATGTCAGACTTGTCCAGCTTGGACTTATTCACCATCACCTTGAAGACATCATCAAGCGTAGTACTTGTGGGATCATCCTCATTATCAGTCGCATTGAAGACGATCAGACTGTGTGACTTGACTGTATCACGCCGCTTACTAAAGTCACCCGATGTCGGCTCGGGCGTCTCAATGCGCGCAATGATCTTGCCATTGCGCTCAATGTACTTACCACCAAGGAAGTCCTCCTGAGGAAAGTCACTTGCTACATCCGCCCGATTTGCCACCTTAATTCCTATAGCCTCAAGTATTGCCCGGTACTGAGGAACCCAAGCGCTTGAATAGGCATTAACCACCGTAACAAGGCCAATCTTCGTCCAGCCAACAGGGACATCCTCTGTTACAAGCTTCGCCTTACCAACATCGGGAAACTCACGACGAGTGGTCTTCCCCTTGTGAAGGAAGTAGGCACGGAATTCACCCGTCTCCTTGCTCTGATAGACTGTCATCGACTGCTGACGCTTACAATCAGCAGGAATCTTCGTAAACAGGAGGGGGTTAATTGGCAGAATGGAAATTGTCACTGCGTCAATGACTACTGTAATCTTTCCACCACCCTCAAGGAACTTGTAGTAGGTAAGACCAAGACGAAACTGAAGATTCTTGGTGATATCAGGTGTCTTAATGGCTGCGATGAACTCTTCCATGATCTCCTTAGGAGTCTCCATGATAGTAACAGTGCCACGCTTGAGAGGGTCAATCGCATACTTCTTCCACAGAGGAAGAGAGCTGAAGCCGAGCTCATTTGCCCGAAGAAGCATCTCACCCGTGACCATTACATTGGTATAGTCAATCGTCAGGATATTGATACCCTGGTATTTATTGGCATCATCGGTGACTCCATCAGGGCAAACGAGGTGTCGCGAAATTGCGGTCATCTTACCCTTCAACTGCGTGAAACCAGCGAGGGCATGGCCGCGACCAATTCCGAAGCGTCCATGCTTTGTCTTGGAGGGCTTACCACGATTATGGAGAACATGACCATTCTGTAGTCCATCGTGGTTCATTCCATAACCAAGATCGGCTACTATCATCTTCCGTTCCTTTGTCTCCAGTGTGATACGTACATGCCCCGCTCCAGCGCCAAGAGAATCATCAATCAGCTCACAGATGTTAGAGGTCTGGTTGAATCCATCGCTCAACATATTCTGGAGCATACCTGGAAGATTCGTGCTTGAAGGAACTGCCATCTTATGTGTGTACATATAAAGTCGACACGGGGTAAGTCAATTTTTTCAACTAAATCGTCGCGTAAAAATTTCTGAGTTCTTCATCCTTGATAAAGTCCTTCAGGGTCATCGCAGTCTTTTTGAACAGTGGATTCTCCTTTGTCCGAAGCTCAGTCTTA
>Ga0164297_10006008_pt1 | contig 10244 bp, 8 predicted proteins | sample GEODES058metaG_FD_113539 | JGI IMG/M metagenome (GOLD analysis project Ga0164297, IMG submission 113539) | Dystrophic lake water microbial communities from Trout Bog Lake, Wisconsin, USA - GEODES058 metaG | ecosystem: Environmental > Aquatic > Freshwater > Lake | place: USA: Trout Bog Lake...
GGTAGTTTTTACCAACACAGAGAAATTTCTCAGCATCGGTAATCGGCGGCAAATAGGTAATCGTTTTTGGACTGATGAATAGTGCTGAGTAGTCGCCAGAAGCGGTAACCCAAGACTTCGCTTGCTCCATAACTTTGCTGCCAGCCCGTAAGAAGGATTTCATATCACCTGGGAAATCTTGAATACCTAGCTTGTTTGCTACATCAGCGAAAGGCAAAATTTGATCGCCAGCAGGATTAGGTAAGCGTGCACCGATTTCAGGGTGGCTTGAGCCAGTGCGGGTAAAGGTAATTAGTCTCATTTTTCTTTTATATTGAATGATTTAGATAGTATTTTAATTGCTAAAGTTGATACCATAGTATAAAACTCGTCGGAGAAAAGAATGATGATTAAACAGCTTTTTTATGGCGCTATGGCCTTTATAGTATTGCACTGCTCAGCAGTATTGGCACAAGAATTTCCAAATAAACCAATCAAAGTTGTTATTCCATATGCCCCAGGTGGTCCATCAGATATTTTTGGGCGACTACTTTTCCAAAAAATTACGGAAAATACTGGTTACGCATTCATTATTGAAAATAAACCTGGAGCAAGTGCCAATATTGGCATTCAATATGTAGCGAAATCTAATCCAGATGGGTATACCTTGCTTCTGAGTAGTAGCGCATTCGTTATCAATCCCTCTCTTATTGCAAACTCTGGATACGACGCTATTCGCGACTTTTCAGCAATTTCATTGCCAGCAAGCTCTCCCAACATCATTGTTGTTAACCCTTCATTTCCGGCGAAAAATTTCAAGGATTTTTTAAACCTCATCAAACAAAACCCTGGGAAATATGATTACTCATCTCCAGGAGCGGGAACAAGCCCGCAACTCACTGCGGAATTGCTAAAACTAAAGGCCAATTTAGACATTAAGCATATTGGCTACAACGGAGGAGGGCCAGCACTGCAAGCAGTCTTAAGCAATGATGTACCAATTGGTTTTGCAGTCTTGCCGCCAACCGTTCAGCAAATCTCAGGGGGCAAAGTCATTGGTTTAGCGGTGACTAGTGGATCTAGATACCCCTCCCTACCAGATATACCTACAGTAGCAGAGTCTGGGCTCCCTGAATTTGAAGGTGAAACAATTCAGTTTTTGCTTGCACCCACTGGTACACCAAAACCCATTATTCAAAAACTTCATCAAGAAGTTATTAGAGTGCTTGGCAATCAAGATATGCGCAACAAGTTATCAGGCATGGGCTTTATTGTCAGCCTTAGATCGCCCGAGCAATCAGAGCAAAAAATCAAACTCGAAGTTGATAAATGGGCTCAAGTCATTAAGGCAAACAAAATTCAAGCAGATTAGATCGCTTTATGCTCTAGCTCTGGGCAGCATGCAGACCAGCGATTCTTCCAGAAGTGAAAACCCAGGCTAGGTGTAGACCATGTCCGCGCAATAGTAACCCCCCTTGGCCCGCACAGCCAGCGGCATAAAGACCTCTTATAGGCTTTTGATCGGCATCTAATACTCTACATTGCGTATCGACTGCGAGCCCGCCCTCAGTAGTTGTTAGCATTGGATAAATTGGCCCAAGAACATAAATATTTTGAGTATTGATACCCTCTATTGATCGCAACTTATCCTCTTTAATCTTAAGCGCTTGAGCCAACTCAGATAGATCCTGGTACCGGCTTGCAATATCTGGCCTGGCCTTCAAATAATCATTGACATATGCATAAGCAATCCCGGGTGCAGTAGAAACATAATTGGGAAATGAATTGAATAACTTAGCTGTCGAGTCACTAAAAAGCATATAGGCTTTCTTTGTTGAACTCATAGCAATCGATATCGCTGGATTTGCATGACTTAGAAGATTCCCATCTCCATCAATCAATAGGGCTCCATGCTGAAATAGTTTCTCAGACGGAGACATATTGGAGACCATTAGAGGCGCGACTAAGGGTTTTAATGCAAATGAAGGCAAATAATTCAACATCCATCTAGCCAATCTTGCTAACAAGGGCAAATTTGGCACTCCCTCAAGAATACTTTTATTAGGTGCACGGGGGAAACGCATCTGAGGACCAAAGACAATATCCATATTGCATAAATCAGCTCCAATATCTTTTGCCATCAAATGACCATCGCCAGTATTTTGCAAACATATTGGAATAGATTTTGCCGCAGCTTCAGATAAATATGTCTGACGGAGTATTGCATTTCCACTGAAATCACCAGTAGCCAGAATTATCCCTTTACAAGCCCTTAATTCGTACAAGTTTCCATCTTGAGTGTATGCAACTCCAATCACTCTACCCTCTTGATCAATAAGCAAGCGCTGCGTTATAGCAGAGTAAATAAATTTAACCCCTCCCTTAAGCGCCCTACTCTTAAGAGTTTTTAGAATAGAAAGTGCGCCAGGAATTGTGTTGTGCATGCGTGAAACTCTATTAGGCTTTTCAGGATAAGGTCCCGCAAACACGATTCCCATATCTTCAAGCCAATCTATTGTTACCCCTGCTTCCCTAGCTAAGAGACCTCGTAAGACAATATTATCTTTTGGCAATAAATCAGAGGTGAATAAATTCATATCCTCCTGAAAGTCGTCAACCGAATCTATGATTCCTTGGCTTTCCTGCAGCCGAGTGCGCGCACCTGAAATTGAACCAACAGCCCAACGGGTGGTTCCACCCATCACGCCCGTTTTTTCAAGGACCACCACTTCGGCACCAGCCTCAGATGCTGACACCGCAGCTGCTAAGCCTGCGCCACCAGCGCCCAAAATCACAACATCAGCCTCTAAGCGAATGGGCGCAATTTTATTGAGCATCTAAACCATCCCTAGTCCAACTGAATATTGTTATCTTTGATAATTTTTGATGATCGATTGACATCCATAATCAAGAATTTCATAAATTCTTCAGGAGAACCTCCAACAACCTCCGAACCCTGCAGAGTAAATTTCTCCTGAACATCCTTGGCGCTTAAAACCTTATTTAAGGCTGCGTTCAATCGCTGAATAATAGCTTTATCAGTTCCTGCGGGAGCCAATAATCCCGCCCATGACGAATAATTAAAGCCAGTAACTCCTAATTCAATAAGCGTAGGAACCTCGGGTGCAAGCGATGTTCTTGAAGAAGTACTCACTGCTAATGCTTTAAGTTGCCCCGTTTTAATATAGCTGATTGTGTTTGTTGGGGTACTAAACGACATCTGCGTCTCACCAGCAAGCAATGCTACAGCTGCAGGAGCTGCGCCGCGGTATGGGATATGCGTTATTTGCGTATCTGTGGCAGTCTTAAACATCTCCCCCATTAAATGCTGAGGTCCGCCAGAACCCGAACTTCCATAATTGAATTTTCCAGGATTTGCTTTTAGCAATGAAATCAGCTCCGATAGTTTATTGATGCCAAGACTGGTTGGCACAACCACAAAAAGAGGCTGTAGATTAATTAGAGCAATTGGTGAGAAGTCCTTGATAGGATCATAACCAGCAGTCCTAGATAGGCTAGGATTTGAGGTGTGGGCGGGGGCAGCAAGCAATAAGGTATAGCCATCAGCCGGGGATCGAGCCACATAGACTGTACCAATTACCGCATTGCCACCACTTCTATTCTCTACCGTCACAGGCTGTCCTAATTCGATAGATAACTTTTCAGAAATGATTCTCGCGGCAGAATCGATTGGTCCACCAGGTGCATATGCAACAACAATGCGAATGGGCTTAGATGGATAACTATCTGCCTTTGAAGCAGCGTGCGTAGCATAAGGACTTACTAGAATCACGCTAAGAAGCATAGCTCTCCAGCCAACACTTATTCGCATATATCTCCCTAAAAATTAGTAGAAGAAATTGTTAATTTGAAGTGACGCCTGCAGCCTTAACTACTACTTCATTTTTTTTCATTTCGGCAGTCATAAAATTTTTAAACTGCTCGGGAGTTCCCCCTAAAATAACCGTACCCTCAGCAGAAAAAATCTCAATCACCTCTTTATTGGTTAAACCAGCATTTACGGCTCGATTTAGCTTCTGAATAATATTTTGGTTTGTGCCAGCGGGCGCAAGGATCCCATACCAAGTGGCTGCATCCACACCACTTACTCCCGCTTGTGCAAGAGTTGGAACGTCCGGTAGTAGCCCGGATCTATTTTTAGAGCTGACCGCTAAGGGTCTTAACTTTCCAGACTTAATAAAGGGAGCGGAAGTGCTAACAGTATCAAATAAAACATCTATCTCTCCACCGAGTAAAGCAGTTAGGGCCGGATTCGTTCCTTTGAATGGAATGTGCGTCATATCCATTTTGGTAGCCATCTTAAAAGACTCGCCCGCAAGATGGGCTGCGCTGCCATTACCAAAAGATCCATAATTCATCCGACCCTTTGTATCTGCCCCAGCCTTAAGCAAATCAGCTACAGAATATATTTTTGAATCCGCATTTACCACCAGGACTAAGGGTTGCGATGAAATTAATATGACTGGCTCAAAACCTTTTATAGGGTCATACGGCAGATTGGGGTAAGTAAAAGGAGTTATTGTTAAAGGTCCGGCGGCACTAAAGAGCAATGTGTAGCCGTCCGGGGATGCTTTAGAAACAAAATCCTGACCAATCGTGCCGCCAGCACCCGCTTTATTCTCAACAAGTACGGGCTGGTTAAGACTTGAAGAGAGGAGCTTGGCAATCAATCTCGCCGTAATATCCGTGCCACCACCAGGCGCATAAGGTACTACTAATTTGATCGGCCTATTTGGATAGGGTTGAGCATGCAGTACACCAATCCCAAAAGTCATGAAGGCAACTAGAAAAATGTAATTCAGGGCTTTATTAATCATCACAAATCTTGCCTTCTTTAAAAGACTATAAATACATGCTAGTCAGAGCCTAACTTCAACGTGTTTGGCTGCCGCTTCTCAACTGCATTTTTTAATAGGGCGGCGACACGGTAAACTCCGTGTGCGAATTTTCCATAGGGCATAGTTAGAAACAGCCCCATTACAAACCCTAGATGCACGATCAATAAATAAGCCATCCAAGGGCTATCTCGGTAGCCAAGCAAGAGTAAACCTGAAATACTAATTAGGAATAGCAGCAGAATAAAAGCGCGGTCCATAGGTTTTTGCCGAGCATCGCCATGAAGTGGATTGCGTCGCAAATTTAAAAATAGCAAACCAAATGGGCCAATCAAGAGACCTAACCCACCAAATACACCAAGAATGACTGGCAAACTATTCAAAGCATATGGAGCATCTAGCCCTAAAACGTAGTGGTAAATAGTAGCAACGCTAGTAGAAGCAAAACAAAGCATGAAACCGTAAAAGGTGAAATGGTGGAAACGCTTGCGCCAAAGTGTGAACCCATCATCCTCGTTGGTGCAGCCCTCGCCATGACCACCGCCTAAGTATTTCATAGTTAAGGCATCATGAGCCGATTCACCAATAGCAGCAAATGAGGCGCCGGTCTTAGAAATATCTTTCCAGAAGTTATAAAAACCAATCCCCAAAGCGAGTATAGAAAAAGTAAATACGGCGCCAAAAATTAAAACCAAGGTGTTATGTGGAAATACAGCATAAAAGTTTCCATCCTTAGCCTCAATGCTTCCTTTAGAGACTATCGAAAGCCATAAAAAGAAAGCTAAAGCAATAGAAGATGACAATCCAACAGTGATGCCATTATTTTTGTACAGCCTACCAAATGATTTGGGCCAAGCATACTCAATGTAAGTCTCTTGTCGCACAGCTGCCATAGCCTGCGGCACATTTACTGAAAATTCATTAGGGGGAGCATATTGGCAAGAATGCAAACAAGCACCACAGTTATGACATAGGTTTGCTAAATAATTAATGTCTGCTTTATTAAAGCGCAGACGTCTTGTCATAGCCGGAAATACCGCACAGAAGCCTTCGCAATATCTACATGCGTTACAGATGGTCATGATGCGATCCACCTCATTTTCCTGATCACTCAGAACAGATCTTTGCGCCTCTTGAATTAACTCATTCAACTGTTGCATGTTAGCCCTTCTCTGCTGCCGATGCAGCATTTCTGCCAGCAATTCTGCCAAATGCGGTGCCTATAGCCATTCCAATTCCTGCCGTATAGCCCTTACCCAAAATGTTGCCCGCCATCATTTCCCCGGCAACAAATAAATTTTTACTTGGAATGCCGTCAAAAAATACTGCTGACGATGCATCAGTTTTCAGCCCAAGATAGGTAAACGTAACGCCTGGTCGCAAAGGGTAGCCATAAAATGGAGGGACCTCGATAGTAGTAGCCCAGTGTGTTTTTTCGGGGGCGATACCTTCGGTGTGGCAATTATCTAAAGCTGTATGGTCGAACACACCTGGTTTACAGGCTGAATTAAATTCTTGGACTGTACTTTTTAGTACCTCGGCATCTAAACCCAGTTTAGATGCCAACTCATCTAGGCTATTAGATTCATTACCAGAAAATACTGGTGGCATGAATCGGCCAATGGATTTGGAATCAATGATCGAGTATGCAATTTGATCGGGCTGTTGCGCAACTAACCTACCCCAGATTGCATAACGCTTAGGCCAAAAATCTTCGCCCTCATCATAGAAGCGCTTTGCATTCTTGTTCACAACAATTCCAAGAGAGACGCAATCAATTCGAGTGCAAATGCCACCGTCATAAAGAGGAGACCGCGCATCAATTGCAGCCATATGAGCCTGCGTGGGATCGCCGACCTGATCAGCTCCAGCAGCAATCATGTGCTTTAGCAAAACACCTTTATTAAAGGTGGTGCCACGTATCAAGAAATTATCAGCCGGACTTGAGCCATTCTCATCAATACCCCATGCCTCTCGCTGCCACTCAATATTTGATTCAAAACCTCCCGCAGCAAGTACACAACTTTTTGCCGCGATTCTGCGTCCATTCTTCAGATTTGCAGCAACAAACTGATTATCAGAAAGTTCAATTGATGCAACTTCAGCGTCGTATTGAATATCAACACCCACCTTTTCAGCGCTTCTATAGTAGGCATTTACCAACGCTTTTCCACCACCCATAAAGAACGCATTTGTTCTAGAGAGATGCAAAGTGCCAGAAAGAGGTGCTTGAAAATGAACACCATATTTCTGCATCCAAATACGACAAGTTGCAGATTCACGAATTGCAATACGTGCTAAGGACTCATTTGTAATACCGCCAGTGACTTTGAGCAAATCCTGCCAGTACTCCTCCTCGGGATAGGATTCCAAAAGAACATCCTGTGGCTCTTCATGCATGCAGCGGATATTTCGAGTGTGCGAAGAATTGCCGCCGCGCCATTCTTTAGGTGCGGCCTCAAGCAATATTACTGATGCTCCAGACTCTCTTGCCATCAATGCCGCACATAGGGCGGCATTGCCTCCGCCAATCACTAGTACATCGGTCAAGGTGAACCTTTTATTTATCGTTAGTGTATGAAAAAGAACTTTACTATAGAATTTGTGTATGCATCATTGAGCTATATAATCGCAAACCACCCTAATACATAAATTCCAAAGGTCTGTTATGCCCGAAAATCAAAAATCCCTGGTACTTCGAGGCTTGTACCCTGCAACAATTACACCTTTCAAGGCAGATCTTAGCGTTGACTACGAAGCCCTAGCCCGCCACCTTAAAGAGACCGCCCATACCCCTGGTGTTAAGGGGCTTGCGGTAAATGCTGGCCTCGCAGAAATTCTGCAACTTTCAGATGATGAAAAAAGAAAAATATTGCACTTGGCACGTGAAATTTTGCTGCCAGGTCAAATCTTAATTAGCGGAATTGAAGGTAGGGGGCCTGCAGCAGTGAAAGATGGTCTTCTTGCAAAAGAGGCAGGAGCAGATGCTCTCTTGGTACTAAACCCATTCGATGCGCGCCCTTATCGTAGATTAGCTCAGAATCCTGCATCGGCTTATCAGTTCTACAAAATGCTGGATGAGCAAGTTGATTTGCCGATGATTGTTTTTCAATATCCAGATCCCTCAGGATGCGCATATTCAATTGAAGCATTGGTGAAGATTTCGACGATTAAGAATGTTGTAGCAGTAAAAGCGGCCTGCGGTACCGTAACTCGTTATGTACAGATTTGGGAAGCCTTGCACGATAAGCTTACCGTCTTAGCTGCACTTGACTCACCTCCTTTGCTTGGAATGTTGCTGCATGGCGTTCATGGAGCCCTCATCGGCATCAGTGTGATTGACACCCCAAAATGGGTAGAGTTAATAGATGCAGCAATGAATGGCGATGCAGTAAAGGCGCAAAAAATTCACCGAGATTTTTGCATTCCAATCATGGATGGGGTGTTTGAAAACCAGGAGCCAAGTTCACCCACTAGCGAGGTAGCATGCGTTAAGGAAGCTTTAGTTCAGCTTGGTCAAATTCCTAATTCTCTTGTCAGACCGCCAGCTGTAGACGTTACTGCAGATCATAAGGCGCACGTTAAGCATGCATTAATTGCTTCTGGGTTAATCAAAAGCTAAGAAGACTTTACTTTTGAGCCGGCTGTCCTAGAGGAAATCCAAATGCCAGCAACAATCAAGGCAAACGCCAGGCCATGAAACAACTGAGGTGGCTCGCCTAACATTGCTGCAGACAAGATGGCAGTAAACAAGGGGATAAAGTTTGCAAAGAATGCTGCCACTGTAGGACCCGCTCCATTAACGCCCATTCCCCAACAACGATAGGCAATTAGTGATGGACCAACCGCAACAAACAAAATCAGTGAGCCAGTCCAGAGATTAAGGTCGAGGTAAGCGTGCCCCAAGGCAATTTCAAAGCCATCAAAAAATCCTGTCCACAACAAACCCACCAAAACCTGCGCCATCAAGAAATCCGCCCACGGCCATTGACGTTCAGTACTCGTTCCTGGGCGACTGAGCATCCAGCTATAGAAGGCCCACAGAATCGTTGCCAACATGATCAACAAATCGCCAATCACCATTTGCATGGAGAGCAAAGCAGCAAGCTCTCCCCTGGTGAGCACAATTGCCACACCTAGCAAAGAAACAATGGCGCCAATTAGTTGCAAAAGATTGGGTTTGGTTTGGTAAAAGACGGCGCCAATGAATAGCATCCAAATAGGCATACTGGCGCCAATCAAAGTGACATTGATTGCGGTTGAAGTTTGTAACGCAAGATATAAGAGGACGTTATAGCTACCTACCCCAAATAGACCTAAGAGTAAAAAGCGCTTCTTGTTCTGCCATAGGGCACTTTCCGGTTTGAATACTCGCCAACCCAAAGGCAACAAAAGCAAAGCGGCTAAACCCCAACGAACAGCACTCAGGGTAATTGGTGAAACACTTCCCACCAACAAACGCCCTGCAATCGCATTTCCAGCCCATAGGGCTGTAGCAGTCAAGAGGTAGGCAGCAGTAGCAAAAGTCAGTTTTGGCATGCAATCGTGAGAGGGTGAGCCCCATGAAGGGCGCTATTAATAGGGATACCCTAGCATTGTAGAAACAAATCCTCGGTATTGCTAAGATATAGCTTAATTAGACAAGGATTTACTGTGCCAATCATCACCAATATTGAAGACCTCCGGGTTCTCCACCAAAAACGCACTCCCAAGATGTTTTATGACTATGCAGACTCAGGGTCATGGACAGAATCCACCTATCGCGCCAATGAATCTGATTTTCAGAAGATTAAATTACGCCAACGCGTAGCGGTTGATATGACCAATCGCACCACCAAAACTACGATGGTTGGTCAAGAGGTGGCAATGCCGGTTGCACTAGCCCCAACCGGTCTTACTGGTATGCAACACGCTGATGGTGAAATCTTGGCAGCTAAAGCGGCTGAAAAATTTGGTGTTCCCTTCTGCCTATCTACGATGAGTATCTGCTCTATCGAAGATGTTGCTGAACGCACCACCAAACCATTTTGGTTTCAGCTCTACGTTATGAAAGACCGTGGCTTTATTGAGCGACTCATTGAACGTGCTAAAGCTGCTAAATGCTCCGCATTAGTTCTCACTCTAGATTTACAAATATTGGGGCAGCGTCATAAAGATTTGAAGAACGGTTTATCAGCACCGCCTAAATTGACCCTCGCCAATCTGATCAATATGGCAACTAAGCCGCGCTGGTGCCTTGGTATGGCAATGACTCCACGTAGAACCTTCCGCAATATCGTTGGGCATGCTACTGGTGTTGGCAATATGTCTTCCCTGTCCTCCTGGACGGCAGAGCAGTTTGACCCAGGTCTCAACTGGGGTGATGTGGAGTGGATTAAAAAACTGTGGGGTGGCAAGCTCATTATTAAA
>Ga0164297_10006011_pt1 | contig 10241 bp, 6 predicted proteins | sample GEODES058metaG_FD_113539 | JGI IMG/M metagenome (GOLD analysis project Ga0164297, IMG submission 113539) | Dystrophic lake water microbial communities from Trout Bog Lake, Wisconsin, USA - GEODES058 metaG | ecosystem: Environmental > Aquatic > Freshwater > Lake | place: USA: Trout Bog Lake...
CTGCTTGTACTTGTGCTCCGCAATCTTTTGAGCCACCACAGCGTGGAGCGTTGCAGCATCCAACACGAGCGCATCTGTGCGGCCGTACACCGCCGCTTGGACGCTGGCCATGAGCTTGGCAAGCTCGCGGCCACTGAACCCCTCAGTCTGGCGCGCGACGTCGTCCATGAGACTGTCCGTCACGTCCTCCGCAACCTTCACATTCGGCGGTGTGGGTCGACGGCGGAAGATGCGTGATAGCACGCTCTGCGATGCGGCCACATCCGGGTCTGAGTCCGTACCCGCAGGCTGCAGAATGTACTTGGAGAAGTACAGGCGAAGCAACTGCGCGCGCTCCGCCTGGCTGGGCAGTCCGAACTCAAGCGCCTCATCCACGCGGTCAAGCACCGCCTCATCCAGATCCCCCGGCCTGTTAGTGGCCAGCACGAGAGCAATATCTCTGCTGGGCGCGCCAGTGCGGAAGAGAAGGGCGTTCAGCGCAGCTCGCACGTCTTCGCCGTGAGCTTTGCGTGCTGACAGGAACGCGTCCGCCTCGTCGATGAAGAGCAACACGCCCTTTGAGGTAGTACCCGCCCAATCGAACAACTGATGGATGGAAGTCACCGCCCGCGGACCGAGAGGAGCGACATCACCTCCAGACATGATTGCATAATCCAGCCCGCTTGTTCGCGCAAGCCGCTTCGCAGCGAGTGTCTTGCCCGTGCCTGGCGGGCCATAGAATAGCATGTTGCGGAACGGCGCGCCGTGCTTCCTGCTCTGGCCCGTGGCACTAGCAAGCACTCGCAGACGGTCGAGAAGCCCTGGTTGGAGGACGACATCCCGGAAGGTAGACGCCCCAGCTGCGCCGCCAGCTGCAGCTGCGGCGCTGCGAGGAAGTAAGCCCCACCTGCGACTCGTCTCCCGCACCAACGATGGCTGCCCCAGTATGCTTTCCAAGTATCTGAACCCCACACGAGCGCCCTCGCGGGCACCGTACACCCCGACTGCGAGAGCAGTCACTCCCCCGATGGCAATCCCCATTTGTCGCGGATCATTCAGCAATGCGCGAGTGCCATCCGCGAGGCGCTGCGCCGCGGCATTGAGCAGCTGAACTGCTTTCTGGGTCTCGGCCTCCACCCGGGTGACCAACATCCGGCGATTCACATCCTCATTCGCACGCGCCTCCGCCGCACGACCCTCAGCTTCAGCAAGTGCTTTAGCACGCAGCGTCTCGCGCTCAATCTCAGCCTTGAGAGCTTCAGTCGCTCGGCGCTCCTGCTGGACTTTCTCCTCTGTGGCCCGACGAAGCGCCTCCTGCCGCTCAGCAATCACCTCTTGCATGCGCACCGTCTCAGCATTGCGCTCCCGGGCCTGCTCATGCTCACTGGCTGCCCTCTGGCGAGCGAGCTCGTCCTCGTAGCGTGCCATCTGCGCTTTCAGCTGCGCTTGCGCCGCATTCGTTTTCCGCAGCTCTTCGAAGTGGACGCGCTCCCGCTCTGCTGAGGCCTGAGCGATAGCTGCTTGGGCTTGCGCCTCCTGCGTCCGCAGGTCCTGGGCTTTGGTCACCTCTTGTTGCCTGGCAAGCTCCAGCACCTTGTGGGCACGCCCGGCAGTCACAACGCAACACACGGGTTGGAGTCAGAGGCTATGCGCATGCGCGCATGCGCGCGCGTGAAGCAGGCAGGCGCCGATCGCGAGGATGAGCCCCGCGGTGGCACCATGGCAAAGAGGAGAAGAGCCGCCAGTGGGCCCGCACCTGCTTCGCGTTCGGGTGTCCTTTCAACTCATTTGCAGCCTTCGCCGCACGCTCGAACGGCTCCGGGTCAAACACGGCGGGCAGCGCGCCCTGTTGGAGGAGCGCAGCGCGGTGAGCAAAGGTGTCGGAGAGAAGGGAAGTCTCACAAGAGGCGAGACGTGCACGTGCCGTGGCGCGCTCAGTCTTTGACTTGGTGTCACATTGCGCACGCTGGACTGCAAATAACTGAGCCCCGGTTGCTGCGAGCGCTGCGGCGACGCGGCCAGCGGGCATTGCTGTTCAGCTATGTGCCCTGCGAAAGGGAAGTCTTCTCTTGCGACGGGAAGATGATGACGCGGTCTGTGTGCTTTACATTTATCCTTTTGAGGCCTGGCTCATGGCCTTGATGCGTGCCAGCCGCTGCTGCAAATCCTCAACTGACGCATTCGTGCTTCCCGCACGCACAGCGGGCGCAGCCACCGCTACAGGCTCAGGCACCACTACAGGCGGCGCTACTACAGGTGGCGCCACCATGATTTCAGGCATCGCAGCTGGCTGTGCAGGCGGCTGTGCGGGCGCAACAGGGGCTGTGGTGGTCACTGCTGCTGTCATGGCTGCAACTGACCGCATGCGTTCGCGTAGCGCATCCAAGTTCTGTCGCGACCCGGCGCTGATAGCGGCACTTGTAACTCCGCCGGCAGGCGCGTCAACAGCGCCAGCGGCTTGTTGCGCAGCCTTGACCTTGAGTAGCCGCTCCTGGTACTGCTCAGCGGCGCTCTTGCCGCCGCCAGCAGTAGGAGGAGGCGCCTGCTGCGCTGCCGCACGCCGTGCCTCCACTTGAGCCAGGCCGCGCTGGATGTACAGCTGGAAGGCATCCGATGTCTTTGCGATGTGAGGTGTAATGTCGATGGACGGGTTATCTGCTCTGAAGTCGTAGAGCTCCTCAATGCCCTCCATGCTCGTGTTCTTATCGCCAATCTTACGGAAAATGGCCGCGAGAAGCACGCGCTGAGGGTCACTGCCTCCAGGCGTGCCTGGAGCAGAGGCACCTCCCAAGGGCGACATGGGCACCGCTTGCATCGTCCTCGACGCGGTTGAACTATCGCCCGGCTGTGCTGGCGAGCCTGTAAAGCCTTGGATCTGCGGCTGCGCGGCCAAGCTTTGGAGGTTGAGGTTGATGTACGCGTAAATGATGGGCGCCGGCTCAAAGGTGGGCGGCGGGATTTTCTGCATGTGATCCTTTATGGTTGGCCCCAGCGCCTTGGTGAGCTCATACAGGACCGTCTTGACCATGCGCAGCGGCCGGTCGTCCTCCGCGCCGCGGCGTCGGATTTCGTCGACGCCGAGCAGCATGAAGAAAGAATGGATGGTGAGCAGCACTTCGGAGACGTCCAGGCCCGCGAGGCTCTGGCTCAGCGTCTTTGTCAACTTGATGAGACACTTGACCGCAAGGTCGAAGAAGCGCACGCGGCGCTCAGCAGCTGCTGAGCCGGTCAGCCCAGCTGGTGGCTGGCGAAGCATGAGCAGAAGTGCCACAAACGAAGCGGTCCGAGACGCGTGCTCCAAGATGCGCAGCATGAGAACATTGAGACTGCGTACCAGTGTCGTCCCCTCCGCAATGCCGGCCACTCGGTCGTCGAGCAGCAACAGCAGCAGCTCGCCGATGGCAACACGCAACGTCGGCTCCGACACAGCCGCCGCGATGCGCGGCACTGCAAACACAGAGGCGCATGCATTCAGCGCGTATTTGCATCCCCGACTGGGAGCAGGCTGCTGCGCTGCGCCGCATGCAACCGCGAACATGCGCGCAGAGTGGCGAACAAGGAGCGCAACGAGTGTGTCTGCATCAGCCACGAACGCGGCCACGACGCTGTCGTCCACGCCGGACAAATCTGCTAGCGTGTTGGCGATCACCTTGAACACGGCGATGACCTGCTCGTCACTGGCATCCACGCGCTCCAATGTCTGAAGGCCAGCCGTCCAGGCGGACAGTGACGATGAGCCGCTCGGCGCGGGAGGCACCGCGGGTGTGCTGCCACCCAACATGAGTTCAGAGCTCTGCAAATCTGCTGGAGGACGGGTGTCCAGCCGCGGCGGAGTCGCAAATTGAGATACCCCAAAGGATGGGGCGCGCGCAACCACCGGCGCTTCTGACGGAGCTTGCACGTGCTGCGAAGCCACCGGCGCTGCAACAGTACTGCTTGTGCGCTGCATCGTCTTGCGGAACAAGCCATCCAACATTTGCTGCTGCGCGGCGTTGATTTGTCCGCAGTGCTTCCAGATGGAGTCGCCCACGGAGCAGTAGCACGCGACCAGCGCATCAGATGCCGCTTTGCGCACAGCGGCGTCACGCTCACCCGCTAGCGCTACGATTGTGGGCATGATACGTGCGCCGGAGCGCTCCACAGCTTCAAAGCCGTGGGTGCCAACCACTGCGGCCAGCTCCTCGAGGCACTCTACCCGCGACCGGCTATTCTTGGAGGAGAGGCCCAGCGCAAGCATGCCCACGAACTTGGGCACCGGCATGACAGTGCACGCGCCGCGCATGATGCGGCGGAAGCGCTCGCGCACAGCAGGCAAATTATGGCCACTCTTGTCAAGCACAACAGGCATCAAGAGCACGGCTTCTTCATCTCGGAGCTTGAGCCCCGCTGCTGAGAGAGTATCTAGCAGCGCTGCAAGCCAGTCGAGCACACGAAGCAGACTGCTCGTGTTTGGCGCGAGCTCGCACAAGCGCGCAACCGACCATCGGAGAAGAAGGTCGAGGACAGAGACCACGTCGCCAAGCTGGGTACTCAGCGCTGCCTCCAGCTCCTCTGCAGCAGTGATATGTTTCTTGAAATCGTCGCTGGCCATGAGGGCGTGCACATCAGCACGGATGTATGCACTTAGTTGCAGATTGAGCTCCTCCGACGCGCTGCTATCGCGCACATCGGTGGCTACATCTTTGCCACCCACGAGACCCAGCGCTTTGCGAGGCAGCTTTGCGAGCCGCTCATCTCTGCGCTCAGGAGGACATGGAAGGATGACCAGTCCCGAAGGAGCGGCGCTGCCTTTACCAACAGCAGGCGCAGTCGATGCGGCGCGTGCACCACCAGCGGCACCAGCAGTCGCTGGCCGTGTAGGTACTGATGATGCGGTGCCGGGTCTGCCGCCGCCAAGTGAGGTGGATGCAGTGCCCGGTCGCACACGAGCAATGGAGTCCTCAGCCGCCAGTGGCGGGGGCAGCATTGCTGCGGCAGCGCCCCCGGGTTTGATAGGGCCTATGCGCTCAAGCAGTGTGACTTGCGCCTCACGAGGCAAGCCGCGCAGCGCGCGCTGGATGCCGTCTTCAGTGGCAACTGCAGCGAGCTCAGAGCACAGCGCCGCTGCGCACTCCCTGATCTCTCCGGATTTATCTGTCAACCCCATGGCAGTGGCACTGAATGCAGCTGTCAAGTCACACGTCTCCGGCGCCGCTTTCACAGCGGTAGTCAACCAGACTAAGGCGTCTTTCTTGGCATCCATGGACGACTTCGGCTCTGCAATGCAGGCTGCGACCGCGGGCAGGAGTCGCTCCAGGGGCTGTGTGCATGCGTACGCGCTCAGCGCCTTGCTCACTGCTTCCCGGACCTGTTTCTTCGGATCCGCCCAGGATTTGAGGAACTCTGGGAAAACGGGGCGGAACGCCTTCTCCGTCGCGCTACCTGGGCCACACGCTTCCGCTACCAACGCGATGGTGCCCAGCGCCTGGATGGTCAACATCTTGTTTGAATCAGTCAGGCGGCCTCGCAAAGCAGGCATCAGCTCCACGCCCAGCGACGCCGGGTTCACCCGTCGGCCTGCAGAGTTGACGAGGCCGTCAACCGCGTCAAGCGCAGCTTGTCGCTCCTTCCACTGCGCGCTGCCTAGGTCCTTGATCAGCTTGGCGGTGATCTTGGAGCTCACATCTTCACGAGGGTGGGTGGAATCATCCACCAACAGTGTGATGTCTACGTCGCTCGCAGGCGCGAAAGCAGAGGCTGCTGGCAGTGCCGCGTCTGCTACGCGCGCAGGTGCCAAGACGTGAGTCGCCGCTGCTGCTGGTGCCGGGGCTGCGGTCTCGATGACCCCTTGGAAGGGGCATTTCGCGAACTCAGCTTGCAATGTCGCCACCAGCGCAGGCTTGAGCGCAGTCACTGCGTTGGCAACCAGTGGGCCGTACTGCGCGTGCGCGATGCCCATCAGCTTGATGGCTGCAGTTTTGACGTTCGGGTTGGAGCTGTTAAGTGCTGCTTTGCCCATCTCAATGAGAGCAGGCGCGTCGAAAGCAGCTCCACCCGCAGTTTCTAGTTCAGACGCTACCCAGGTGAGCGCGACTTCCAGAACTTTGGGGTTGCGATGCGCGGCGGCTCGGCGTGCAAGCTGGCCGACCACAAACCGATGGCCTAACGTCTTTGAGAATGCAGCCAGGCAGTCCGCAGCTGCAGATTTAAGTTTCACATCCGCGGCTTTGTCAACGACAGCGTGCATGACGATGACCGCGTTGCGGCGACTGAAGCCAGGCGATGTGGAAGCCAACAGCGACACAACCTCCAGCCCTTTGCCCACGACTTGGAAGTTGCTGTCGCTCCAACCAGGCGCATTCGCAAGCTGGCGCAACACTGTCTCTGTATTGGATGTCAGCTCTGCAGGCGGCTTGGCGGCTAACGCGGACAACAGGGTGTTCATTCCTTGGAGCCGCTCCTTCCAGTCTCCACTGCCTAGCCGAGTGCGCACATCGGCGCCAACGAAAGCGTCCACAGCAGCGCCAACCTCCTCTGCACTTAAGCCGCCACTGTCATCTAATTCGGCGTCGTCGGAGACGCCACGGCTGGATGGGGCCCCGACGGTGGAGGAGGATCGGGCAACACCAACCGCTGCAGAGGGTCGGCGCGTCGCCGGAGCGGATGATGATGCGTCGCTTTGAGGCGCTGATGTGGGTCGGCTCTGAGGCTGCTGACTAGCAGGCGCTGCTCTATCTGCGCTGCCATTGGTGCTTGATGTTGTTGCTAGTTCTGGAGCAGCTTGCTGCTGCGCATTAAGCTCCGCCAAGCGCTTCTTGCGTGCAGCATCTAAGCCGTCTATAGCCTTTGCGACAGCGCCAAGCTCAGGCGCGTTGGTGCCGCACAACTGCAAGGCAAGAAGGGCGCCGTCACGCACAGCAGGCGACGCGTCGTCCGTGCATTTCAGCAGCAGCGGCAACAAGTGCGGCACTAGCTTCGCCAGAGCAGCAGAATCTGCAGAGGCGATGCAGGCGGTGACCCATTTGAGGGACTCTGTTTGGACCTTTGGAACTTTGTGGCTCAACGCCATAGCCACATCCTCGATGACATCGCCCAGCGCGTAGCAGTGCGTATTGAACGCGCTCAGCGCAGCGTGGATGGCGCGGATCACGTTCGTCGTCTTATCCTTCAGCTTGTCCAACAGAACTGGTGTCAGCGTACGTGCTTCAGCTCGCCATTCGCGACGCAGGCCCTTTGCTAGCGCCTGCGCCGCATCCACCGCAACGCCGATGACGGCGACGTTGCTGTCTGTAGACACGCAGCGCTTGATGCAGCGCATCACTTCGCCGTAGTCGCCGCCACACAATCGCGGCGCAGAAGCTAGATTTTGGAGCGTTGTGAACGCCTCCAGACGCTCTGGACAGTGACGTGCGTTCAGCGACGGTGTGTCACTCAAGTAAAGAGGCAGCGCTGCCAAGCTTGTAGAGGGGCGCACCTTTCCACTTCTCCGAGGCTGCCAGCTCAAAGAACGTCGGCTTGCTCTTATTCAGCTTCGCCAAAATGTCCTCTGGCTCTAGCAAATCATACACGTCGGCAGCTGGGGCGGCTCCCGCTGACGCTGCTCGCGGTGCGGCGCCATTCTGCGAGAGTGTGCGTCAGTAGTAGCCTTCGTGTGACGAATACCGCGGAGACATCACCCGCACCACTGCTGCGCCACCTGCACTCTGACCGCCCTCATCAGTGCGCGCGGAGGACGCAGCTGCCGCTGCGGCAGCATCCCTGCGCAGGAAGCGTGTCGGCTGCGGTGCCGCTGCCCCCGAGACAGCCTCAAGGGCGTCATCCACCTGCGCGGGGCAAGCCATCGGTGAGTGACGGGCGAGTAAAACACGAGCATCGGCCAGAGCTGCTGTACAGATGCGTGTTCAGATGGATGTGTGCGCGTGCCTCTTTCTGTTGAGCTTCCCGCATCTTGCTGGTCAGGTCTCGCTTCACAGCCGCTGGACCCAGCCACCGCGTGAGTTCCACCTGCCACATGTGCAAAACACCACGTGTGAGTAGAGAGCACGCGACCGCAGAATGCAGTGTTTGGCTGCGTCGCTGCTTAGTGAGTGCGTCTGGTCAACAAGAGCAAACGTACCGCAACTTCCTTCGCGTTCTCCCGTACGCTCCCGTCCTTGTGGTCCACCAGCGTCGCCACGCACTTCATCACCGGCGTCGGTTTCACGACACGGACGCCAAACGCGCGGAGCGCTTGCAGCAGGACGTCCACACACGCTGCCACGCCTTTGGGTAGCTTCCCTGCCGAGCCCTTCACACACGCCTCCTGGTAGAAGCGAGGCACGCAGGAGACGTGAGTGCCTGCGTCGCTGAAAACACACGGAGGCGAGGAGGAGTCCAGTGTGGAGTGACTGCGTACCACGACCGTGTCTGCAGCACCCAAGGCCACGAGAAGGAGCAGCGCTTCTGCGGCTTTCGCCACTGTTTTGGGTCGCGCGGTGAGGCCTTTTGCGACGAGGTTGGCCGCGAGCTCAGGCGCGTGGCTGGTGGGGGTGCGTCGCGTCAAGGGCGACTGTGTCTCGTCCAGCTGACTCAAAACAAGGCGTGGTGTGCACACCGTTGGGCGTAGTCGTCGTCCGCTTTCGCTAAGAACCCGACCAGGGCTTCCAGACCCGCGTCCAACGCGTTCGCGTTCCCGTCCAGTGCCACCTTGGCTGCAACCGCGCCTGAGAGAGAGGGAGACCGTGAAGGCAGTAGCGCAGGGGAAACACTCCGCAGTCAGCACGAGCGCCACATGGGGTGCGCCCGACCAAGTAGACACACACATATACGGGGAGTGCGCACCGAAGTCGCACAGCGGCTGCGTCGTCGCGTCTTGAGCCCACCCCGTTTCTTTGAGGACGTCTGCGTACGCTTCGCTGCGCACTCGCCAGTGGTTGTGCAGCAGCCTGTCCGGCAGGGGCAGCGCCCGAGCTGCCGTCACAAGCGCCTCATCGTCCGCCATTTATGATTGCCCCCGCGACGGGAGCGAGAGATGATGCAACGTCAGCAGTTTTCAGAACTGTGCGGTGCCCTTCGCAGTTGCGCGCACGATGGCGGAGCAGGATGCTGCCGCGAAGGCGGTGGAGAAGTTGACGGTGTCGTCACAGCCCGTGCGTGTGGCTGCTGCCGTCCTGCAGCGGCACAGCCGTCCCTCACAAGAGGGCAAACTCACGCCTGTGCCTCCTTACTGTGCGACTCAGGCGGCGGACGACGCGGACGACGAGACGGACCCAGTGAAGAAAGCCAAGAAGGAAGAAAAGGTGCGCCGCCGCCGCTAGCAGGGTGTGTGAGAGCTTCTCAGTCTGAACACCTCGCTCCACGCACAGGCCAAGGCCAGAGCTGAGAAGGTGGCAAAAGCAATCGCGAAAGAGGCCGAGAAGAAGAAGGCTTCCGAGGAAGCAGCGGCGAGGAAAAAGGTGCGTAGGGGGAGGGACGGCAGCCTTCTCGGTGCGCGATCTGCGAGTGCTGATTTGCCTGCTTGCGACGCAGGACAAGCCGGAGAAGGCGTCCAAGGGCAACGACGCTGCTGAAGCAGCTGCTGCGGACGCAGCACTGCTTGAAGCTGCGCTCGCAACGCCGGCAGGGTCGAAGAAGGACACCACGGGTGAGATGGCTAAGAGTTATAACCCGAAGCTGGTGGAGGCTGCGTGGTATAGCTGGTGGGAGCAGTGCGGGTTCTTCACTCCGAAGAATGGGAGCAGTAAACCCAAGTTCGTGGTGGTCATCCCGCCACCAAACGTGACTGGCGCTCTTCACATCGGCCACGCGCTGACGAACAGCATCCAGGTGCGCCACCGGCAGCTGTTGGCCACGTGCCTCGGGAGTCATTCATTGACATGGGCGTGCATATACGCAGGACACAATTGTGCGGTGGCGTCGCATGAGCGGCTACGAGGCTCTCTGGGTACCTGGTGCGTCATTTCCACCCTTGCGCGTTCCTGCTGCGTCGCATCCACAAGGCTAATAATGCATACCGCGCATTTCTTTCGTTCACAGGCACGGACCATGCGGGAATTGCGACACAAACCGTCGTTGAGAAGAAGCTTGTCCGGGAGAAGGGGATCACTCGCCAACAGCTTGGCCGCGAAGCATTCCTGCGTGAAGTGTTCGCATGGAAGGAGCAGTACGGCAACACGATTTGCAGCCAGCTGCGGCGGCTAGGCAGCTCTCTGGATTGGTCGCGGGAGCGGTTCACCATGGATGCGATGCTGTCTGAGGCTGTGCAGGAGGCGTTTGTGCAGCTGCATGCCAAGGGTCTGATTTAC
>Ga0164297_10006012_pt1 | contig 10241 bp, 9 predicted proteins | sample GEODES058metaG_FD_113539 | JGI IMG/M metagenome (GOLD analysis project Ga0164297, IMG submission 113539) | Dystrophic lake water microbial communities from Trout Bog Lake, Wisconsin, USA - GEODES058 metaG | ecosystem: Environmental > Aquatic > Freshwater > Lake | place: USA: Trout Bog Lake...
GCCTAATCTCTTGGCAAGACCTAGCAGATTAATGGCTCCATGCACGCTTGTTTTTGTTGTCTGCACTGGATCATGTTGGTAATGCACGGGTGAAGCGGGGCATGCCAGATTATAAATTTCGTCCACTTCGACATAAAGAGGAAATGTCACATCATGTCGCATCACTTCAAAATGCGGATTCGACATCAGATGCAAAATATTTGAGCGCCGGCCTGTGAAAAAATTATCCAAGCAAATAACGTCATTGCCTTCATTCAGCAGCCGCTCACAGAGATGCGAGCCTAAAAACCCTGCACCGCCCGTCACCAAAATACGTTTGCGATCAAATCCGCTCATCACTTCAGCCTAATCATCGTTAACGCCAGCACTGCGCCTCATCAGTGGCGCATCTGCATAGGGTGATACAGGATCGCATCGTCCGAGGCAATTAAACCTGCCGTCCTGACTTGACAATATTATTTTGCATCTTGAAGCGTTGGGTCCACCAAATGTGCGGCGCGCGCTATAATTGGCTTTGGCGCGGCATAGGCTTTTTCCAACAAATCTTGGATGTCCTTGCCTGTCAGCGGATCAATCTCAAGTCCCAAACGCGCGCTGTCCGCCCTAAAATCAGCGTCATCCATCGTCTCATTAAAGGCTTTGCGTAAAATCGCCACACGATCAAAGGGCACATCAGGATTGGTGGCAATAGGCCTGCCCATCTCCTGCCGAATTAAAATGAGTTCCAGCACTTTGCGCGCTTCATCATCCCTCACCATATCCATCACTGACGGCACGTCAGGCAAATCAGGTAATTTCTGCAACCCCATTTGCACAATTACATTGAGCATTTTATCGCGGATCCAATCAGGCCTCGACGCTTTCAGGGTTGACCACGAAAGGCCGCAAATGCCCTCGGCTTCACCACCCTCCAATGCTTTGTTAAGCCCGCCCGTGGGATCATAGCCCACAATGACTTTGAATTTTGTACCAATCAATTCATTGAGAATTTTGGGGACAATGGCCGTATTCGATGTCGCCCCCGCACCTGCCACAATCACCTCGCGCTCTTGTGCCTGCTCAATTGTTTTAATGCTGCTCAAATGCCAGGTGGCACAGATGTTTTGTAATTTGCCAATGCTGCCAATCCAATTAAACCGCAGGGAGTCAAAGCGCGCGCCAGCATTTCCAAATAAAGCATCCATGGCCGCACCATTGGGCAGCGCGGCAATGGTCAGCCCATCTTTTTCGGGCAAAGTATAAAGTGCGCTCGCGGCAGCGAGCCCTGCTGCTGCCGGCATATTTTTGATGATGATGAGGGGATGCCCCGCAATATGTTTGACAACATGCTGAGCATATACGCGCGCATACACATCATAACCGCCCCCTGCCCCACTCCCCACTAAAAAAGTAATGGTTTTGCCCTTATAAAAATCTTGTGCCTGTGCATCCCCGGCATAAAGCGTGGGTAGCGCAAGAAGACAAAATATAAAGCTGAGCGCACGCATGAGGCACCTCATCAAAAATCACGAAACAAGCGCCCATAGCCCATAATTTTATCGTCAATACCGCAGCGGCGTAGAGCATCCCACACGATGACTTGATGTGCAGTCATGACATTAACGCCAAATTCCTGCTCGAGAATATCAATGGACTCCATTGTCGGCCAATGCGGTGACGGCATTAAAATAGTATCGGCATCGGGATGCTCACGCATGAGTTCACGCCCCATCTTCAGCGCCCCATCGCGGGGGATACGGCCAATCTGATTAAACGGACTGCCCCATGCGCGCGTTCCCACGACCTCACACTCAAAATGCTTTGCATAACTGGCAATGCGTTGCGTGTCTTTCTCTTCATAAGGGTGACACATCACAATTTTTTTTGCGCCTAATTTTTCCGCGGCTTTCGTTTGCGCTGATGCGGATGTTGAGACCTTAACACCGAGCTTTTGCTCAAGATCAATGATCATCTGCTGTGAATTTTCATAACCCTTGGAGAGGTTAATCGGCACACCACCGAGAACCACAATGTCACAGCCTGCTGCCGCCATTTCAGATGCAGCGCGCATGCTAATATCATAGGAATGATCAATCTCATCTTTGGAGCGCACAACAATCGCCAGAGATGTCACGACAAGGCTAACACCTTCGGGCACTAATTTGTAAAACTCATAAGGAAAGACTTCTGTTGTCAGGGGCGGTGAGGTATAGCCAATGCGTGCGCGGTGCCCATACATACGTGATTTTTCAAATAACACTCTTGTTCTCCCAAACTCTGTTTAGCTGATTTTACTTTTGTTAATTTTACCGCTGGCCTCTACAAACCAGCGCTCACTCTCCATAGGCTTGCCATTGAGGCGCGCCATCATCCACTCGGCTTGATAAAGACGGGGGTTAGGGCCATTGGACACAGCCGGCCCGTTCAGAGAATGGCGGGAGTCCTGATAGACAACCAATTGTTTTGGTCCACCTAGTGCCCCAATAAAATGTTCAGTGTGAATAAGCGGGCATAATTCATCGCTTTCACCGGCCGCAACGAGATAAGGCACTTTAATTTTTGGAGCCAACTGCGCCCAATCTAATGTTTTTCGAAAGACATCAAATTCATTTTCATCTGTGATGCCCGACATAAACATGAAGCGCTTTTTAAATGTCGGTGAGGCCTCTTCAAAAATTGAATGGCCGCCAGGCTCATAACATGTGCCGGTGACTGCGCAGGCCTTAAAGGCAGGCTCATCCGCCATGAGAGCAACTGAGAAAAAGGAGCCAAAACTTGATCCTGTCACGCCAATTTTTGATGCATCAATTTCATTGCGTGATTTGAGCCATTTGGCGACTTCGCGGCCCACTTCTGACCAGCCCTTCACATCTACATAAATCCCGCGTACGGGCGACTCCCAATAGCCCGGCCCCTCAAGGGCCAGAACCGCAACGCCCCTTTGCATCCAACCATCAGCATAGAGCGATACACTGCGCTCCTTAAAGCCATCCATCCCCGGCACAGCCACGATAACGGGCACTTTATCACCCACTTTATAGCTAGGTGGCAGATGGAACACAGCAGGCACTGTTTTGCCGCGATAAGCTATCTCTACCCATTCAATCCTGTGATCGGCCAAAGCCATATATTTGCTAAAACATTCGCGCTTGCGTGTATTGTTAAAGATGATGCGGTCATTGATTTCATCAATGCCCCACATTGCCGTGGCCCAATAAACAGCGGCCATATAATAATAATCACGCGCAACAATCAGCTCATTGCGACTTTCAAAATCTTTAGCCCCTGCCTCACGCTTGCGCGCCAAAGCCTCCATCGCCGGCACAATATCCGCATATTTTTTCACACGCTGTTTAAGTGTCGCCATATCCTCCATGGCATCGACACCACAGGCGCGTAAAATCGTGCTGGTATGGCCCTGATCCCAGTCAACACCATTGGCTTGGATGATATTATCAAGCGCCCAGCGCTGCTCGGTCCAGCGCTTGATGATGGGCTCACCATGGGGGGATCGCTCCTGCGCAAAAGATTGAGATGAATAAAAACCAGTCGCCGTCGCCCCGCCCACGAGGCCAAAAAACGCCCTGCGATCCATAAGTTCCTCCCATTTTTTTTATGAGATTAACTGATTTGGGCGGGCTGGCAAGGTTAGAGACCAAATAGAAAGTTTAAACCGATAAATATAAGCCAGTTATGATCAAACACCCTAAGAAATGGCGAAGTTGATCTAAGACAGGCAAAAAAATGGTGCCCGAGGGCGGAATCGAACCACCGACACAGCGATTTTCAGTCGCTTGCTCTACCGACTGAGCTACTCGGGCACTGCTTTACAAGGAAAGCTGACGCCTTATAGGAAGCTCAGGGGAGATTGTCTAGTCCGGCCAGTGGAAAGTTTTGCAATGAGGGTGGCTGATGGCGTCCCCATAACACAAACTCCCGCAAAACCTAGACTTCATCATCCCCTGCGGGGGTGACGGGAATTGCGTAAGTGCCGCCCAACCAGCGCGCCAAATCCACATCGGCGCAGCGTTTGGAGCAAAAGGGCTTGTAGTCCATTGATTGAGGTTTTGCGCAGATCGCACATGTCTTGGATTTAAGTAATGTGGGATTTGAGGACGGGGCTTCACATGGCGCTGTCGCACCATCATTGGCCTCAGCCTGCGCCTTACACACGCTGTTCTGTGGCGGCAAAGCGGATTTATGGGGCATGATTATTGACGCCAGAGCTCATGTGCGGCCAACCCCTCAGCTGTCAAAAGACCTGCTGTTTCATAGAGTGGCAAGCCCACGACATTCGGATATGAGCCAATCAATTTTACGACAAAACAACCAGCCTTGCCCTGAATGGCATAACCGCCCGCTTTGCCCTGCCATTCCCCACTATCAAGATAGGCCTGCATTTCCATACGCGAAAGCCTTTTAAATCGCACGCGTGTCTCAACCAAACGGCGTTTTTCTTGGCCCTTTGCATTGATCAAACTCACCGCCGTATAAACGCGATGTGCGCGGCCTGAAAGCAGACGCAAACAGGCCTCAGCTTCTTCCTGCAATTCGCATTTGGGCAAAATGCGCCGTCCCACTGCGACGACTGTATCAGCTGAAAGAATCAAAGCCTGCGCGAGATCAGGGCGTGTGCGCGCCACTTCAGATGCGGCATGTGCTTTTTCCGATGCAAGGCGCACGGCTAAATGGCGCGGCAATTCATGTGATTTTGGAGTCTCATCGAGATCTGCTGGCAGAATTGCCGCGGGCTCATAGCCAATCTGCTGCAATAAGGCCAAGCGACGGGGAGAGGCCGATGCCAAGATCAATTTTGGCCGCGCGCTGCTGCTCTCTCCGCTCACGGCTCACCTCGCTATTTGAAACGATAGGTGATGCGCCCTTTAGTCAAATCATAGGGCGTCATTTCAACAAGCACTTTATCGCCCGTCAAAACACGGATGCGGTTTTTGCGCATTTTTCCGGCGGTATGAGCAATAATCTCATGCTCGTTTTCGAGTTTTACGCGAAAGGTCGCATTGGGCAACAATTCTGTTACCACGCCAGGGAATTCAAGAAGTTCTTCTTTCGACATCGTCTCTCATTTGTTGGGCCTAGACTGCACGCAGGCCAAAATCTGAGGCCAGCTTTTTCTAAGCGATGGCGCGGACCCTAATCGAGAACCGCTGGTTTGTGAACCTGTGATGTCACAAAAACTGAGGTAATATGACAAAATCAAGCCCCTGTGCGGCGCAAATACCGCATTGTCTGCCCCGCGCGCGGGACTGAAGAGGCCATCGGGTCATGATTGCCCTACCCCTCGTCGTTTTGTCCCTGCTCCTTTTTGTGCGCTTGAATGCGCTCATAGCGGCGAAAACTGAGAACGGAAAGGGGAATGAGGCAGAGATAGAGAACGCTAAGGATGATAAGCACTTCCATCGGGAACGTAGCTAAAAACAAGATCAGCGCGACAATACCGAGCAGCACAGCGATAAAATATTCACGCGGTACACGGCCAATCGATTTGCCTGAATAATGCGGAATCTGGCTCACCATTAAAAAGGCAACACCGAGCACATAAGCGATTTCAAACGGCACATAGGAGTGCAGATGCGGCCAGCCCGTGGAGAGCTGAATATACATAGGCAATAGAACGACAACCGCACCAGCGGGGGCTGGCATGCCTTGAAAAAAATGTGTCATCCACGCCGGACGCTCTGGATCATCATTCATCACATTAAAGCGCGCAAGGCGCAGCGCACATGCCACCGCAAAGACAAGAGCTGAAAACCAACCAAGACTTTTGATCTCGTTCAAACTCCACATATACAAGAGCACGCCAGGGGCCACACCAAAGTCAACAAAATCAGCCAGAGAGTCGAGCTCCGCCCCAAAGCGCGAGGTGCCCTCCAATGCGCGGGCGATGCGGCCATCAAGTCCATCTAAAATCGCCGCCCCCATAATCGCGAGAACAGCGGTGTAATAATTCGCCTCAATCGCAAAACGAATAGAGGTCAACCCAAGACATAGCGCCAATAAGGTCACGAGATTGGGAATCACAAACCGCATGGGAATACGCCGAAACCGCATCAAGCGCCCTATGCGCGGCTTGCCATGCGACAACACCGCTGCTTCCGCAGGACTTACATCAGGCGAAAGCTCGGGGGCAGGATCATCTGAGACGGGCAGATGCGGATGAGACATATTAAGCCTGCTTAAACTCAAGGGATTGCGTGCCAGAACGCAGATCAGCCAAAATCGTTTCACCCGCCACAGCGCGTGTGCCAAAATCAACTTGCGGCATGGCGGCTGCGGGCATGTAGACATCAACACGTGAGCCAAAGCGGATCAACCCAAAACGCTCACCCACACTGAGCTGATCACCTTCGCGGCGAAAGCACACAATACGGCGCGCGATCAGACCGGCAATTTGCACCACACCAAATTGACCCGCCGGTGTTTCAATCACCAGACCATTGCGCTCATTATCCTCACTGGCCTTATCCAAATCCGCATTCACAAAAAGACCGGGCTTATAGGCAATTTTTGTGATGCGCCCCGCAACGGGTGATCTGTTCACATGGCAGTCGAAGACCGACATAAAAACCGACACACGCATCATCGGCTCATTGCCAAGGCCTAATTCAGGCGGGGGAACAAATGAGCCGACGGAACAAACAATGCCATCGGCAGGGGAGACAACGAGGCCATCGCGCAAAGGCGTGACACGAGGGGGGTCACGAAAGAAATAGGCGCACCACAAGGTCAAAATGACCCCAATCCAACCCAAAGGTGCCCATAGCCAATGCAAAAAAACAGCCCCAACCGCAAAAGCTAAGATAAAAACATAGCCCTCGGGGTGGATGGGGGTGAGCTGGCGGCGAAGAGAATCAAGGATATTCATGATAAATAGCTGAGCTTTCGTCAAAAAAGGATGAGTCCGCTTAACAACGGAGCTCCTCCTTGTCGCATTTTAACGCCCAAAAGTCACGGGGCATTCAGGCTAGCGGAGCCATTTCCTCCTCCGCCTCAGCCGCACGGCGCAGCGTATCCTGAGCCGCATCAACCTCACGTTGCCGCGCCCACATGCGGGCATAGATACCACCTCGCTCCAAAAGCTCGGTGTGGCGGCCACGCTCAACCACAATGCCCTTATCCAGCACTAAAATCTGATCGGCATTAACAACTGTGGATAGGCGATGGGCTATGACGAGAGTTGTGCGCCCTTGCGAGACGCGATCAAGCGCCAATTGGATTTCACGTTCGGTAAAACTATCCAAAGCGGAAGTTGCTTCATCGAGCACGAGAATCGGAGGGCCTTTCAAAATGGTCCGCGCAATCGCCACGCGTTGTTTTTCACCGCCCGATAATTTGAGCCCGCGCTCACCCACTTGGGCCTGATACCCCCCGGGGGCCATGCGAATAAAATTATCAATTTGCGCAAGACGCGCCGCCTCTTGAACCTCTTCTTCACTCGCTTCCCAGCGGCCATAGCGGATGTTGTAGGCAATGGTATCGTTAAACAAGACTGTGTCTTGCGGCACCATGCCAATCTGATCACGCAGCGAGCGTTGCTGAACGGCGCTGATGTTTTGCCCATCAATTGAGATGGTGCCTTGCTGTGGCTCATAGAAGCGGAAAAGCAACCGCGATATCGTGGATTTACCAGCACCTGAAGGGCCGACAATAGCCACAGTTTTGCCCGCAGGCACTTCAAAACTGACGCCTTTCAGAATGGGGCGTGCGGCATCATAAGAAAAATGCACATTATCAAAACGCAAAACGCCATCGGTGATGACAAGCGGTTTGGCATGGGGATGATCGGTAATTTCTGGATCCTGCCGCAGGATTTGAAACATAATTTCAATATCAATGATGGCTTGCTTCACTTCTCGATAGAGCATGCCCATAAAATTGAGCGGCTGATAAAGCTGGATCATCATGGCGTTGATCAAGACAAAATCACCAATCGAATGCGTGCCCGCGCGAATACCCTCAATGGACAACATCATGACGGCCGCAAGACCAATAGTGAAAATAACGGCCTGTCCAGAATTGAGCACAGCGAGTGAGACATAACTGCCCACACTCAAACGTTCATAGCGCTCCATAGCCTTGTCATAACGCTCGGCCTCTCGTTCTTCAGCCCCAAAATATTTGACAGTTTCGTAATTGAGCAAGCTGTCAATGGCTTTGGTGTTGGCGTCAGAATCGCTTTCATTCATGGAGCGACGGATCGACATACGCCAATTCGTAGCCACTGTGGTGTACCAGAGATAGGCAATGATCATCGCAACGACGACGGCCACAAAACGCCAATCATATTGGAAGAAAAACACGCCAAGAATAAGCGCAAATTCAACCGCCGTGGGAATGCCCGTGAGCATGCTCAGGCGAACGATCTGCTCAATAGCCGTGCGCCCGCGCTCAAGCACGCGTGTCAAGCCGCCGGTTTTGCGTTCAAGATGAAACCGCAGGGAGAGCCGATGCAGATGAATGAACACTTCATCTGCCAAACGGCGCACCGCATTCATCGCCACGGCAGCAAAGAGAGCATCACGCGCTTGCGTGAACAAGGCCATGAGCGAGCGCAACACGCCATAAAAAATGGTTAGCGCAACTGGCCCCACAAGCCATGCTGCGGGCGAATGAACGACCTGCTGCACAGAAAGTGAATCTGTTGCCCATTTGAAGGAATAAGGCACGGCGATGGTGACTAATTTGGCAATAATCAACAGCAGCACGGCACCAAAAACACGCATGCGCAAATCAATGCGATCATGCGGCCAAATATAAGGCCATAACAAACTGACTGTGCGCGCCAATGAGGCATCGGCGGACACAGTTTGCTTTTGGGGTGTGTGTGATTGTGTCATTGAACTCTCATAAGGCGCGTTTAACTCACGCTGGGGGGCGGTTGGGGCGCAAAATCTGCTCTTCTGCCTAAATCAACTCGGGGGCAAATTAAAGGCCCGACATCTCCAGCCCCTTTTTATCCACAAAGCCGGTGCTTGGCTTTAAAATCAGGGGTTTGCCGAGTTGGGCATATTTAATCTCTGGCCCGGATAAATCAAATTGGGGTCACGAATTTGATCTTGATTGAGGGCAAAAATCTCGGTGTAACGTATGCCCCGCCCCAGATTTTTCCGGCTAATGCGCCACAAACTATCGCCCCGTCGTACGATCAGAAGAGGCGCGGCATTTATATCTGGCGCGGTAAATGGAACTTGAACACGGGCAATAACATCGTCTTGCCCCTGAGTTGTCAGATCAACTCGCAAATCATGTGTACCATGCGGCAATGAATGATCAAGGGAAATGATCCAAGAGCGATCAGGCGCAACATGGGCTTTATGCGCTTCACTTTGATCAACATAGAGTGTGACATCCTGATCGGGCAGGCCATGACCGCGCACACTCACATCGCCCTTTTCATTCATCTCAACCATATCTATGCGTAAGGGCGCATCGGGATGATCGGGCAAAAGAGCGGGCGCGCGCACCACATCTGTTGTTTTATCCTGAGATGTAAGGGGCATACGATCGGGCGCTATTAATAAGGTTACACTTTGTTGTGAGGTGATAGAGAGATCTTTGATCTCCTCACGCAAGGACAGGACATGCTCACCTGCATCCAATGGCAGACTCAATTCAAAATGGCCTGTATTATCAACTGTGATGTGGGTGACATCATTCTCGTGATCGGTAATCACAATGTTTGATGATGGTGTGGATTGACCCGCGATAATCCCTCGCCCCTGCTCAATGCGCACACCATCAAAACTTGGCAAGCGGATCATGGGATTGTCTGAATCATCTTGCCCTGAGAGCTGCTGCGTCTCCTGTGCGATGGGCTCACGCCCGCGGAGTGCTGACATGGGCATCATATCATAAGCAGGCGTCACGCTTGCTTCACTCATGCCTTTTGAAATATCGGCCTCATCAGTCAAGGCAGGGGTTGAGCCATCCTCAGGACTATGGGGTTTTGATAGCGGCTCTGGTGCTGGCTCAATCGACACTGATGAAGGCAATGAAGGCGGCTGTGAACCATCTGTCGCCATTGGAGCATCAAGCGGGGTTGCGATGATGAGGCGATAGGCCGAAGCTGCCACCGCACCCACAGCAATCAACGCTGCAAACATCATCACCACACGCCGCATCATCATTTACGCATCCACAGGACTCATTACATTTTGCAAAATAAAGGCATTGAGCACGTAAAACCACTGGCTAGGCGAGCTTAACAAGAGTAAATTATGCGTCATAATGCCGATATAAATTTA
>Ga0164297_10006015_pt1 | contig 10236 bp, 10 predicted proteins | sample GEODES058metaG_FD_113539 | JGI IMG/M metagenome (GOLD analysis project Ga0164297, IMG submission 113539) | Dystrophic lake water microbial communities from Trout Bog Lake, Wisconsin, USA - GEODES058 metaG | ecosystem: Environmental > Aquatic > Freshwater > Lake | place: USA: Trout Bog Lake...
GTATGCAGAGCGGTGCCGGCGCTGGCGCGCGCGGCTTCCGCCCGGGCGCGCTGAATGGAAAGCAATTCCGCTTCCGCCTGCCGCACCAGGCCGGAGATGGCCCGATACCGATTGGCCTGCCGCGCCTGCCGCTTCAGCCCTTCCAACTGGGCTTCCAACTGGCCGCGCAAATCCTCCGCCCGCTCCAAATTGGCTTCAGCGGCGCGCAGTTTCAACTCCGCCTCATGCCGGCGGGCATGCAGGCCGGTGATGCCGGCGGCTTCCTCCAGCAGCACCCGCCGCTCCTGCGGCTTGGCGTTGACCAGCGTGCCAACGCGGCCCTGGCTCACCAGGCCGGAGGAATGTGCCCCGGTTGCCAGATCGTTGAACAGGGTTTGCACATCGCGGGCGCGGGCTTCGCGGCCGTTGATGCGGTAGACGCTGCCATTGCCGCGTTCAATCCGGCGACTGATTTCAAGTTCCGCCGCTTCATGAAAGGGCGGCGGCGCGGTGCCGCGGGTTTCATCCAGCGACAGTGTGACCTCGGCGATGTTGCGGGCCGGGCGGGCGGTGGTGCCGGCGAAAATCACATCGTCCATTTCCCCGCCGCGCAGGGATTTGGCGGAGCTTTCGCCCATCGCCCATCGCAAAGCTTCCACCACGTTGGACTTGCCGCAGCCATTCGGCCCGACAATGCCGGTCAGTCCAGGCAGGATCTCCACCACCGCGGGTTCGGCGAAACTCTTGAACCCCGCAATTTTAATTCGGCTGAACTGAACGGGCAAAGTCGTTGATCCTGCTGATTATCCGCCAGCGGTGGCGACGAGTTTGGCGAAGTCTTCATACGATTTGGCGCCCGCCTCCTTGTGGTTGGCGAGCGCTTTGCCGCTGAAGATGAACGTGGGGGTCGAGTCGACCTGATAGGTTTTTGCGTCGTGGTCCTGCATCGCCAACAGCGCATTGGCGGTGGTCTGATCAGCCAGGGCCGCATCGAAGGCAGTGCGCGACAGGCCGGCAAGGGCGGCGAACTTCCAAAGCTCGGCGGCGGCGTTGCTGCCGGCGGGCGGGTAGATCCAACGTTCCTGCGAGCCGAGCAGCGCGCCGCAGAACGGCTCGTAGCGATCCACCGGCAGATAGCGGGCGATGACGCTGGCGGTGAGGGCCAGTTTGTCCAGCGGAAAATCGTGGAAGATCATGCGGATCTTGCCGGTTTCCACCAGATTTTTGTGGATCTGCGGCATGCTTTCCTTGTGGAAGGCGGCGCAATGCGGGCAGGTCATGGAAAAGAATTCGTGCACCACCACCGGGGCATCCGCGCGGCCGATGGCGCGCTCGGCAAGTTTGGAGTCGCCGCCCGGCAGCAGGCTCGGGCTGGTGGCGGGGCCAGCGGCCGGCGGTGCGACCGGGGCTGGGCTCTGCGACATCCACAGCGCGGCAGCACCGCCTGCGACGACCACTGCGCCCCCAACCCCTAGTATGATGCGACGTGAAACTGGCATTGATACCTCTACATCTAGTGTTTATCCCAGGACGCCCCCGGGAGTCTACGGCTTCGAGTCTCGTCCCGAGGTTGCGAGTCTAGGGTTTGGCAAGCAAATGGGCGCCCAGCCCGATCAGCGCGTCACGCAGCCGGCCTTCGGGCAGGCTTTGCACCGCCTGGCGGGCGGCTTCGGTGGCCTTCGGCGATGGGCGCGGCGGCGGCGGCTTCGGCGGGGCGATATCTTGCGCGAAGCGCAGTCGGGTCACCAGAGGTTGGCCGAAATGGACATTGATGCGCTCGATGATTTGCGGGGCTAAATGCTGCAATTCCATCGCGATCGGGCCGGAACAGGCAATCGTGAGGCTGCCGCTGAACAGTTTGCGTGGTACGCTGACAGCAGCCAGCGCCGGGCCCATGATGGCATCCCAATCGGACAGGAGTTGCGCGGTAGCCGGGGCGCGCTTGCGAAAGGCCGGGCGCAGAATAGGCGCCAACAGGCCACCGACCGGGCGCGGGGCACCATAGGTGGTGCCGCCGGTCTCGGCGGGCTTGCTGTCGGCCGTCGCGCTCGTCATACCCGTTTTATGCCGCACGCCGCACCCCTTCTGCACTGGTATGACCGCAACCGCCGCGTGCTGCCTTGGCGCGCGCGGCCGGGTGAGGTCGCTGATCCGTATCGCGTCTGGCTCAGCGAGATCATGTTGCAGCAAACCACGGTCACCGCCGTGGTACCGTATTATGAACGATTCCTCACGCGCTTTCCCAACGTGGCCGCCCTCGCTTGCGCGGATGCGTCCGACGTGATGGCGGCCTGGGCCGGGCTTGGCTATTACGCCCGCGCCCGCAACCTGCATGCCTGCGCGCAGGCGGTGGTGGCGTTGGGCGGTTTCCCCGCAACGCTGGACGGGCTGCGGGCATTGCCGGGGATTGGGCCGTACACCGCCGCCGCCATTGCCGCGATTGCCTTTGGCGTGCCGGCGGTGCCGATTGATGGCAACGTGGAGCGCGTGGTGTCGCGCCTTTATGCCATCACCACCGCGCTGCCGGCGGCCAAGCCGGAGATCGCGGCGGCGGCGGCGGGCCTTGGGATGGAGCGCGACGCGCAGGCGCGGCCCTCGGACTTCGCGCAGGCGCTGTTCGATCTCGGCGCCACCCTGTGCACGCCAACCAATCCGGCATGCGTGCTGTGCCCGCTATCGGCGGGCTGCGCGGCGCGCCAGCAGGGCATCGCCGCCAGCTTGCCGCGCAAGGCACCCAAGCCGGTGCGGCCGCGCCGGTTCGGGGTGCAGTTCTGGCTGACCGACGCCGCCGGGCAGGTGCTGCTGCGCCATCGCCCGCCACGAGGGCTGCTGGGCGGGATGACAGAATTGCCGGGCACGCCGTGGCGTGCGGACACATGGACCGAGGCGGAGGCGCTCGAACACGCGCCGATAACCGCCGCGTGGACGCATCTCGGTGACATCAATCACGTATTCACCCATTTCGAATTGCAGCTTGGTGTGCTGGCGGCGTCCGTGCCGGTGATCCAGGCGGACGGGTTTTTGTTGGCGCAAGCGGGGTTGGCCCAGGCGGCATTGCCGTCTGTGATGCGCAAATGCGTGCGGTTGGCGCAGTCCGGTGGACAGGCGAGCAGTGGCGGCAACAAGCGGAAGGTCTTGGCACGGTAGCCGGCATAGCGTGGCGCCATCACCACAGGAGGCGGCGACATGTCCGTTTTTCGATGCATTCCGATCCCGACCGAAACGACCGAGCGCTGGCGCGCCAGCGGGGTTGACGATCGCGGCAATACGCTGCGGCGGATGACCAGTGGCGGGACCTACCCGTGCCGGCATTGTCTGCAATGCGGGGCGGCGGGGGATGCGATGCTGCTCGGGTCCTACAACCTTCCCGGACCGCGCGGCATCTACTGGACGCCCAGCCCGATCTTTATCCATGCCACACCCTGCGAACGGTATGACGCAACCGACGAGGTGCCCGCCATCGTGCGATCGAGCCTGGTTTCGGTGCGGGCGTATGATGCTGACGAGATGTGCCTTTATGATCTTGGCCAAGCGGTCGAGGGCACGGAGGTTGAGCCGCATTTACGACGCGCGATCACCGATCCGCGTACCCGCTTCGTCAACATCCATACGGCGAAGCCAGGCTGCATGCTGTGCCGGGTGGAGCGGGACGTGTCGGCATAGTCCGACGCCGCGCCGGTCTGCTACATTGATCGCCGCGCCCTCGGCCCGGCGTGTCTGGCGGTATGGGTCGACGCCCTGGTGGGAGGTTGGACCGGATGCCGCATCGCCGTTTGCGCCTGTTCCTGTGGGGTTGGCTGCTGATCCTGTTCGGCGGGGCGCTGGCGTATGCGGTGCAGGCCGGCAGCGGTGTGCGGATGCAGACCCTTGGCGCGGACATGCTCTATCTGCCGCCGGGCGCCAGCACAGCGCATCGGCTGCCGGGGGTGGTGATTGTGCCGGACGGGCGGGCCAGCGTTGGCGGGTTAGGCTGGGAACTGGCGCGGCACGGGTATGTGGCGCTGGTGCAGGGGGCAGATGGCGACGGGCTGGCGCGACTGCGGGCGTTGGCGATGGTGGATGCCGGGGCGATCGGGCTGCTCGGGATCGGCGTCGGCGGGGCGGCGGTATTGCGGGCGGCGGAGGCGACGCCGGACGGGTATCGCGCCGTGGTACTGCTCGGCGCCGGCCTGGAGCGAGGAGGGTTGGGGCCAGATTTTCCGCGCAATATTGCGGTGATTTACGGCGACAGTGATGAATTCGCCCGCCGCGCCTGGGGGGTGGCACGCGCCAGCGAGATGACGCGCAGCCCGGTGTTGGCGCGGCTGTTCGGCATTCGGGCGGAGGCAGCCCCGGGGCGGGTTTATGGCACGGTGGCCGACGGGCGCGGGCGGATGCTGCTGATGCCGGCGATGACGCATGCGTTTGCCGGGTTTTCCCGCGCCGCGGTGGCGGGCAGCGTGGCGTGGTTCATGCGCTGCCTGCCGGGCGGGTTGCCGGTTGATCCGTTCAATCAGATCTGGCTCTGGCCGCAACTCGGCGGCGGCATCGCGCTGGCGGGGGTGTTGACGATGCTGTTGGGCGGGTTTGAGCTGTTGTTGACGCTGCCGGGCTTCGAAATGCTGGACGGGCTGCCAGATAGCGCGGCGGCGCGGCGGACGATGACATGGTGGACCGGCTGGGGGCTGGCGAGTTGGGTGCCGGTGTTGGGGTATTTCGCCTTTCTCGATCTGGGGGCGGTCTACCTGCCGGCCGGGGCCGTGTTTCAGCAGCCGGTAACCAACCAGATCCTCGGCTGGCTCGCGCTGTCGGCGGGGCTTAATCTGGCGCTGACCCTGGCGTTGCGCGGCGATCAGGCGGATGCCTATGGCAGCCCGCTGCTGGCGCTGGCCAGTGCGCTGGTGATGGCGGCGGCGGGCTATGGCGTTGTGGCGGCGCTGGCGGCGGTTGGGGTGACGCCGGCGGTGCTGGGGCTTGGGTTGCGGGCGCTCGATGGGCGGGAATGGGGGCAGATGCTGGCCTATTTGCCTGGTTTCACCCTGAGCCTGGTGCTCATCCTGCATAATCTACACGCGCGGCTTTCGGTCTACGCCGATGATCCGATCACCCATTACCTCAGCAATATCGGGGCGGTTTGCGCCGGTATGGCGGTGTTTCTGGCGGTGCAATATGGCTGGTTGTTCGCTACCGGGCATGTGCTGAGCCCGGATCAGCCGGAGGCGGTGGTTTTGGCGACGCGGCTGCTGCCATTGCAGGTGGTGCTGGCGGTGGTTGCCACGTTTACGTGGCGGCGCACCGGCAATGTGCTGCCGGGGGCGTTTATGTGCGGCGGGCTGGCGACCTGGTTTCTGGTCGGCCTTTAGCCGCGCACGCTGCGGATGTGGCGTGGGGCGGCTTGCCAGATGGCGGCGGCAGAGATGAGCGAGGTGCCGACGCAGAGCCAGAAGGCGAGCACGTAATTGCCGGTCAGATCATGCAGCACCCCGGTCATGAGCGGGCCGACGGCGCCACCGGCGAGGCCGGATAGCATCAGCACCCCAAAGATGAGGCCGAAATGCGCGCCCTCGAAAATCTCCAGCACCACGGCGCCGAGCACGGAGGTGACGCCGTAGCCCAGCATGCCTTGCGCCAGCACGATCACCCAGATCAGCCCCGCCGCCGGGGCGAGTGGCAGTGCGAGCAGGGCCAGATAGGTGAGCACGAAGCCGAAGCAGCCAATGGCCCAGACCGCCTCCCGGCCGATGCGGTCTGACAGCCAGCCCAACGCGATCTGGCCGGGAATGCCGGCGAGGCTGACGGCGCCGAGCGCCCAGGCGGCGGTATGGGCGTCGAAGCCGTTTTCGAGCAGGTATTTGGTTTGGTGCACCTGGACGGCGTACCAGGAATACAGGCAGCCGAAGTAGCCGAGGGCGATCCACCAGAATTTGCCGGTGCGGCGGGCACGCGCCAAAGTCCAGTCCACCGCCGCCCATTCGGCGTTGACGATGTTGCGGCGGGTGGTGGCGGTGGCGGCGCCATCCTGATGCAGGCCGAGATCCTGCGGGCGGCGGCGGAGCAGCAGGTTGATGGGTGCGACAATGATGATCAGCAGCACGCCGAGGATTTGCAGCGCGCTGCGCCAGCCCGTCGCCTCGATCAGCCCCTGCATCCAGGGCAGCAGCACGATCGAGCCGATGCCGACGCCGGAAAAGCCGATGGCGGTGGCCAGACCGCGGCGGCGGACGAACCAGCCGGGCAGAAACAGCGACTGGCCGGAATAGCCGAGGCAGACCGAGCCGCCGCCGACCAGCACGCCGAGGGTGGCGTAAATGTGCCAGGGCTGAGTGGCGAGGGTGGAGAGCAGCAGGCCGCTCGCGGTGGCCAGCACGCCGAATTCCATCACCGCCGCCGGCCCGTAGCGGTCCATCAGCCGGCCCAGAGTGGGGCTGAGGGCAGCGGAGACGACGAAGCCGAAGGAAAATGCCCCGGCAGTGGCGCCGCGATCCCAGCCGAATTCGGCCAGGATCGGCGGAAACACCAGCGAGAACGCGGTGCGCGCATTCACCCCGAAGGCCATGGTGACAAACACCACGGCGACGACCACCCAGCCATAGTAAAACGGCAGCCGTCGGGCGAAGGCGGCGATCACTTCTTTTTCGGCTTATCGGTATAGGCGCCACCGGCGGAGGCGGCGCGCACTTCGGCCGCCGTTTTGGCGGCGCGCAGGCGGGCGAGGTGGCGGTATTCATCCTCCAGCATCGCGGTGGCATTTTGCAGCACCCGTTCCGCCTTGTCGGCCGGGAATTTCACCGCGCCGTTTTCGTCCATATGGATCAGATCGCCAGGCGCGACATCCATGCCGCCGACCGATACCGGCACGTTGACCGCCTGCACCGCCATTTCGCCGTGCCCGGCCGTTACGCCGCCGAGCAGCATCTGGAATTTCAGCTTGCGGATGGTATCCACATCGCGGGACGGACCGTTCGACAGCAGGCCGACGCAGCCGACCGCCTGCATCGAGGTGGTCATGATCTCACCAGCCAGGCCGGCTTTGGCCATCAGTTCATCCGGCCATTTCTGCTGGATGACCAGAATGGTCGGCTTCGGCATCGCGTCCAACGCGTCGATCACGTCCATGAAGCTCAACCGGCCCTGGAAGTTCGGGTCTGGCAGGCCATACACGCACGTGACGGCGTAGCCGATGGTGGCGCCGAGTTCGGGGTAGATGCAGCGGATCGAGGTATCGGTGTACCAATTCTCGGTCCAGGGATTGTAGAGCCCGAGGCAAAGCGGGTTTTTCGGATAGGTGGCCACCACGTTGGTGATGGTGGGGGTATCGATCTTGCGCAGGGCGGCGAAGGTTTTGTCCAGACTGGCTTTGGCCATGATGCGGCTCTCCCGTTAATGCCCCACATTCCGCCGAAATGGTGACGGGTTGCAAGAGTGCGGCGGGCTTGCCAAGTTGGCCGGATGAACCGTTTACGCCTCGCGCATTGCTCCGACATTCACCTCGACAGTTCCGGCCATCGGCAGGCAGACCGCGATACCGCCCGGGATGGCTTCGTCGCCGTGCTGGCGGCGATCCGGGGCCATACGCCGGATCTGATGCTGTTTGCCGGCGATCTGTTCGACCATAACCGCGCCCGGCCGGAGACGATTGAATGGGCGATGGCGCAACTGGCCGCCCTGCCCTTTCCGGTGGTGATGATCCCCGGCAACCATGATTGCATGGAGCCGAACGCGATTTTCCATCGCTACGACTTCAACACCCTGCCGAATGTGCGCAACCTGTCCGCCGCCGCGGGTGAGGTGGCGCATCTGCAAGAGCTCGGCGTGGCGGTGTGGGGGCGCGGGATGGTGGAACATAACGCGCAAAACCGGCCGCTCGCCGATATTCCGCCACGGCCGGACGGGGTGCAGTGGTATCTCGGCCTCGGCCACGGGATGTTCGTGCCGGAAGGCGAGCAAACCGACCGATCCTCGCCGATGCCGGAAGCCGACATGGTCGCCAGCCCGTTCGACTACCTGGCGCTGGGGCATCATCACGCGGCGCTGGAAATCCCGACCGCGCGCGGGATGGCGGCGTTCTCCGGCTCACCGACCGATCGGATCGGGCGGGGGGCGAGCTATATTATTGCCGATCTGGCGGTGGGAGTGGCGCCGTTGGTGGAGGTGCATGTTTTAGGGTAGGGGGAAGGTGTTCTTTTTGTGAACAAAAAGAACCAAAAAAACTTTTTGAAAATGCCTGGCCGTTGGCGTGCTTTATCCGGATGGATCACGCCGCCGGCAACGAATTTTTGAAGTTTTTTTGCTTCTTTGTTTTCAAACAAAGAAGACTCTGCCTACAACTTTTCCAAGAACCCACGTAGTGCTAGCAGGAACCCCTGGGTGTTCTGCGACGGTACTCCGTGGCCGCTATCAGGCACCGTCACCAGATGGCCTTGCGGCAAGGCGTCGCGGAAGCGTTCGGCGGCGTCCGGGGCGAGGATGTTGCTGTCCGCGCCGCGCACCACCAGCACGGGCAGGTTGAGTTTGGCGGCGTCGTCCAAGGTAAGGGCGTCTTGCGGGCCGCTCGGGCGGATGCCGAGGCGGCGGGCGGTGCCGTCGCATTTGGATATGTATTTGCCGTCGCTGCGCACCAGCATGTTGTATTTCACCGTGCGTTCGATGTGTTCCCGTTTGCGGTACGGGTCGTATTTGCGCACGTTCTCGACGAAGTGATCGAGGTCGTTGAATTCCTCATTGGCGCGCACGAAGCCGGCAATGGCGTTGCGGCCGGCATCTGATATTTCCGGACCGATATCGACGACGACGAGGGCGCGCAGCAGATCGGGCGCGGCGCGGGCGAGCAGCATGGCGTTGCGGCCGCCCATTGAGTGGCCGATGACAACCGGCTTGCCGGACAGGCCGAGGGCGGTGATGAAGGCGGCCGCATCGGCCGCCTGGGCGGTGCCGGAATAATCCACATCGCGCGCCCATTCGCTATCCCCGTGGCCGCGCTGATCCAGCGCGAAGACATGGTAATGCTGGGCGAGGTTGAGGCTGACCAAATCCCAGGAATGCGCCTGCTGGTGGCCGCCATGCAGCAAAATCAGCGCCGGGTTGGCTGGGCTGCCCCACTCCAGAAAATGAAAGCGCAGGCCGCGCAGCACGATCTGGCGCGACCGATAGGCGACATGCGGGGCATGGGCGATGCCGAGATCGGCGGCCGATTGCAGCAGGCTGGCAAACTCCTCCGTCGCCGTCATGTCATGCGGCGTGAGGCCCTCGGCGGAGATGTTCAGGTACATGGATCGCCCCTCAAGTTTTACCGCATCCTGCGACGGGGCGGCGGCGGGGGCAACCTTGGATCAGCAGACGCTGGCGATGCGATGCTAGAGCCGCGCGATCCTCCAAGGGCTGGGGCAGGACGCCGAGGCAGCCGATATCCTGCAAGCGCCGACTTGAACCGGCCGCATATTTTGCTTGCCATTTTCGCGCGAATTAGTTAGTTAATATGACATGCAGTTCACCCCGCTTCCGCCTGTACTGAGCGATGCGGCCCCGGAGTTGATCCGGCGGTTGGGGTTGACGTTGTTTGGGCTGGCGGCGTTGGTCGCGCGGGCGTTTTTGCGCCATCCGCGGTGTTTCGGGCTGATTGTGCCGCTTTACGGGCAGTTGCAACGGGCGGTGCGGCGGTTTGAGCGGGCGGTGACGCGGCCGGTGGCAGTGCGGCCGGTAGCAGTGCGGCCACTCGCCGTGCGGGCGGCGGCGCGGGCGGCGGTGGTTGCCGATACGGCGCGCGCGCGGGTGCGGTTGCCACAGGGCAAAGCTTGGCTGGTGCGGGAGTTGGGCTGGGAGGCGGTGGGCTACGGCTTGCAGTTGGAGCATTTGCTCACGGACCCGGCGATGCAGGCGGCGTTGGCTGCGGTGCCGGCGGTGCGGCGGATTTTGCGGCCGATTTGCCGGATGCTGGGGGTGACGACGCTGGAACCCGTGGTGATGAAGGTGCCGGTGGTGCGCAAGCCGCTGGTGCGTAGACCCAGGGTGGCGCGGGTAAAGCTGTGGTCGCCCGGCCCGATCCGGGATGAGTGGTGGCCGCGAAAAGCGGGTTGAGGGGGGGCGGGGAATTTTTGCGTTTATTTTGTTGCGTTATCGTAATATTCAATGCCTGCGACTGGCCAGAATCGCGACGCTTCCCGCGCGATTCTGGCCGGCGGAGCTGGGCTTAAGTCAGACCGTTTTTGGTCTTTTTGCCCACAAAAAGAACGGCTTCCGTTAAGCGTCCGCCTTCAGCCGATCGGCAAAACTCTTGCGGAA
>Ga0164297_10006018_pt1 | contig 10229 bp, 8 predicted proteins | sample GEODES058metaG_FD_113539 | JGI IMG/M metagenome (GOLD analysis project Ga0164297, IMG submission 113539) | Dystrophic lake water microbial communities from Trout Bog Lake, Wisconsin, USA - GEODES058 metaG | ecosystem: Environmental > Aquatic > Freshwater > Lake | place: USA: Trout Bog Lake...
GTTTAAAGATTTGTGCGTGTGAATTTATTGATGGTGTCAATCTATCCAGTATTTTCTCTGTCGGTAGATTGTCTACTTTATATTCTGATTTTAAATACACTGTCGGTGCTTATTTTGGTGATCCCGGAGGATTTGCATCTCTTTTTTCTATGGTCAATGAATTTGATATAAATAATGGTGTTTTTGATGCGAGTGCTTTTCTTCAGGTCATTAATTCATCTACTTTTAAAATGAATGGTAGTTTTGTATCTGATTTATCTGGTTATGTTACGATAAGTGATATTAATAATACGCTTGATTGGGTCGTAGATTCCAATGTCTTCAGAAATAGAAATCCTGCTCTTCATAATTATGGTATTATTGATGGGTTTGTTGCTGGTGATTTAGTTTTTATTCCTGAGGGATTTACGATTTCTTTGTCTGTGGATATTGAACCTGAAACTCTTTTACCGATTAATAATGTGGGTCCTAGTTTTTTAAATGCCATTCGTGATAAATTAAATTGGACAAAGGGTTATGTTCAACGAAAGACAACTTACAGCACGACAAATATTACTCAAACAACAACGGTTCCTATTTTATTAGTATTAACTGATACTTCTGTTCAAAATTATACGAATTTTGCTTCTGTATGGGATGTATCTTCCAATTTAACTTTGAGTGGTTCACCCATTGCTAATCAAGAATGGTTAGCTATTTCTTTATCTACTACCGGTAAATATCAAACGGCGATTACTGCCAGTGGTGATATTTATATTTCGGATAGTTTTGGTCTTTCTCGTGATATTGCTTTTAATATAGGTAGTGCTCAAAGTAATACGGTTTCTATTTCTTTTACCGGTATGCATCAAACTGCAAGTAATGGTCATAGTATTTATGTTTCTAATGATTTTGGTCAAACATGGAAACAAACATATACTGCTGGAACCTCCAATGTTTATGTCAATATGTCGTTGAATGGTCAATATCAAACTTTAGTTTCTTGTGGAGATACTGTTTATACTTCTCGTGATTATGGTATGACATGGACACCTATTACTGATGTAAATAGTGATATTTATAACTCAGTTGAGGCATTTCCTACTGCCGGCGTTGCTTTATCCTATAATGGGTTATATCAAACAATCGTTACTGAAAATATATATATTTCAAGCGATTTTGGACAAACATGGACCAATGTTAGTTATCAAAATGATTTTGATGATCGTAATTGGCAATCTGTTGCCATGTCATCCGATGGTATTTATCAAACCGCTATTGAAAATGGTGGTGATATATATAGATCTAGTGATTATGGAAATACATGGGCATTTGTTAATGATCCAACCGTTATTAATAAAACATGGAGTCATATTGCTGTATCTGCAACTGGACAATATCAAACGGCTCTTGAACAAAATGGTGGTATTTATCGTTCCATTGATTATGGTGTCACATGGACTTTAGTTACTGATCAAACGGTAACTGGTAGTAATAATTGGGAATGGATTGCTATTTCATCTGATGCTTTATATCAATGTGCGGTTGTCAATGGTGGTCAAATTTATATGTCGAAAGTATTTAATTATGTTATCAATCGACATCCATGTATATGTGATTGATCCCAGTGAATCTTGTATTTACTGTTGTGCATCACTAGAAAATCATTTCTAGTGATTCTTTAGTATTTTTTTGTTTCCATATTTTATATGCCATATAAAACTAGAAAAGTTCGTAATAAAAACTGTTATAGTGTTAAAAATGTGGAAAAAAAGAAGGTTTTTTCCAAATGCACGAGTCTTAAAAATGCGAAATTACAAATGAAATTATTAAGAGCTCTTCAATTTAATAAAAATTTTGTTCCTCGTGCACAAACTCGTAAAACACGAAGAAAAAGAGATTTTTATTTACACGGTTAAACACCTTCCTATATGAAAAAAAGAAAATTCGTTTTTCTTTTTTTTATACTGTTAAAGAATTCAATCCTTCAAACTGAATAGCGTGCGGATGAATCTATCTTCAAACTACTCCAGTTACAGATTTGTATGAAGGACACCTAGAGTGTGCGGTTCAAATCTTCACTGGTCTAATTATTATTGTAAAAACTTGTTTTGCAATGACAAACATATCTTTCCGTATTGACACTATTTAGAACACAATTGCAAGCTGTTTTTGAATAGTATGGTTGTTTTACATAAGATGGAATTGGTATAGGCGTAAAATAAACTTTTGACATTGGAACACGATTCGGTCTCTGATTTGTATTTTGACAAATAATAAATGTCGGACAAGAATTCGTTGTTTTTTCCATATCAAATATGATTTTTTTACCAGGTGGAATTAATTGATTATATAATGTTTTTGTATTTGTAATGTTGTTTTCCAATGAAAATTCTTTATATTCCGTATAATCTTGTGATTCAAATACTGGTAAAACTTCCTTTGTATTTTTTAATTCCGTTGCTACTCTTTTATATTTTATATAATCACTTTGCGACATTTTCTTCTTCTATAGTATTTGTAGATATATTATTCTATTGATATCTTGTATTGTAAGTGTAATATCTTTTTTGTCGTAAAATACGAGATCGACGCAATTATTGCTCCTAATAATGATCCGGCAGCTAATTGTTCGATTGTATGTCTTCGATAACTCCATCTTTGATATATTGTCAATGCGGATATAAATAATTCAATCAATACCCAATATATTTTTTTTTGATTGACTAAATATAAATAAACCGTGGAAAAAATGACACTTTGTGCATGTAATGACGGCATACCATATCGTTCCGCACCTTCGTATTTTTCTATTGCAAATAAACTTTTACCGTTCGTTGGTCTTTCTTGCTTTATTTGGATCTTTAATTCTCGATTTAGCATTATTTCGAGATAAAAAAAGACTAAATAACTCAATAAATAAGGTGTTTGATTCCATGTATTTGTAATGACAATGATAAAATTTATTAACGGACCAAAAAACCCGATTTTATCCAGTATTTTTTCCATTTAGTAAAGAAAAAATAATATATATATACTCTATAGATATGTCTGGAGGTCCAGATTTTGAATACGATGAAGATCTTACTTATAAAGTCACAAAAGAAGAAATCAAAATTTTCAATGATTTTAATAATGAATTATCTAAATTAAAATTACCGAAACACATGGTTGATATTATGGAAGATGATAAAAATGATGCAAAAAATGATCTTGTAAATCCAAGAATTTCATTATTGGTTGATGAAGGAAAAAACTTAAATAAAGAGTTCTTATATCAAATTAATAATAATAACGAACATGTTTGGGAAACATATAACCAATTTATTATTATTTGGAAAAAATATGTAAAAGAAATGTTGATGTGTTTTTATGAATATAATCCAGAAGAATATCATCATTACATAGATTATTCATTTGATAAAATTATGAATGCATTTGAATATGATTTTGAATTTAGTAAAAAAGATGATCCTGAACCTGGAGACAGTATCGAAATAAAACTTACAGAAATGAAATATGATTTTATTGAACATTTTTTAAAAATAGTAAAAGAAAATGATTCCTATTTTTCAGAAAGAAAAAGAAACAAATGGAACATCAAAAACTATCAAAAAGAATACAAAAAATTTTTAGAAAGTAAGAAAATATATGAAAGTAAAGTTTCTACAGGCCCTGGTCCAATAAACAAAACTGCAAAAAGATGTCCAAAAGGACAACAAAAAAATAAAAAAACGGGTGCATGTGAAGAAAAAACTGTAAAAAACAAAACTGTAAAAAGATGTCCAAAAGGACAACGCAAAAATAAAAAAACTGGTTTATGTGAAGAAAAAAAATAATTATTGAATAAAATTATAAAAAATTGTTATCATTTTATACACACTCAAAACAACATTTGACTCAACATTTTTTCGGTTCGTTTGTTGGTGGATAAACATATCCTTGTATTGCTTCCATAATTTCATCATAAGTTAAATTTTCCATACTTTTTATTAGTTCATCACCAAATCCATGTCGTTCTTTCTTACTTTCTTCTTCCACCATTTTTTCTAATTCCATTGTATATTTTTCGAGACTATGTAATCCAAAACCAGATTCTCTTACCTTTTCTGCAATTTCATTCGTCATTCTTTGATAATATTCACTATTTCTTCGTTTGATTGATTCTTCATGTCGTTTATTGAATTCATACACTTCTAATTCTTCTTTTGACATGTTTTTTTTTATTTCATTTTCTTCGTTATTTTCATTCATTTCTTTTTTAATACTATAAAATATACTGTTATTATTCTTTAATTTTTTTCCACCATAATATTTAAAAGATTCTATTTTTTTTAATATTTCATCAAATGATATATTACTATTCTTTCTTTTTCTAACTCTATTTGTAATATCTGTTTTTATTTCCACATCAAATAATAATCTCAAATAATTATAAAAATTTAAATTTTTTATTATATTTACATATAATTGATTATTAAAATTTCTGGTATTTTTTTCATTATTATTTAAATATGACAAAATATAGTATAAATCATCTTTAAACAATTCTTCTCTATTCATATTTTCTGGTAATTTATATGTTCTACCAAAATCTATTATAATTAATTTTCCATACCATTTCTTATCGTTTAATGATAAATATTTATAATTTGGATTTATCATCATATTTCCAAAATGATAATCGCCATGATAATATCCATATTTGTGTATTTTTTTCAATTCATATGTTGCAAGAGTCATATATTTACTATATAGATCATCTGTCAATTTTTTACTATCAATTACACTTCCTAATGTAGTATATCCATCCATAAATTCCATAACAATAATTGATATATCATAAGTAAATAATTGTTTGATTATTTGTAAATCCTCTGGTTTATTTGGTCTATTTATTATAAACGGTCTATCTGTAAATCTAGATATTATGTTATACTTCAACCATTCTTTTTTATACTGTTCTATATTATCTGATTCTGAATACAAAATAGAAGGACATACTGGTTCAAGAAAATCATCTTTTAATGATTTAAAATATATATCTTTCTGTATATTTACTTCGTTTTCAATTTCATATTTTCTTGTAACTTCTATTTCACCATTATTCACTTCATTATCTCTTAATAACGAATCTTTTATGATTTTTTTATTTCCTTCATACTCTTCTCGAATAAAAAACTTTATTAGTATTTTATCTACATTTTCTTCCAAATCGTTTGATCGAATTTGAGAATATGGACTATCTATATCCTGATTCAAAATTGCTAAAATTGTTATACAAGATATACCATTATCTGTAAAAATTTTGAAAGAAGAATTTTCTATAAAATATTTGAATGCTTTTTCTGGATCATATTCTTTTTTTTGATTTTCCATAATATTATTATTTACATTCTTTTTTATCATTTGCCAATGGATCAAAATTTATTTTGATTTTATTTATGATTTCATCTATTGATTTATTTTCTATGCTTTTTATGAATTCATCACCATATGTATTATCATTTTTTTTCAATTCTTCATCTAATATTTTCTCCATTTTTTCATAATATTCGTTTGTTCCAAAACCAGATTCTTTTACACCATTGCACATTTAAAACGCCCACCTAATGGTGGGCGTTCTTTGAATGTGCTTTGGTAACTGTTACTTTGCAACCGATAAATTACCTTTTATATATTGATAATTCTGCCTTCAGGCAGAATTACCATATATAATTGGCATTTTAAAGGTGCAAAGGTGTAACTTTTGATAACTTAGAAGTGTCATTTTTTCATGATATTCACTATATGGTGTATTTTTTAATTTTATCATTCTACAATAGATACTTATTTTTTTGTCGCAGAAGTTGGTTTCTGTTGATATAATTGTTCACATATTAATGAAAATGACCAATTCGACCCATTCAGATCTACTGTATCTCCTCTATCACTTACTAATGATATAGATAATCGATGAATATTTACTGGACCAAAATAACTTCGTTCTTGATTTTGCAAAGTACCACTAAAATCCACATATACATTTCCATTCGATAATCCAGAAGTTTTCATTGGAATTAATCCAAACACATCTTTTACAAAAGGACCAGATCCATAACTCTTTGCCGTTATACCCGTTGCTTTACTTATAATAGAACTTGCCCTTTTACTATTCGCTATTTGTGTTAATGAATATAACTGATTTTGTGTTAATCTTGTATAATCCGTTGGATCAATAATATCACTATTGTATGTTAATAATCCCGTTACCGGATCACATGTATAATTTGCATGATTTGCATACGACGGTAATGGAATCGATGTATCCGCACTTGTTAATGTAACTAATCCATCATTTAAATGATTCTGATTAAAATCATCTATACATAATAAAAAATAATTGAATAAATTTACACTTACCGTTGTATCTCCTGTCAATTGTATGATTTGTCCAGTCGTTCCATAATTTGATAATGGATAAATCGTCGATTCTCGAAATCCTAATATCCATCCTAATGTTGTATCCCATGTCGTATTTGTTACACTCTTTACACCTGTATAACATTTTACAAAACTATATTGATCATAAAAAACTAAATTATAATCACTTGCCGTATATATTTTATTTATATTCAATCGTAACTTCGTATAATTCACACCATTTATTGTTACTATACTTATAGATGAACCCGTAGTCATTGTATTACTTTGTAATAAGGAATTAATCGTTGAAATTAATAAATCTCTTGTATACGATACATTGGTTGGTATTGTAATTTTAATATTATTTGCACCATCGCTCGTATATACACCTGCATCATATGGCACAATATAAAAAAAATTATTTGAACCATCATATAAAGTAATTTTATTCAGTGTTACTGGACTTGTTCCAATGATTGTTATATAAGAGGTAGTTGAAGCTATATTCGATAATGCGTATCCATTACTTGCATTTGTTTGCGATGTTAAATAACTTGCACCGACATTTAAATAATGATACCAGGTTGATTGCGACGCAGTTATATTTCCACTCATATCTACTGCTGATGCATCATAAAAACCAATTTGATAATCATTTTGTGTCAATATTTTTTGCATCGATATGGAAAAAGAACAATCAATTAAATTTGTATAAGTTTTATCTGTTGATAAAGAAATGGTTGTTCCTGTAAATATATGTATACCATCTCCATCTGTAAAGTTATTAAATGAATTATTAATATCGGTTTGTAATGTTAAAAAGTTTGTATAATATGTGCTTATTACATTTCCTGCATTGTCTGTAAATGTCGTTGCATTCTTACTTAAAAAAGGCACTATAAATTTTGTCGAATTTTGATTTCCATAATTATTTTTACTAGGTGTTGCTATTAATAAATAGCTGCTATCAATTGTATAACGACTATTTTGTTGAAACGACGATGAAAATGTAGCGGTAGATCCCGATAAATCATTGATTCCATTTAATCGCTCTCCTGATAAACCAAAAATTGTTTTTAAAATACTTTCCGATATATCGATTGTATACATGTCTTGTGTAAATTTTTTATTTATATCCAATTCCAAATTAAAATAAGAATTTGTATCCATATATGCTTGTGTATAACTCGTATTAAAATCACCTAATGGATTTTTACTTGTAATCGTTAGATTGTTTGTTATTATAAATGCATTATTGATTGCTGTTATGTAATCCGATAGCGTATATCCTAATATATTCGAATTTGCTATTGTCATTTGATAATCATTCGATGATATATCATAACCAGTTTTCGAGCATTTTAAATATATGTATGGATTATTTGATATAATATAGGATCCCGATTGTTGTTCTATTGGTGTTGTTTCAGAAACCACATTATTCAATTCATTTCCAAGATTCTGGAAACGAAAACAAGACGAACCTCCTGTCCATACTGTATTATTATTGGTTATCGATGTTTCTGATGGAAATTGAACATATAATTTTGAATTTTCTAAATTATCCGTAACAAAACGATTCAATTTGATTGTTAATTGATAATACGAATTTCCATAACTATTTGACGATGGATCCGTTACATCTATTCTCTGAATGGATGAATTTGTTAAATATTGATTTGTTGTTAATTGATTTTGTAGATCATTCACTAATTGTGTTCTTGTCACAACACCAGAAGATGTTAAATATATATTCAATGATAGGTCTACTACAGATGTTGTAGGTGAATATTCTGCTGGACCCGTATATTTTAAAATTGTGAAATAATTATTGGAACCATCTACATAATATATTGCAGAATTGTTGTCTTGTGTAGCTGAGTTCACATTGGTTTTTGCTGGCAATGTTCTATTTGAATTTACTACATTTGGATAATAAGTCTGATAATTATAACCTAAAAATCCTGGTATACTTCGATATCTTAAACCTGTAATGGAACTATCCGCATTTGGATCTGTCCATGTTGGAAAATATAAATAATAACTTGTTTCATTGTATACTTTTTTTATATCTATTGTCATTGTGCAAAGAGAAGTATTTGGATTATAACTTACATTGGTTGTTCCAAAACTAACATCTATATTATTGGATACGATTTGTTGTATGGAATTATTTATCGCTGTAACTAAATTATTTGGTGTATAATTCCCAGCTGATATATCAATTTGATAATCGTAATTTCCATCATTTATTCCTGGCGAACTTCCTTTCAAATAAAAAAAATTACTTCCAAAACTATTACTTATTGTATACCAAGTATATGGTATTTGTATTGAGTATAGTTTGAGTGATACCACATCTTTTAATGGTTCAGATAAATTAAATGTAAATTGTGTCGATAATGTCGTTTTATCATCTCTATATTGACTATCAATACTTATAATTCGTTTGATTGTTTGTTGTAATAATGGATTTAATTTATCTTGTGCATAATCTAATGGTTTTGTAAATCCTATCGTTGTTGCATTGTTTTGGTTCGTTGTATTTATCAATGATGCTATATTTGCTATATCATTAATTGTATTTTGTTGATTTTGTTGATTTTGTTGATTTTGTTGATTTACGGTCGGTATTGTGATATTTCCATTTATGTTCTCAAAATGTTCTATTTCTTCTTGTTCTTCTTGCTCTTCTTCATCTTCATCATCATCGAAAAAATGATTATAAATATCTTCAAAAAATTTGGCTAATTGATCTCCTGAATTATTTTGCATATTTTTGTATTTTTTAAATAAAAAAAGGATTTTCGCTTCTAATTCTCTGTCTGTTGGATTTGTTAAATCCAATATATCGTATAATTCCGCATCCGTATATTTCGATACATCATATGTATCCTCCTGCGATTTTTTTGTCATTCGTTTTCGATTTCTTTTTCGTAACTACAATATATAAACAAAATCTGTTTTGTGAACAAACGATTTTTATCCTACCGTCTTTTTTTCCATCATTCGTTGTTTAAACATTTGACTTATATATTCAACTAAATCTAATTTTTTACTACACTTATAGATTACATCTATTGGAAATGTTTTCATACCCTGACCTCTTTTCATGTGTTTATTACCTGTAAAACATAATATATCGAAAAATTTCATTATTTCTTCTTCTTCTTGTGTCATTTCTTCTCGTGATATTCGATATTTTCCTACATATACATATCGATTATAATTACCATTTTCATAAACATTATATTTTCCACAGATTGCATGATTTCGAACCATTCCTAATCCGATTATTTTATTGGTATCATTATTCATTTCTAATATAAATAATATCGAATCTATGGGAATATCTTTTGAAATTGGTTCTGGTGAACAATAGATACATCCTATTTTTTTTCTATAACGATAATTTTGATTCTCCATCCATGTTGAATTATTAAATCTTGTTGTCATTAAAAAGTGTTTTGATTGCTTTTTATAATCATTTAATATTGTTCTTTTTATTGTTTCTTTTGTAACTATATTTGACATTTTGATTGTTTGTTTTTTTATGAGAATTTTGATTTTTATATTCTATTGTTCAATTTTTTACTATGAAATCTTTACAAAATAAAAATGATTTATTTTTATTTTATTTTTCATGCATAGAAAGATTCTTTTTTATCCGTCAAATAATCTTTCCGATTCTTTTTTATCCGTCAAATAATCTTTCCGATTCTTTTTTATCCGTCAAATAATCTGAAGGATTATTTTTTATCCGTCAAATAATCTGAAGGATTATTTTTTATCCGTCAAATAATCTGAAGGATTATTTTTTATCCGTCAAATAATCTGAAGGATTA
>Ga0164297_10006019_pt1 | contig 10227 bp, 8 predicted proteins | sample GEODES058metaG_FD_113539 | JGI IMG/M metagenome (GOLD analysis project Ga0164297, IMG submission 113539) | Dystrophic lake water microbial communities from Trout Bog Lake, Wisconsin, USA - GEODES058 metaG | ecosystem: Environmental > Aquatic > Freshwater > Lake | place: USA: Trout Bog Lake...
ACTGGCGTGGTGCTGGCTGAACTTCTTGGTATTCCATCGGCAACCATTGTGATGCAAGTGGAAGTGACCGATGTCGGCTTGCGCGTGAAACGTGAATTGGAAGATGGCTGGTTTCAACACATTGAAATGCCACTGCCTGCGCTGCTGACAATTCAATCCGGCATCAACAAATTACGTTACGCCACGCTGATGGGCATCAAGAAAGCGAAGACGAAAGATCTGAAGGTGATGGAAGCTGCGCCACTCAATACCAGTGCAGCCGTATCTCTGGAGCGACTGCACCCACCAGAAAAATTGAAGCGCACGCAGATGATTTCCGGCACTGCGGTAGAAGCAGCTACGAAGCTTGCAGAGATTCTGAAGAATGAGGTGCATGCAATATGAGCGCCACATTCGTCATTCTTGAAGAACGCGACGGCGCACTGACGCAGCTATCGCTGGAAACTCTGGCTGCAGGAAAACGGCTTGCGGAGACAATGCAACTCCCGCTGCATGCTGTGTTGCTGGGCGATGATTTGTCTTCGCACAACACGCAGTTCGCCGAGATAAATATTGCGCGTATTCATTTTGTCGAACATCCGCTGCTGAAGAAATACACGGCCGATGCTTTCACGCTGGCGCTGGAGCAGCTGATTCGCGCAACACAACCGGCATTCGTGGTGCTGCCGCACAGCTATCAGGTGCGCGACTATGCTCCGCGGCTTGCTGCGCGCTTTGGCCAGTCGCTTATCAGCGATGTGGTTGCAATTCACGACGGGCCAATTTTTGTGCGGCAACTTTTCCAGGGGAAATTGAACGCCGACTATCACGCACTTGGATCTCCGGCATTTGTATCCATACAAGCCGGCGCATTTCGAGCAGATGCAATTGGCGCAGCCGCAATACCTCCGGAGATTTCCAACTTCGCTCCGCAGCTTGCTGCTGAACAAATTCGCACCAATCCCAGTGAAAAATTTCGCGAGGCGGCTGCCACGGTGGATTTATCGGCTGCAGAAAAAATCGTTTCCGTCGGGCGGGGAGTCGGCTCTGCAGAGAAAATTGCGGTCATCGAGGAGTTGGCTCGCGCACTCGGTGCAGAGCTTGCCGGCTCGCGTCCGGTCTGCGACAACGGCTGGCTGCCGATGGAGCGGCAGGTTGGCTCGAGCGGACACACCGTCGCGCCCAAACTGTACATCGCCATCGGCATCTCCGGCGCGATTCAACACTTGGTTGGCATGAAGGGCGCGAATACCATCGTCGCCATCAACAAAGACGAACACGCGCCGATTTTTGAAGTGGCCGATTACGGCATCGTCGGAGATTTGTTTGACGTAGTGCCCGCGCTGACAGCAGCAGTCAAGGCCGCTAAGAGCTAACAACTACGCGCCGGCAATCATCATGCCTTCCACGCGAATCGTGGGGCAGGCGCCGGCGCTGCGGAAGACGAGGTCATTCGCAATGCCGCTGATGTTGCGGTACATCTCCTTCAAATTTCCTGCGATGGTAATTTCTTCCACCGGGTAAGCCAGCTCGCCGTTCTCAATCCATAGGCCCGATGCACCCTGCGAATAATCGCCGGTGACCAGATTCACGCCGAAGCCCATTGTCTCGGTAACGTAAAGGCCGCTCTGCACTTCGCCGATGAGTTGCTCAGGCGTGAGCGTGCCCGGCTCAAGATAAAAATTTCCTGCGCCGATGCCAGCAGCTCCGGCGAGACCGCGTGATGCGTTGCCGGTGGAGTGCATGTTCAGCTTGCGGGCCGTGTAGGTATTCAGCAGATAATTTTTCAACACGCCGCGTTCGACGATGGCTTTGCGCCGCGTGGGCAGGCCTTCGCCGTCAAAGGGCGTGGTGCCGAATCCGCCGACGCCGCCGGGCAGCATCAGCGTGCCGTCGTCAATGATGGTGATATTGCTACCGGCAACTTCTTTTTCCAACATGCCGTTGAAGAACGATGCGCTGCGGTAGATGGCGTCGCCGTCTGCAGCCGCCAACACGTTGCCCATGATGGAGCGCGCAATCTCCGGCGAGAACACAACCGTGGCCCGCTGCGTGGGAACACGACGCGCGCCCAATCGCCGCAGTGTGCGACGTGCGGCTTCGCGACCAACCTCTTCCGGCGATTCAAGATTTTTAAGCGTGCGTGCGTTTGTGTACCACCAGTCACGCTGCATGCCGTTGCCGTCCTGTGCAATCGGCGCAACAGAAAATCCGCAGTAGCTGCGCCGATACTCGCCCACAAAGCCGCGCGAGTTGGCGAGCACTTTCAATCCGGTGGCCACGTCGAAGCTGGCGCCGTCGCTATTCTGCATGCGCGTGTCAACGGATAGCGCCGCCTCTTCCGCGCGGCGTGCCATAGCGATGCGCTCCTCGACCGGCAAGGAATAGACATCGTCAAAATACAAACCCTGGTCGCCCGGTGCGGAGCCGAACTCGCTCGCATCCGGCAAACCTGCAAATGGATCTTCGCTGGTGACGCGCGCCAACTCCACCGCGCCATGCACCAGTCGTTCGACACCCTCGGCAGAAAAATCGCTGGTGGATGTGGTCGCCGAACGCTGGCCGAAATATACGTGCAGCCCCAGCGCGCGCGAGCCGGATTCCTTCAGCGTTTCCACCTGGCCAAGCCGCACCAGCGTGGAAAACTCATCGCCCTCGGAGATAACGACTTCTGCATCGCTGGCTCCAGCCTGCAATGCTTTGGAGAGAACGTCCGTCGCTAACTGCGCCAGATCTGATTTTTCAACCACTGCGTTATTCGTTGCCATGCACGTCCTTGAAAATTCTTTGCGAAATTGATTGCAGTGCAAAGCAGCGTTACTGCCCTGTGCCGCCGACGGTCATCTTGTCGAGCTTGATGGTCGGCATGCCGACGCCCACCGGAACACTCTGGCCGTCTTTGCCGCAGGTGCCGATGCCTTCGTCGAGCGCGAGATCGTTGCCCACCATGCTGACGTACTTCAGCGCCTCCGGCCCGTTGCCCACCAGCGTTGCACCCTTCACCGGCGCGGTCACTTTGCCGTCTTCAATCAGGTATGCCTCGCTCGCGCTGAAAACAAATTTTCCGTTGGTGATGTCCACCTGGCCTCCGCCGAAGTTCACCGCATACAGGCCGCGCTTCACGCTGCGGATAATATCTTCGGGCGCATCTTCGCCGCTCAACATATAGGTGTTGGTCATGCGTGGCATGGGAATGTGGCGATAGCTTTCACGGCGACCGCTGCCGGTGTTGGCGATGCCCATCAGTCGCGCGGAAAGTTTATCGCTGAGATAGCCCTTGAGGATGCCGTTTTCAATCAGCACCGTTTCCTGCGTGGCATTGCCTTCATCATCCACGTTCAACGATCCGCGACGGTTTTCCATGCGGCCGTTGTCGACGACGGTAACTTTACTCGATGCAACTTTCTGGCCGATGAGTCCGGCAAAGGCAGAAGTTTTTTTGCGATTGAAGTCGGCTTCGAGTCCGTGACCGACGGCCTCATGCAGCAACACGCCCGGCCAGCCGGGGCCGAGCACCACTTCCATCTCGCCTGCGGGTGCCGCTACTGCTCCCAGTTGCAACACAGCCTGCCGCGCCGCTTCCCGCGCAAAACGCTCCGGAGTTTTTTCGCCGCTCTGAAAATTTTCCAACGTCAGCCGACCGCCGCCACCGCTGGTTCCGCGGGCAACGTTATCGCCTTCCTTCGCAATCACAAAAACATTCAGCCGCGCGAGCGGTTGCGTGTCGCTGGCATACACGCCATCGCTGCCAACGACGAGGATGCGACGCAACTCATCGGCATACGTGGCACGCACCTGAATGATGCGCGAATCAAATGCACGCGCAGTGCGGTCGGCACGCATCACCAGTTCCAGCTTGGCCGCAGTCTCCGCATCCACGCTGGCACCGGTCACCGGATAGAGGCTCGGCGTTTTTGTTTCCTGAAAGCCGGCGACGCTCTGCTTGTTCGGGCCGCTGGCAATCAACGCCGCGGTGTGTGCAGCGCGCAGCAGCCGCTCCGGAGAAAGATCATCGGTGTAGGCGTAGCCGGTGCGTTCGCCGCTGAGCACGCGAACACCGCAGCCCACGCTGACTCCCTGGCTCGCCGTTTTTACCAGCGACTCATCCACGCCGATACTGGTGGACGTGACCGCCTCAACATACAAGTCGGCGTAATCGCCACCTGCGGCCAGTGCCTCGCCCAGGCAGCGTTCGATGAGCCGGTCGGTGACGCCGAGCTTCTCATAAAAATAGCGTTTGTGATCAGGAGTCTGGAAGTTGTCGCCGTGAGCCGTGGGAGCTGTCATATAAATATAGTAGCGCGGCGGCACGGTAAATTTGTCTCCGCAGCAAACATTGCCACCCGTTGTTTCACATTGCGGGAATAGGTTAACGTCCATGCGATGGGTCGGGCGATTCTGCCGCGTTCAAGTCGAGTTCCACGTCGGGCAATTCCGGCAGGTAACAATTCCCTGCCGTGTAGGTCTGCGTGCAACTGCGGGTGATGTTCTTCCGCTGCGGCGACTGCGCGTACTGCCACACGGCTGCACTGGCAATGCCGGACTGCGACAGCGGCGGCGGCGGCAGAACGCAACCGGGCGCAGGCGGGCAGGCGTCCTGCGCTATCCACAGAGTGATGGGATGCAGATGCCGCAGTGCAACTTGCGTGCGGATGTCGTCCGCCGTGGTGATGACCACACCGTTGCCTTCGCTGACTGGCTGACCACTGCCGTACGCACCGGCGCGATAGGCTGATGCAGCCACCGATTCACTCCACGCAAAAACATAGTCCGCCTGTTCGTCGGTCATACGGCCGCCTTCTTCAATGTCGAGAAAAATAGTTGTGCGGGCGGGGAATCCCTCGGCCTTTGCGGCAGCAATGGCTGCGGCTGCATCGCGCGTGCCCATCGCTTTTGCAACAGTAGTTGCACTCTGCCGAGTTCGCTGCGACTCCGCTATAAATTCCCGCTGCAATCGGCCGGTGTAGAGAACCAGAAATCCGAGACCGGCCTTGCGAACCGCATTGCGTTTGCCGCGCCAGGGATTTTTTGTTTCTCCCGGCGGCGCATTCAGCCAATAGCCGACAAACGCAAGCCGCTGATGCAAGGCCGCCAGTGCCGCATCACCCGGATAGTCGTTCATGTCTGCACCCGCGTACAACGCTGGACCGGCACCGGCATACACTGCGGGCTGCTGCGCTGCAAGCGGCAGAGATGCCATCCATAGCAGCCAGATTTTCAAGAAGCCACGCATACGGTTATGCTATCGCTGGCGGGGTTATGATGTTGTGGATCCCGGCCTGGTTGTTGTGATTTTTGTGCAGTGCAAATCTTCATCATTTTCCGGCGCACAGCCACGCGCCGACCAAGTAAGATTGCCGCATACGGCCATGCGCCCCAGGCAAGCCATTCAGGTACATGTCGCTGCAAAACCGAAGGAGACATCATTCATGAAACGCTTCTGTACTATCGCAATCTGTAGCGCTCTTCTGATCAGCGCCGCAACGTTTACCTCTTCGCTCCTCGCACAGACCGCACCCGCACCCGCCGCAAAGCCCGCACCCGCCAGCCCGCCTGCAATGGAAAAAGGCAACATCGGCGGCGTCGCCATCAGCATCGCATACAGTTCTCCACGCGTCCGTGGCCGCGAAGGAAAAATCTTTACCGCAGACGGACTCATCCACAGCAAGGAACAGCATTATCCCGTGTGGCGCGCCGGTGCGAATAGCGCCACCACACTCACCACCAGTGGCGACCTGAAGTTCGGCGACCTGTTGGTGCCGGCAGGAACCTACACACTGTTTGTCGACATCAGCAACCCGACCGACTGGAAGCTGATTGTGAGCAAGGCCACTGGCGAGTGGGGCCTGAGCTACGATGCGACCAAGGACCTGGGCCGCACCAGCATGCACATGTCCAAGCCGCCCAGCATGGTTGAGAACCTCGCCTACATCATCATGAACAAGGGCGCCGGCAAAGGTACTCTCACGCTGACGTGGGAAGACCACACTGCCATGGTCAACATCAGCAAGCCGTAATATTTTTTTTGACAAGGCGCGTCATTGCGGCGCGCCCTGTCATCTAAAATCCAACAGGCCCCACGCACAAATCATTTCTGAAGGATTTGCCATGTCCACAGCAACCGACCCACGCTACCCCATTGGCCGCTTTGCCAAACCGGAATTGCATTCGGCGGAGTTGCGCGCCGCCAACATTGCCACACTCGAACAACTCCCCGCGAAGCTTCGTGCCGTCGCCGGCAGCTGGAGCGATGCGCAGTTGGAGACGCCCTACCGCGAAGGCGGCTGGACCGCGCGGCAACTGATACACCACATTGCCGACAGCCATGAGAATATGGCCATACGTTTTCGCCTCGCGCTCACTGAAGACTGGCCAACTATCAAAGCCTACGAAGAACAGCTGTGGGCTGAACTGGCCGATGCCAAGTCTGCGCCGATTGAACTTTCGCTGAGGATTATTGAAGCGAGCCATGCGCGTCTGGTGATGCTGCTGCGCTCGCTGACTGAAGAACAGTGGCAACGCGGATTCAATCATCCCGTAAATGGCCGTGCAGATCTTCAGACCGTGCTGGCGTTGTATTCCTGGCACAGCCGGCACCACACGGCACACCTTACCGAGTTGGCGAAGGCCAAGGGCTGGCAATAAAAATTTCGTTGGCACGGACGCGCGATGAACGTTGAGCAAGACGCGGCGACAGAATCACCGAAACAATCCCCGGCAGAAATTGCCGCGCAGATTGCCGACTACATCGCCGCGCATCCGCATGCTGTCATTCTCGAATCGGGCCGCGTGTTGTTTGACCTGACCCGTGCGCGGCACACCCTCTCCACTGAGCATGGGCGCTGCGTTCTGCATTTGTGGAGCGCGGATCTGGATGCAATCCGCACGATTGTCAGCGTTGCCGAACGCAAAGGCACGCTGCGATTGGCCACGCTGCGGTTGGGCCAGAAGCGCGCCGTCACCTGGGAAGTTGCCGCCGTCAATCTGGATGAGCCCGGCGTGCTGCGTCGCAGGGCTGCGCGCAGTGCGGTAGAAGATTCCACGCGACAGGCCACGCGCATTGCCGGCCGCAAACAATTATTGCGCCGTGTGGAACGGGCCATACCGCGCCACTTTGAAGGCTGGCTGCCGGAAAGTTTTCGCGCGGCCATGGATTTGGAACGCAGCTTCGGCCCCGCGTATGTTCGCGGCGTGATGGCATGCGGCCAGCAGGCGTGGGCGGTGATTGCCGTCGGCGCAGCGGAAACGCAATCCACAATTGATGGCGTACTCACGCTTGGCATTCTATGGCTGGCACATTGTCGCGACCACGCCGGCGGGCGCAGACTCTTCAGCGGGCTGCGACTTATTCTGCCGCCCGGGTGCGCCACGCTTACGCTCTCTCGAATTGCGTGGCTCAATCCGCGCATCGCGCAGTATGAGTTGTATGAACTCGATGACACCGACGACACGCTGACACTTCTAGACGCAAGCGATCAGGGCAATCTGTCCACGCGGCTCGTACATGCGCCGACGGTCGGTTTCGCGCAGGAACGTTTTGCCGCGGCGCGCGAACGCATCCTGCAGATGTTGCCGCCGGAGATGCGGCCGCTGGTGGATACGCGCGTGGAGAATGCCGCCGAGATGGGATTCCATCTGCATGGACTGGAGTTTGCGCGCGCGCGCATGGGCACCTCGGCCAGCAGTTTTCAGCAGGTGGTGGAAATTACATTTGGCGCGGGCGCGGCGGAAACTCCGCTGACGGAGGAGAATGAACCGCAGCTGCGCGAGATGCTGGCGCAACTGCATCGCAGCCGTCACGCCGCCGGTAATCAGCGCGATGCGCTCTATCGTCTGCAGCCGGAGCGATGGTTGGAGTCGGTGCTGCGCCGCAACCTGGCGGTGCTGGAAAAATCCATCGCGCCGCATCTTCACTCCGCACAGGTTTATTCGCAGGTGCCGGCGTTTTCTGCAGGAGACCGCGGCATGCTCGACCTGCTGGCGGTTTCAAGCGATGGACGTTTGTGCGTGCTGGAATTAAAAGCTGCGGAAGATTTGCATCTTGCCGTGCAGGGGCTGGACTACTGGGTGCGTGTGCGTTGGCACCACGCGCAGCCGCCGGACCCCGCCACCGGGCTCGGCGAATTTCAACGCCACGGATATTTTCCCGGCACGGCACTCTCGCCGCTGCCGCCGCGGCTGTATCTGGTCGCGCCCGCGCTGCGCATTCATCCCGCCACTGAAGTTGTGCTGCGATACTTCAAGCCGGAAATTGAGTGGACACTGGTCGCGCTCGACGAACGCTGGCGCAAGGAAGTCCGCGTCGTCTGGCGTAAACGAAGCGCTGTAGCATGTACATAAAGATTTACTTTACAAATGCACATGCGTTTTATGAATATAAAATGTGTAATCTTTTTTTGAATGCAAAAACAAAACGTATATGGGGATATCTCCAATGGATGATGAAAAAGAAAAAATATGAATAGCAACAAAGCCGCCAATGAAGGAAGTGCTGATAAAAAGCAACGCGACCCTGCGACATAAATATTATTTGCAGCAAAAGCTTTTATCGCAGACGCTGAGGCGCTAGAAGAAATATATACGACTTGTAAACCAATAATCGTTAAAAAGCAAAATGAACGCAGAGATGAAATCAAAAAATATATAGAAGAAAACAAGAATCCTAAAACATATAAATTAGTAATGGATACAAGTGGTATTTATAAGTTGCTTAGTCTATTTTCTAAATTAACATATAGTACTTATTTATTTCGCGGCCACATACTCGTTGCATTGGTTTCAAGGTTTGATTCATTCATTGCTGAAGTAGCACGAGAACTATTAATAAAGTATCCATTTCATCTCGATAAGAAAACTATTCTGTATTCTGATGCAATAAATTTTAATTCCATTGAGGCTATGAAAGAAAAACTAATGAATGAGACTATTGATAATGAATTAAGGGACTCGCACGCAAAACAAATCAATTTTATTTCAAAACTTTCAAATGTGCCACTTGGAGCGGATGAGCCAGATTTGATTAGTAAATTCATTGAAATAACAGAAAGAAGAAACTGCCATATACACTGTAACGGTAAAGTTTCAGAACAATATATACAAGTATGTAATGAATATAAATATAAATTTGAGAAAGAGCCTAAAATTGGAGAGGCGCTCAATGTATCGGGGAAATATCTGAAACAGTCACTGAGAATATTAAGCGAGATGGCATTTAAAATTTCTCAGACAGTAGTCAGGAAAAATTTTCCAGATCAAATCGATGATGCCGAAAGGCATGCTAATACAATTGGTTTATCCCTTCTTTCCGAACATAGATGGGAGGATGCTTTAATGATATTTGACTATGCCGCTAGCTTGCGAGATGGGTGGGCCGGAGACGATGGTGATTACAAAAATAACATAATAAATAAGGCACAAGCATTAATTGGTTTGGGCAGAAAAGATGAAGCAATCAAGGTAATAGAACGGGAAGATTGGAGCGCCTCGCACCCGCGATACCTTATGGCCATTCATATTCTAAAAGAAGAATATGAAAAGGCAGCTAAGTTATTGGCTATCGCTGACATAACAGAAGAAGATTATAGAGAATGGCCAATATTTGAAAAATATCGTCAAAGCGAGCAATTTAAAGCCGCTTTTTTAGCACACTTTGCGCATGATTATGATGTATCAACTATCGAAGCGGCGAGCAAAGCAATTGCAGAAATAGAAAGTCGTGATGATATAGCTATGCCACAAGATGATTTTCAAAATAAGCCATTAGAAAATAATGTCGATACAAATATTTCACTTCAATCTCAATAATCTGCTTTATTTTTCAGTCGCAGTAGGCTTCCATCGGCATGTCATTCAGCATCACGCCGGGTTCAATATCGCCGGCGCCGGACTCGCTACGCTTGGCGAAGAATTCTTCCACTGCGCCCAGCACCCCTTCGCTGGTCTTCGACTCAAAGATCGCGCGGCGCAATGCAGCTCCGCCGGGGACGCCATGCGTGAACCAGCTGGCGAACTGCTTCATCTTGCCGGCGCACTCGCGGCCCACGGCACTGCCGGAGTCGGCCTCTTCCAGCAGCATGGAAAAATAGGTGCGAATCATCTGATAACGGTCGGCATCGGTGGGCTTCACGTAGCTGCCGGTGCCGGTGGCGGCCTTGGATGATGTGTACTCGGCAATCTGGCGGAAGATCCACGGGTTCGCGGGCGCGGCGCGGCCAATCATCACGCCATCGCAGCCGGCCTGTTCCACCA
>Ga0164297_10006020_pt1 | contig 10227 bp, 12 predicted proteins | sample GEODES058metaG_FD_113539 | JGI IMG/M metagenome (GOLD analysis project Ga0164297, IMG submission 113539) | Dystrophic lake water microbial communities from Trout Bog Lake, Wisconsin, USA - GEODES058 metaG | ecosystem: Environmental > Aquatic > Freshwater > Lake | place: USA: Trout Bog Lake...
ATGCTGTAAAGTTGGGATGAGCAATTAGCCGTTGTTAGAAACACAGATTTAAGCTGATTTTAATGATTGCACGGATTCTGATTAACGATTCGTTTTTGAACCGATGCCAGATCCGTTACCAGTGAGTTTCCCTGGCTATCAGGGGCTGATCTCGCAGATAATCCCATAATTATTTTTACCTAATACCTAATACCTAATAACCAATAACTAATTATAGGCTGTAATTCGTTTATCAGGAACAAAAGTAATATCGTATTCTCTTTTCAGAGGATCGTATGGAGCAGTATCGGTTACGGTAATGTAAATGGTTCCGAGGTCTTTTACGACAAAGGTTTGTACATCGGCGTTGGAAGATGCTTTATTTAGGTAGGGTGCTATTGAGTTGTGTATCATATCGTATTGAGATAATACATTAGTTTCCATTTCGATCAAAAGCCTTTTGCCATCTTGCCTTACGTTAATATCAATATGTAAATCGCCTGATAATGAACTATATGTCCTGTTGTTGGTACGTGTATTTTTTATGCTGAGGGTATAACCTTTTGCCATCATAAACGTATCAGTCTTTTGAAGGCTGTTGATCAGGATGAATTTAACATCATCATAGGACAGCAATTGCTTCTGACCAAAGCAATGAATAACCGAGAAGAAAGCAATCATTAAGAGGTAACCCTTTTTCATATACGCCAATGTAAGGGTTTTATTTACTAAAAGTCAAAATTATGAGTCAGGCATTGTATCAAACGCAATATTCACGCGTAAAAGTTGTAAGTTTGAAACTTTTACAAAATGATATGCCAACAATTCAACTATCGCGCGTAAACGGCGATTTCGGTTTCGTTGCTACCGATCAGAACGGACATTCAATTAAAATGGACAGCAGCCCTGAAAGTGGCGGCGAAAATTTTGGTGTTCGCCCGATGCAGACGCTGCTCATGGGACTCGGCGGTTGCTCTGCTATTGATGTGATCAGTATTCTGAAGAAACAGCGTCAGGAAGTTGTGGACTATAAAATGACCATCAGTGGCGAGCGGGAAGCTGGCAAAGAGCCTTCTTTATGGAAGGACATTACGGTAGAATTTCACCTTTATGGTGATATCGACCCAGATAAAGCAAGCAGGGCGGTAGATCTGTCGATGAATAAATATTGTTCGGTAGCAGCTACCCTGATGGGTGCTGGCGCCAGCATAAAGACGCAGGTGTTTGTACATCCTGCCCAATAATAAGCCAATTTTTCTCTTACATTCACGTTAACCATGTCTAAAAAGCTTGACCCTGTTACGCAGGCTATTCGTATTCAAACACCCCGAACTTCGCAAAAAGAACATTCAACACCCTTGTATCTTACCAGCAGCTTTATTTTTGAAGAGGCTGAAGCGATGCGGTCGGCCTTTGCCGATGAATCGGATGATAATATATACAGCCGTTTCAGTAACCCCAATGTCGACGAATTTATAGCTAAAATGTGTGCTCTTGAAGGAGCAGAGGCAGGTTTTGCTACCTCTACGGGCATGAGTGCTATTTTTTCGTCCATGTTTGCTTTGTTAAAACAGGGTGATCACCTGATTTGTTGCAGTTCAGTTTTCGGAAGTACTTACACATTAGTTACCAAATATTTGCAACGTTTTGGCATTGAAAGTACCCTGGTTGCTGCCGGGGATAATGCAGCCTGGGAAGCCGCGGTTAAACCAAATACTAAAATGGTTTACCTCGAAACACCAACTAACCCCCAATTGGAACTGATCGATCTGGAATGGGTTGGACAGTTTGCAAAAAAGCATCATCTTATTCTAAATGTAGACAATTGCTTTGCTACGCCCTTGTTGCAAAGACCCATAGATTTTGGTGCCGACCTGGTGGTGCATTCTGCTACCAAATGGATCGATGGACAGGGTAGGGTTCTCGGTGGTGTTATTGTTGGCCGTGCCGATTTGGTTAATGATATCTATCTTTTTTGCCGCAATACCGGGCCATCTTTATCACCATTCAATGCCTGGATATTGAGTAAAAGCCTCGAAACACTCGATGTGCGTATGCAGCGTCATTGCGAAAATGCCTTGCATTTAGCGAAGGCTTTGCAGCAAAATCCGCATGTATCATGGGTTAAATACCCATTCTTGCCTGATCACCCGCAATTTGAGATCGCTAAAAAGCAAATGAAAGCGGGCGGTGGTGTATTTTGTATCGAGCTTAAAGGTGGATTGGAAGCCGGACGTAAATTTCTTGATTCGCTTGAATTGCTTACGGTTACAGCAAACCTGGGCGACTCACGTAGTATTGCTTCGCATCCGGCCAGTACAACGCATTCAAAATTAACGGATGCTGAAAGGCGGGCTGTAGGCATTACACCCGGTTTGATCCGCATTTCTGCAGGCCTTGAAAAGGCAGATGATATCCTTGCAGATATTGAACAGGCATTGGAAAAAAGTGCTGTTTAATTAAGCGATAAATGCATAATCTTAAAAGCTATGCATTTATCCTTCTGAAAAAAATTCCTCGAGAGGCTGAAAGTAATAATCGTCCCATCCGGATGCAAAATCGTCATAGGCTGCATCAGGAATATGGCTATGGCGTAATTCGACAGAAGTGCTGTTGTTTTTTCCCGGATGTAATTTGATGGTAACGATAGAATCTTCAGGTTCGCCATCAAAATACCATTGCTGAACGATCTTTTTATTTTCCTCGAATTCGAGATTTTTTCCCTCAATACTACCGCCCCAAAGTGAAAATTCGGAGCCGGGTTCCGTAGACATTATTGCTTCCTCACCCGACCATAGTTCTATCGTTAGTGGATTAGTAAGCGCCAGGTACACTTCTTCGGGAGTGGCCGGGATGATATAGTATTTTTTAAAGTCTTTTGACAAAATATAATTAGTTAACTGTTCCTACGGGTAATACAACCCTGCCATAAACCTCATTCAATACATTGGCCATACCGGTATATACTGCTGAAAGACCGCAGATGATACCTTCAAAACCTGTAAAATGCATCAATGCTGCGTTTCCGGTTGCATGACTGATGGCAAGTAATGCAAAAAGAATGGTCAAAGATGCAAAAACAAATTGCAATGCCCTGCTTAATCTTAATGTGCCGAAAAATAAGCCAAAAGTAAACAGTCCCCATAAAGCCAGATAAGCGATCATGCCATTGTTGGATGTTTCTTCTATCCAGCCAAATTTTGGTAATACGATCAAGCCTGCTAGTGAAAGCCAAAAAAAGCCATAAGATGTAAAAGCAGTGAGTCCGAAAGTGTTGTTCTTTCGAGCCTCAATAATACCAGCAATTACCTGAGCTATACCTCCATAAAAAATACCCATGGCGAGTATCATAGAATTAAGCTCGAAGAAACCTGAGTTGTGAAGATTGAGCAAAATGGTTGTCAGGCCGAATGCGCAAAGGCCTAAAGGCGCAGGATTAGCAATGCCGTCCTTCGCCTGACCGGGAGTTGTTGATGCCATAGTAATTAGGGTTTGGTTGGTTTATCCTGCAAGATAGTAAAATCATCATTTGAATGTAAAAAAATTATTACAGTTTTGGGTATTGGGCATTTGCTTCGCGTCATTAGGTCATTTGCTACGCGTCATTGGGTCATTTGCTGGGCGTCATTAGGTCATTTGCTACGCCTCATTGGGTCATTTGCTACGCGTCATTGGGTCATTTGCTGCGCGTCATTGGGTCATTTGCTTCGCGTCATTGGGCATCGGGCATCAGTTGAAGCGACCGTCAAATCTGTGCAATCTGCGATATCATTCTAAATCTGTGATTCTATATAAAAGCGCCTTTGCCATTGTAAAACATCCAAGTAACCAATCATCCCGACAGCGATACAACAACTACAACCATCCCGATAGCTATCGGGACAACTAATACAACCACTACAACCAACCCTACTAAATTCCTCTTACCTTTGATACATGCAAAAATTAGTATTGATACGCCACGGTGAAAGCATCTGGAACCTCGAGAACCGGTTTACCGGCTGGACCGACGTTGATCTTTCCGAGAACGGTTACCAACAGGCCAAACATGCCGGGGAAACGCTGAAGAAAAATGGCTATGCTTTTGATATCGCTTACACCTCGGTTTTAAAAAGAGCTATTAAAACACTGGATATCATATTGGAAGAAACCGACCAGCTTTGGATCCCGGTACAAAAGTCATGGCGCCTGAATGAACGCTTTTATGGTGCTCTACAGGGTCTCAATAAGGCCGAAACCGCCATCAAATACGGCGAAGAACAGGTGCACCAATGGCGCCGCGATCCACATGCCCATCCGCCGGCATTGACAGTTGACGATCCCCGCTACCCGGGCAAAGATGCCCGTTATAAAGGCCTCGCAGCAAAAGAATTGCCCCTGACCGAAAACCTGAGCGAAACTATGGAGCGGGTATTGCCCTATTGGCAGGAAACCATTATCCCCAGCATCAAACTTGGCCAAAAAGTGATCATTGCAGCCCATGGCAACAGCCTGCGCGCTTTGATCCAATATATTGACGACCTGAATGATGAGGAAGTAATTGATCTCGAGATTCCAACAGGCGTACCTTTGGTGTATGAATTAGACGATAATTTAAACAGGATAAGGCACTATTATTTAGATTAGAGGTGAAAGGTGAAAGGTGAAAGGCAAAAGGTGATAAGTTAAAGGTAAAAGGTGATAGGTGAAAAGTTAAAGGTAAAAGGCAAAAGGCAAAAGGTGAAAGGTGAAAGGTGATTAGGGTTGTCTGGTATAAATTTTGTAGCTGCAAATAATTGAGGAAACCTCCCCAAAAAAACCTTTTGCCTTTTGCCTTTTTCCTTTCACCTAAAAAATCACCCTTCCTTGTCGTAAAGAACCGCCGCTTTCTCTGCAGAAGTCTTGATGCCTTTGATCATGGCTGAGCTAAAGCCATTATGCTCCATTTCGTTCAAACCGGCAATAGTACAGCCTTTTGGTGAGGTTACTTTATCAATTTCCTGTTCGGGGTGAGAGGCTAACTGGAGTAGCAGATCGGCAGCGCCTTTGGCAGTTTGTGCGGCCATTTTTAATGCATCATGGGCATGGAAACCGATCTCGGTTCCTCCCTGTGAAGCCGCGCGGATAGAGCGCAGGAAAAAGGCGATACCGCAGGCACATAATGCCGTTGCCGAGGTCATCAGTTCTTCGTTGATCTGTATCGTAACGCCAACTGTATCGAATAAGGATTTTACTATAGCCGTGTTCTCAACAGTAGCAAAATCCGTAGCAATACAGGTCATTGATTGCCCAATAGCAATCGCGGTATTAGGCATAGCTCGCACCACCTGCACATCCAGATCGAGTTGCTGGCGGATATCGCCGCAGGTAACACCGGATATCACCGAGATCAATAAATGTCGTTGTTCCCAAATTGCTGGTTTTATCTCATGTAGCAGTTTATTTAGTTGCTGGGGCAAAACTGCCAATACAATAATGTCTGAATCTGCTACAGCTTTTGAATTGTCGGCTGTAACATTATACCCATTGTCAGCCAGACTCGACAAAGCCTTTACATTCCTGCGCGTCAGCGTAATTTGTTCCGGCTGGTAGATACCTGCCTTTACCAATCCTTTTGCCAACGACAAACCGATGTTGCCACTGCCCAGTATCGCTATATTTTTAGTTGTACTCATAATTTCCAGACTTATAAATAAGTAGATATTCTTTAAATATTAAAATTTCTTATTCATTCAATTTTTTCATTCCGCAGTTGGCATTCCGCATTCCGCATTTCCAATCATTCCGCAATTCCAGTCATTTCGCATTCGGCATTCCGAACTCCGTAATTCCAATCATTCCGCAGTTGGCATTCCGCATTTCGAATTACTATTGCCGGCTCAATTTTGTTCCAAACGCCTTCCCCAGCTTCAAATTGCCCAATTCGTCCGACCGCCCGATGATCACTGCGCTAACGCCCTGATTAATGGCGGTAAAAGCATTGTCGAGTTTTGGTAGCATGCCACTATGAATGACCTTTTCTTCTTTTAGTTCTTCATAAGTTAAAGGATCGATACTGCCGATCACCGACTCTTCATCTTCTATATCCCGCAATACACCTTTCTTTTCAAAACAATAGATCAGCGTGGTGTCGTATAATCTGGCGAGTGCTACCGCGAGGGCAGAAGCAATGGTATCAGCATTGGTGTTCAACAATTGTCCATGTCCGTTATGGGTAATTGCACAAAAAACAGGTGTAAAGCCGGCATCCAGCAATCGTGCTAAACGATCAGGATCGATTGAATGCTCGTCAATATCGCCCACATAACCATAGTCGATCGTTTTTACAGGCCGTTTTTTTGCCTTGATAAAATTGCCATCGGCACCAGTCAAACCTATAGCGTTATTGCCGGCTTGTTGTAATTGAGCAACAATATTTTTGTTGATCAGCCCACCATACACCATGGTAACTACACGTAAAGTTTCGATATCAGTGATCCTGCGTCCTTCAACCAGTTTGGGCTCGATGCCCAGTTCTGCTGATAGTTTTGTAGCGATCTTGCCACCGCCATGTACCAAAATTTTTAAACCCCCTAATGCCGAAAAATCTTTCAAAAAATGATGCAGATTTTCTGAATTATCGATCACGTTACCGCCTATTTTGATGATATGAAGATGGTTCTTAGCCATAGGGCATTCCTGGAGATTTTTATAAGCCGATAAAAATACAGTAAATCGGTCGTAATTAACTAAAACATATTAAATCCGACAAGCCTTCTTGAATGAAGCTGTTTTATACTTATTTTGGGCAGGGAAATAAAGGATCAATGGAGTTAAAAAAAACCGCGGGACGGCCGCGCATTGTTATCATCGGCGGTGGCTTCGCCGGCATAAACCTGGCCAAAAAACTGAAAGATAAACCAGTTGATGTGGTATTGCTCGATAAGCACAATTACCATACGTTTCAGCCTTTATTGTACCAGGTGGCAATGGGGCATATTGAGGCGGACTCGATCGCATTTCCATTGAGGCGGATCTTTACCAATCAAAAAAATTTCTTTTTCTACCTGGCTGATGTACAAAAGATAAACGCTGAAAAAAACACGCTGACCGCCGATATAGGCGAAATTGAATACGATTACCTGGTTATTGCAACCGGCGCTAACACCAATTTTTTCGGCAACCAGCAAATAGCGCATTATACGATGCCGATGAAAAATATCGGCGAAGCATTGAATATCCGGAGTTTTATGCTTCAGAACTTCGAAAAGGCGGTCATTGCCAATGACCCGGCCGAACGAGCGGCATTGCTCAATTTCGTGGTAGTAGGCGGTGGGCCAACGGGTGTTGAACTATCAGGCGCCCTGGCCGAGATGCGTAACCTGGTCCTGGAAAAAGACTACCCTACGCTGTCAAAAGATGACATGCATGTTTACCTTATTGAAGGCAAACCGGTGGTTTTAGGTGCCATGTCGGACGCCTCGGCGGATGCAGCAAAGAAAGCGCTGATCAAAATGGGGGTCGAGATCCGCAATAGCGCTCATGTGCAGAGCTACGACGGGCAGGAATTGAGGGTTGATGATGGCACAATTATTAAAACACGAAATGTATTCTGGGCGGCTGGGGTAATGGGCGAGGTGCCGCAGGGAATTAATACAGAAAGCATATTCCGCGGTAACCGGATCATCACGGATAATATCTGCAGGGTTGCAGGCTATCAAAATGTTTTTGCTATTGGTGATGTTGCCGCCATGATCACACCCGAAACGCCTAACGGTATACCCGGTATGGCGCAGGGTGCAATCCAAACAGGGCAGCACCTGGCAAAAAACCTGTTGCACCTGATCAATGGCGAAAATACCGAGCCGTTCAAATATTTCGATAAGGGTTCACTGGCTACGATTGGTCAGAATAAAGCGGTTGCCGATATCTGGAAACTCCATTTTCACGGTTATCCCGCCTGGCTGCTATGGATGTTTGTCCACCTGATGTCGCTGGTGGGTTTTTCAAACAAGTTGAGTGTGTTTGCCAGCTGGGCCGTTAAATACTTCACGAAAAATACTGACAATAGACTGATCGTACGCTTTTTTAACCCAGAAACGAGGATGGCTGAGCCGGAGACGAAGTGATTTGAATGCAAAGTTGTTGAAATGCGGAAGGCGGAATGCCAATTGCGGAATGGTGATTATTATCTGAAAAATAGATCCAGACTCAGGACTCCATACTTAGGACTCAAGACTAGAATTAACGCCCCCTAAGCCCTTCATATAAGCCGCTATTTCTTTTTCATTCGTATCGCTGCTTTTTTCGAGGGTATGGATGATGTTTTGCTGCTCTAGTTCCGTACGGTTTTGGCTAAGTTTCTTTTTGGCCTGGAGGTCGTTTACTTTAATTTCGAAGGCGACGATGCCGTTCATCATCTTTGATTTATAATCTTCGGGCAGGCTATCCCATTGCTGCAAATAACCGGCTTCAAAAGTTTGTATGGTGTGCTTTAACAATTCAGCCTTGTCTTCGACGCTCTCCAAAAGTTGTGCTTTGCCATAGGCATGAACTGCAATGTAGTTCCAGGTTGGTACGTTTTTCTCGGTTTCGTAATTGGCTGGTGAGATATAGGCATGGGGCTCACTAAAGATCAGTAATGATGTGTGCTCGGTGATGGCTTTCCATTGCGGATTGGCTTTCGCAAAATGCGATCTGATCGACAACTTATCATCCTCAACTTTCACTAAAAACGGCAGGTGCGTAGCGGCAGGCAGTCCATCAATGCTAGTTACGATCGTGCCAAAACTGTATCGCTTTATGAAGGCGATGATCTCGCCCCTGTCCGGAAATGTGTTGAAGGGAGGGATGTACATGTTTTTTGGTTGGCCTGAAAGCTGTTGATTGAGTTGACTGGGTTTATTAAGTTGATTGAGTTGACTAAGTTAGATTAGGTTGATTGTGTTTGAATAAATTTACGGCATTTCATTTGGATCTCGGAAGTTTAATCGAGTCCTTCCAGCATTCTTTTCAACACTGCCTGCGCCGCCCAAACCCGGTTGCCGGCTTCATGTACTACGACCGAGTTAGGGCCATCCAGGATATCATCAGATAACTCCACATTGCGGCGTACTGGTAAACAATGCATTACTTTGGCGCTGTTGGTGATCTTTAGACGCTCGTTGGTAAGCAGCCAGTCTTCAAAGCTTCCCAGCACTTTACCATAGGGCTCGTAGGCCGACCAGTTTTTTACGTAAATAAAATCGGCGTCCTGCAAAGCAATATCCTGGTCGTGTTCAATCGTTGCGCCTGTTGTAAATTCGGGATTCAACTCATAGCCCTTAGGATGCGTTATGGTAAAATCGACATCCGCGCGGCACATCCATTCGGCGAAAGAATTTGGTACCGCCTGGGGTAGTGCTTTAACGTGTGGTGCCCAGGTTAATACCACTTTAGGTCTGGCTTTGGTTTTCAGTTCTTCAATGGTCACCAGGTCGGCCAGGCTTTGCAGGGGATGACGCGTTGCCGATTCTAAACTTACCACCGGCACACCGCAGTATTTTACAAATTTATTGAAGATATCTTCACTGTAATCCAATTCGCGATCAACCAGTCCGGGGAACGAACGAATGCCTATGATATCTGCATATTCGCCCATTACAGCCGCTGCTTCCCGGATGTGTTCAACGGTGGTTCCGTTCATGATCGCGCCATCCAAAAGTTCCAATGCCCAGCCTTCTTTGTCGATATTCAGCACCATAGTATTCATTCCCAGGTTCTGTGCTGCTTTTTGGGTACTGATGCGGGTACGCAGACTGGGGTTCATAAATACCAGCGCGATGGTTTTATTTTTGCCTAAATGGCTATTCGAGAAAGGATGTTGTTTCAGCGTTAATGCTTCTTTTACCAAAGCATTGATGTCGTCTACATCATGAACAGAAGAAAATAATTTCATGTTTCACTGTTTTTCCTTAGTACCGAAATGGTTAGGAAGGTGATTTCTTTAGGTTAGTTGATAGTTTAAAACGCTGCTGAATGCTTCTAAAAACCTATCGGCATGTGCTTTGGTCAGGTTTAAAGCAGGCAACAAGCGGATCACATTTGGTTTGGCTTCGCCGGTAAAAATGTGGTGCTTCGTTAACAGTTCCTTACGGACATGTGCCAGTTCGGCCGGCAATTCGATACCGATCATTAATCCCCGGCCACGCACTTCAGTCACCTGATCAAATTTGCTGATCTCATCCGCTAAATATTTACCCAGTTGCGCTGCATTTTCAATCAGGTTTTCCTGTTCAATCACCTCAAGCA
>Ga0164297_10006021_pt1 | contig 10226 bp, 8 predicted proteins | sample GEODES058metaG_FD_113539 | JGI IMG/M metagenome (GOLD analysis project Ga0164297, IMG submission 113539) | Dystrophic lake water microbial communities from Trout Bog Lake, Wisconsin, USA - GEODES058 metaG | ecosystem: Environmental > Aquatic > Freshwater > Lake | place: USA: Trout Bog Lake...
AGCTGCTTGGTTGGACGCACAACTAGTTAAGTTTGATGAGATATACAGCGTCAAGCGTCCTAAATACATTGATGGCTATAAAGCACTCAAAGCCGCTATCAAGCCTTGGGGTGTCTGAACTTAGTTAGGTTCCCATATAACTTGGGTTTGTGAAAATCTAATTTTGATTTTTTAATTCACTTAAGTCATTTCAGCCAACTTGCTCTTTCGGGTCAGTTGGCTGATTTACTTTGGTCTTTATTTTTGCTTCTACTTGGTGGGGCCATAGCGAAACGGGTTTGAATCGCGTCCTCACCGTCAAATACTTCGATGAACTTGGAATACTCAGGACTCACATGATCTCAACTTCTAGAACCGCCTGGTGCGGACCCGCTGCCAGCTGTTGTGCCAGGTGGTGTGGTAGGGGCGCGGCTAACCGCCGCTGCCTATGCCGATCAAGCATTTGATGGGAGAAGTGCACAAAAAAAGAGGTAGGGGCTTGCCAATACTTAAGAGTCGTTTACGCTTTTGCTTTTAACCAAGGTCTTGCGTTACCCTCATAAACAGATGAGCCAAGTCTAAAGTGCTGGGCTTCTTGAAATGTGTAAACAACAGGTACGTCTTCATCGTACAAAGTTTCATCTTCAGGGAGGGGACCGTTGAAGGCAACTTGAGAATGCAAAGGACGCTTGAGAATTTCAGACAGCCTGTTGGAGGTGTTGATCAGTTTGTCTAAATTGATGGAGCATTCAATACCAAGAGTTTTAAGTAAATGAACAAAATCCTCTGTTGCAATCATTCCTGTGGCCTGCCCGTTTCCGCAGTAAGGGCAGCCACCTATACCGCCAATTGCAGTGTCTGCAATCAGTGTGTGTCTTGAGTCTAGAAGTTTCAGCACCTCATACATAGAGAGCATTGCTAGTCCTCTTGCATTGTGTAAGTGCACATGATATTCTGTGATGCTTGGGAACTCCTTAAGGAGTGCTTCTACATCTTTGGCTATCTCAGTCGGAGTATTCCACGCCATAGGGTCAGCAAAGTCTACTCTTTTAACTGTAATTCCCGCAGCCTTCCATGCACCGTATTGTTTACGCAGGGCTTGCATTCGGGACTCGTGTGAGATGTGTCCGCTCCAATTGGAGCCAAAACCTGCTGACAACCCAATAGCGGCTTCAGTATGCCCACTCTTTAAGGCCTTATCTATCGGTAACTGCCAAGTGTCCTCTTGGTCTTCTAAGGTTCGGTTGGTGTTGCGTTTAATAAAAACCCCGCAAAGGTGCAGGTGAGTCGCCGGTAGGGGCTCAACGCTCAAAGGGGGCGAGTACTGAGCACGCTCTTGTCGACCCCGCTCATTAAGTGCAAGTGAGAAAAAAGATACGCCAGGCACTGGCTTAATTTGCTTTACGAGCTCTAATGTGTCACCCATTTGGGGACTCCATTTGGGATTTACAAATGCACCAACCACCATTCTTTTGATACCACTGTCAACCATTGCATTTAGGAGTTCAAGTTTTTCCTCCACTGTGACGCCCTCGCGCTCAATTTGAAGACCGTCTCTGAGTGTCTCATCTGTGATGAGGACTTTGGGATAGCTTTTAGACATAAATGACCTCTGATCAGCTTGTGGTTAATGTGGTAATAAAAAAATGGCTTACTTAAAACGCCATTCTACCCATGCCTCATACGCTATTTATACTGCTTTTAGCGCGTCCTTAGTGTCCCATGAGACTTCGCGCAAGGCTGGTATCAGTATCTTTACCGGTAAATGCGAAACCTACTACCTCAAGGTAAGTAAAATAACCCGTTGTGCCTTGCTTTGTTCTGGAGTGATTCATATCGTTACTGCAAATATTAAATCCGAATTTTTAACAACTGAGATCCTTGGTGAGGCTCAGTTGATTGATCAAGCTATTGTTATTCATCAGGAGGGCAACCTTGAGTTGGCTGCTGAGTTGTATCAAAAGGCTCTTGAGATCAATCCTGATAGTTATGACGCATTGAATTTTTTGGGACTGATTGACTACCAAAAAGGTAACTGGGTGGAGTCAATTGAATGGTTCAAGCAGGCCATTAGAATTTTTCCTGCAAACCCAAGTTTCTATCTGAATATTGGAAACTCGCTAAAACAGCTTGGTAGAGTTGAGGATGCCAAAATTCTCTATGCCGAGGTTATCAAGCTAGACCCTCATTTGATGGATGCTTACCGTTCGTTGGCCGTTCTTCATCATGCCTCAAATGAGTTCCAACTAGCCCTTGACGTTTTGAACAGTGCAACAGAAAAACTTAATGAGTCAAATCAATCAATCTTAAATCTAGAGCAATTGATCTCTTTAATTATTCTTAAGAGCTCAGTGCAAAGACAAATGAACTGTCCAAGAGAGGCACTTGAGACACTTGAGGAAATGAGGGTAATAAAGTTCACGGAGGCTTTAGAAACCAAAAAAGCCCTAGACCAAGAGGGCCAAGTCCCTCTTGATCCAAGACTCTTGGGGGATGTTTACCTAAATCTAGGTCTAACCTATGAAGACCTCAAAGAGTTGGACAAAGCAATTGACTCCTACACAAAAGCAGCGCAGTGTGGTGAACATCGCACCTCTGCACTTTTTAATAGAGGCAATGCCTATCAAAACTTGAACCGCTGGGATGATGCCTTAGTAGATTACGATCAAGTCCTGTTGTGGGACAGCGAGCATGTTGGGGCTTGGTTAAACCGCGGTTTACTGCTGTACAAGCAAACCCACTTTCAAGATGCCTTGGATAGCCTAGGGCGAGCTATCTCCCTTGATCCAGAAAATGCCGTTGCTTACTCCAATCTGGGAGTCGTTCAATTTGAATTAGGACAAATGCTAGACGCCTTATTTTCTTTTGAGAAAGCGACCCAGTATGATCCGAATTATGTTGAAGCTTTCTCCAACAAGGGAAATGTATTAAAGGAGTTACGTCAATTGGACGCGGCCTTGGAGGCCTACGATAAAGCTATCTCCTTAAATTCAAACTACTACGAGGCCTTCACAAACCGGGGTGTTGTTTATTTTGAGCTTGAGAGGTTTGGGGATGCATTACTGGACTATGAGCGAGCCATTGAGTTAAATCCACTTTATGCAAGCGCACACTCTAACAAAGGCAACGTGCTTAAGGAGAGAGGGGAGTTGGACGCAGCACTTGCCTCAATATCAAGAGCCATTGAACTGCAATTTAAACTCATAAAAGAGAGTGCTTTAGACAGAAGGGTTAAACCGCAAAAGCCCATGCTTGTCTCTCTTGCGTCCAAGGTTTTGTTGGAGTTACATGCTCTACTTGAACTTCACGAAATCCCTTTCTTTCTTGCCTACGGGACGTTGCTTGGTATTTATAGAGACGGGGAGGTTTTACCCCACGATAAGGACCTGGATGTGGGACTTGGCTGGAACTGTTCTAGAGAGAAATTGATTCAAGTGCTATCAGGCTCTGGTAAGTACTGGATTGACCCGAAAAGTACTCAACCAGGGATCGCAGGTGAGGGGGGCGGCGTATTGGATGAGGTTTTAAATATCGGAGTGATTGAAAAGAGCTCTGGCATCAGTATTGATTTCTTTTTCTTTAAACCTGAGGGTGCGCACCTCCTCTCAGGATTTCATCATCTACCCTATCCTCTGATGTGGCGTTTTACGCCCTTTGAGTTAGCTCCAATCAACTACAAAGGGTTACAGTTCAACACCCCCGGTGATCCGCAGGTGTACTTAACAGATATTTACGGCCCCAATTGGCGAATACCGGATCCATACTTTGACTCCCTGGTGTCTGGATACAACCTGGATCCCCGCTCAAGAGGTGTATCAATGGTTTACGCTTATTCAAGACTCTTTGACCAAATGACCGAACAAAACTGGAAGAAAGCTTACGGATATTGCAAACAGTTGGCCAGTTACGGAGAGTCTCAGTTGATAAGTTCAATTGAGCGTTATTTGGCTCCTTTGGTACTTGAGAGGCAGTAAAAACCCCATGCCTAAAGTCATTGCTTTAGATAATTGTTTTAGATAAATGCTTTAGGTCAGTGGTTCAAATCGTTGGTTCAAATTGTTGGTTTAAGTTATTACTTAAATTTATGTAGCAAACAAATTGAAAAATATCTTGAATATTCAGACATTTAACCTGATTGAAGTCAAGGGCAATTAGTAGATAAAAATCACTTCAGTGCTAAACTCAACCAAAGTTTTAGTCTCATGACAAGTGAGACGGTTTGATGTGTTATCTTTATTTTTGATCTCCAACTCAGCTTTAAAAGAGTTTCCGGCTTTAAGGAATTTTTATGAAATTAATAACTCTGCTAATTTTCATATCTCTGCAATTTAGTTGGGTCTGCGGTTTTGCAGAGGAAAACCATCAGGACAACAACGACTGTAAGCGAAAAAAATCGATGGACGAACAAAAGTTCTGCCTTGCAATGGCTCATAAGGACGGCGCTGGTTGCGAGAGTATTAAAGCCTTTGAGATGAGGATGCACTGCTTGCATGAAATTGCTAGCTTTTCTCACCATAGCTTTAACTCATATTCAACAATGAAGAAGGCTGAGGAGTCAAAAGAGGCTAAGTGACGCTTTTTAAGTAACGCAGCCATTTAAAGTCGCAAATTAACTTCGGAACTTAGCCAATTACATCCTTCTTGTGAGACTAAAAAATCTAGCCTCTTAAATTACTCTCAGTAAAGCTCCAACGCATGAAGAAAATGAATTTTTCCAGAGTAAGTGCTAGCCACCCATTACTTTGCTTCACATTCATTGCGTTATCAATTCTAGTATCTGGGTGCGGGGGTGGGGGGGGCGGATACAGCAGCACCTCGTCTAGCGGCGGCACTTCAAGTGGATCAAGTGGATCAAGTGGAGCCAGCGGAGCATCGGGCTCAGGCCCATTAAGCTACACCCCGCCCACAAGATACACCCCGATCACTTACAACACCCCGACACAGACTGCATTTGGTACGGGTTATAGAGGTACCCTAAGTCCCTCTGATTTGCTGGTGCATTACAGTTTCCCAATTACCACTCAAGGCTCAATCGCAACGCCGACTTACCCCGGTACTGGCCAGACCATCGTCATTATTGATGGCCCCGGCGGCACCTTACAGTCGATTACTTCAGATCTAGCTCAGTTCAACACTTACTACAACTTGCCGCCGTGTAATTTTCAGTTAATCGATCAAAGTGGTGGCCTTCAATCAGCCTCTGGTTACCAAGAGATCGCACTTGATGTGCAGTGGGCTCATGCGATGGCGCCTGGGGCAAAAATTGTATTGATTAAAACTGCTGACGACTACATGACAAGTGTGATGACTGCCCTTCAAACTGCAGTGCAGCTACCCAATGTAGCTGCCATCTCAATGAGTTTTGGGGCTAGTGAGTTTACAGAACAAACAAGTAGCACCTATGATGGATTTTTTAAGCAATATCCTGGAATTGCTTTTTTGGCTGCAGCTGGAGACTACGGTGGAAATCAAAACTCTCAAAACTATCCCGCTGCATCGCCTTACGTTACTGGGGTTGGGGGTACTTCGATCTCTGGACTTGCACCCCCCTCAAACACAAATTTAGACGAGCAAGCCTGGATAGACGGTGGGGGTGGACCAAGTGCATATGAATTGATGCCCACTTTTCAGACTAATTACATGATTGCTTTAAACGATGCCATATTAAAAGCGAACGCCGGTATGCGCGCTGTCCCTGATGTTTCTTATAACGCAGACCCCTCCAGCAGTCCAGTCGCTGTAGTGGTCAACGGCACGTGGAATTTGTTTGGCGGTACCAGTGCATCAACTCCGCAGTGGGCCGCCATCATGGCTGGATTGGCTCAGTACCTAGGATATAGCAACTACACCAACTTATTAAAAAATGCAGGTGGATTGAATCCTATTTTGTATCAACTCGCGATCAATCATTCGAATAGCTTTTACAACGTCACAACGGGTAGAAACGGTACCTGCGCTCTTTGCACTGCCGCAACGAACTACAACGATGCGACCGGTCTTGGGGTGCCAGTTGTCGCTAACTTTTACGCTAACTTTTCAAGTTACGCACACTAAGCTAAATTAACTAGGACCAGGTGATGAAGTTTAAGTATATTCAATTAAAAAAATAGCTACCAAGTCATTATGCAGACTTATTGATTTGCCTTAAGCGCTTGATATGCTGAGCTACGGTTTCCTTAAAAAATCGCCCACCCGCTAAATCGGCTTTGGATTCTGCAAGTGCAGCCTCAAGCTGGCATTCACGAAAATACTGATATTGCTGCTGATTCATCACTACATACTTGACTTGTCCACGCACAGATACTGGCGCTTCGAGTTGATCCAACAATGCGTCTTTAATAGCTTTAATGCCCTACGTCTTCAAGTCAATTGCTACAAAGTTACCCATGATGTCATCCTAGACAGCATGACTAATGGTATTGTATGCAAATTTACTCAATGAGACAGCTGCTGACAGCAATTAATGCTATGAATGTAATCAATACTTTAGGTGGATGGCTTAACCATTAAATTAGCCTCATCCAAGGCAAGTCCTGCAGCAATTGCTGTTGCAAATGATTTGCATACTTTATAGAGCATACGGTTAGGTACGCCTCGGTTATAAGGCAAGTAATACTCAGTGATTAAGACAGGTTTAAGGTCAATCACTGCAACTTCAAAGTTGAGAGCTTTGACCCCTTCATTAAGCATGTCCTTGATAACTTCCAAGTCCCCCAATGAAGCCCAGTCATTGGCTTTACAAGTTGCTTTGAGTACGAGATTTCGAGACGTTCTATCAATGATGACGTTGATCGGGAAATCAAGACCGCCAACCAGTGCAACCTCCTGCTCGGAGACTGAGCGAGATATAAAGCCCTGCATTGAGAAAAAGTTTTCCAACAATTCAGCTTTAAGTTCAATAGGCTTCCAAACTGTTTGGTTGGTATCCTCAATTTGGCAACGTGTTTCCTCAACCAACTCAAGTATATGTGCAGCGGCGGTGGGGGAGGACTTTCTCTCAAACCTGTAGTAATCAATCAGTAAGAAACTCAGCATGTTGGCAATTTCATCAAACGTACTGATCGCCACTCGCATGGCTTTGGGAGCAGTTTGAACGATAGGGTTGCTTTGAGTAATTCTTTCTTTTGGGAAGACGTAGGATACAAAGTGAATTTGATCGGAAATAATATTCTCAATATTCGCATTGAATAGGTAGTGGCGAGTTTCTTTCTTCTCGACAACTAGACCGTGGAACTCGGTCACAATTTCAGTTATAAGTTTCTTAGGCTGTTTGGAGAGCCGCAACTAATAGAATGCGTATTAATGCTAAATTTAAGTGCATTTCGCTCTTTAATTACTACTTTTTCACTGGTCTGCCAAAGAAGTTTTTTTTGCTCATCTATTACTTTGACAATAAATACGCCCTCAAACGGTCTTTCACTCTCGTTATGAAGATTCCCTCCAATCATTGTTGACATATTGCACTGCAGATCCTCTACAAATAGGGTATTTGATTTGACAGGAGCACCGGCAGCATTGCTTATTAAATTAGGAAAAAATACCGTAAAAATAATCAAATACTTGAAAAAACCTGCAAGAGTGTTTTTAAATCGGTAATTCAAAAAGGTAATGTAAATGGACGTGTAAAGTAAATTTGACATCTATATTTTCAATGGAAGAGTACTTTGATCAAAACGTTGAAACAGTCGCTGGAAAGATTTATGTTCTGCAACTCGTGACCGTCCAAATAGATGCACACGTGTAATGCCCAAGCGGGTAACCTCTGAGTAGACAAAACGGTTGGCACCGCACAAAATGTTAACCATCATTTGAACAATTAACTTGGCTAAATCTTAGCCAGAATTAGACTTTTGCATGGACAGTTCCCAAGATTGAACTGACTAAAAGAACACCCTTGCCGTCCATCATCTACTTGAGTAGGGCAAGACTGCCCCAGTCACTGACTTCGCGGGAGGTGAATTCAATATCAAAGTCCGTAGTGCTGAGCATGGCAAAACTCATTTGGAGCGCATAAGGCCTTGATTCTATTGAAGATTTCTGATGGTGTCTATTAGAATTTAAGTAGGCGATGCTAGGAAAATAAAGCTAGGAACATGATGGGTCTAAATTAGGCTTTAAAACCCAATTACAATTTTGGGTAACCAATCAAAACCTAACATGCTTTGAATCTAAGTCGTATGTTTGGTACAAGGTCGTCCAACAGGTTGCAGTTTACTTAAGAGAATTGTCACAATAGTCCACCATAATATGACAGATAGGTGAAAATGATTCTCTTAAGTAAATCGCATAACAAATTTATTACGGAAATAAGGCATGAAAGTTACAGTTTTTGGGACAGGATACGTTGGATTAGTTCAGGGTGCGATTTTGGCAGACGCAGGACACCAAGTTGTTTGTGTGGACATAGATGAGCAAAAACTGGAGAACCTAAGGCAAGGCATTATTCCGATTTATGAGCCAGGACTAGATTCTATAGTTAAGAATACTGTTGCTGAAAACAGGCTCAGTTTTACGTCTGATGCAAAGCAAGCTATTGCGCACGGCGAAATTCAGTTTATTGCTGTAGGTACTCCTCCTAATGAGGACGGTAGCGCAGATTTAAAGCATGTTTTAGCAGTCGCTAAGACCATTGCAACTCATATGAATGGCTATTGTGTTGTTGTAGACAAGTCGACCGTTCCTGTTGGAACGGCTGATAAGGTACAGGCTACAATTTCTGAAACTTTAAAAGACAGAGGGGTGAATATTGAGTTTGATGTGGTCTCAAATCCCGAATTTTTAAAAGAAGGTGCTGCTGTCGCAGATTGCCAACGACCAGACCGAATTGTTATTGGAACAGAGAGTTCCAGGGCTGAGGGCATTTTGCGTGAACTATATGAACCTTTCAACCGAAATCATGACCGTATTATCACCATGAGTGTTAAAAGCGCAGAGCTTACCAAATATGCAGCTAACTGCATGTTAGCTACTAAGATTAGTTTCATGAATGAGATTGCAAATCTGGCTGAAAAGTTAGGAGCAGATATTGAATCTGTTCGTCAAGGAATTGGTAGTGATCAAAGAATCGGGTATCACTTTATATATCCAGGAGCAGGGTACGGAGGAAGTTGTTTCCCTAAGGACGTTAGCGCACTGGTAAAGATAGCAGAAAGCATTGGTTTTGATCCAAAGATACTAAATGCCGTTGAGGCTCGCAATCATGCCCAAAAACAGGTCGTCTTCGAAAAGATAAATAATCACTACAAGGGAGATTTAAAAGGCAAAACGATTGCTCTATGGGGTTTGGCTTTTAAACCCAACACAGATGATATGAGGGAGGCACCAAGCCGAGTTTTGATGGAAGCGCTTTGGGCTGCTGGAGTCAACGTCCAAGCTTATGATCCTAAATCGATGGAAGAAACTCAGCATATCTATGCAAATCAGCCCTTGCTTCATCTTTGTGGCACCAAAGAAGCCGCTTTAAAAGGGGCTGACGCGCTAGTAATCATGACTGAATGGCGTCAGTTTAAGGCACCAGATTTCGACTTTATCAAATCTACACTTACTGAACCTGTCATTTTCGATGGAAGAAACTTGTACGAGCCAAAACGAATGAAGGAAAGAGGATTAACTTACTTTGGGATTGGACGTCAATCTTAAATCTCCAATCTTTAGAAACCACAATTACCTAAACGAAACGAAGAGCTAAATGTGTAGGGATTGACATAAGTTACCCAAAGAAATGAGTTTGCTTCGCGGCTATCAGTCCTTTGCTTGAATGGATTCGGTAAATGTAAAAATCGAATTTAAATTTATCTAGAGGGCAGCAAACCTGGAAATTTCGTATTTTTTAAGCATAAAACTTATGAATTCTTCAAACCAAGGTGCTCTGAAATGAAGTTTAGATAGTCTGTCTCTAAAAGTCGGAACCTACCGTCTTCATGCGTAAATGTATATTGGGATTTTGCGTAATCGTAGTCTACCGAGATACTAAACTCTTTTTGCATCAAGTAAATAGCCAATTCGACAGCAGGTTTTTTGTAATTGTTGATCAACAGTGATTTTCCAAGTTCCTGATCTTCTTTGACGTCCCCGAAAAATTTCCGTAAGTACTGTTTTTCCAAATTATTCTTGTATTCTAAGGAGGGCGCGCTCAGAAAGTAAGTGCAACTTTTTTTAAAGGAAAATGTTGCATGACTAAAACCTACAAACAACTGACAATGGATGAGAGAACTTTTATTCAATTGGGGCTGATGATGGCTTTAAAG
>Ga0164297_10006023_pt1 | contig 10225 bp, 8 predicted proteins | sample GEODES058metaG_FD_113539 | JGI IMG/M metagenome (GOLD analysis project Ga0164297, IMG submission 113539) | Dystrophic lake water microbial communities from Trout Bog Lake, Wisconsin, USA - GEODES058 metaG | ecosystem: Environmental > Aquatic > Freshwater > Lake | place: USA: Trout Bog Lake...
CGACGTCATGCCTTTAGAAGATTTTGAAAAAGGCATTTATAATAAACCGCAATCATTGCGCAGTATTATGGTACAGCATTGGGTAAACACTTATCAGGAATTGATTCCAAATGTAACTTACGTCGCCAATGAACTTGTAGATCTTGACACCACTAAAGGGCAAGAGAGATTTAAAATGATCAATACTCAAGCGATAGCAGGCGGTTATGAAGGCATCATGATCAAGGATCCAGAGGCGCCTTATGAATGTAAGCGTAGTGTTGCATGGTTGAAGTTAAAACCGTTTATCGAAGTTAGCTTGGAGGTCAAAGATGTTGAAGAAGGAACAGGCAGAAATGTAGGTAAATTAGGTGCATTAGTGTGCGAAGGGGTAGACGATGGCAAAGAGATTAAAGTCAATGTGGGTTCAGGTTTTACTGACAGTGAGCGCGATAGTTATTTTACATCAAGGGATACTTTACTTGGTCAGATAGTCGAAGTAAGAGCAGATGCTATAACGCAGAATCAGGACGGTACATACAGTTTAAGGTTTCCTCGATTCAAAGGATTCCGTGGATTTGAAATAGGAGAAAAAATATGAGAAGTAATTATTGGAGCTGTACAAAATTCGCAGACTGGCTTCGCGGCACCGCTAAACTGGGTGTTGGCACCAGTGAAGAATGGAACGAGTGGCGTACCACAGCCAAAATGAAACATAACTTCCGCTACTGGTTGGCTGAAGAAGCGTTAGATGCTGTACAAAACTTTGTAAATTATCCCTTGGACAAACTAAATGACGTTAGATATTACATCAACAATCGCTGGGTCTCTCGTAGTCACGCTCTTACTGCTCATCCTCACGACATTAAACCCGGTCAGTGGCAGGATGTGGGTAATCGTTTCTTGCCTTGTCTATTTAACGAGCTTGTGGATTTTGTGGAAATAGAACAAGCATGGCATACCTGCATGTGGGATGAAGAATCTCGTAAAAAATATAGTCCTCCATGGTGGCGCAGTGGATGGCTTCGCTGGCGTACATGGCGATGCGCCGAAGCAGGACTTGCTCACTTGGACTGGGCTTCTACCTTAACTAACAAAGAATTCATTGAAGAAGGCGAAAAAGAAGAGCCTACATATCAAGCTGAGGCCGCAAAGGAAATTAAAGAGCTTTACCTATGGTGGACTAATGTATATCGTAACCGTCCAGATCCCTACGATGCTAGTGGCTGGACCGATTACTGTGAACTTAACCGTTTACAAAATGGCGGTAAGTTAAGTTGGGATGGCTCAAAAGATTCACCTGAATTAGCTCGAGCAAGCGAGTTGGCACACAATGAACTGCGCCGACTCGAAGCAGAGTATGAAGCCGAAGACGAAGCTATGATGATTCGTTTAATAAAAATTAGACAGAGCCTGTGGACATGAGATAACTACTATATTATAGGGTATCTCATGGAACACAAATATATAAGGTTAGAACATTCAAATCCTGAACATGAAAACTGGTTCGTAGTTAATTGGTGTTTAGGCAACACTTGCAACTACGAATGCTCATATTGTCCTGCGGCTTTACATGATGGCAGTAAGTATTGGCCCGATCCTAGCGTAATTAAAAACTTCATTGCCCGTGTAAAAGATCATTATTTCCATAAACAAATATATTTTGAATTTACTGGCGGTGAAGTTACTATGTACAAACACTTCATCGAGATATGCCAATTCTGTACAGAAATGGGTGTCAAAGTTGGTCTTATTAGTAACGGATCTCGGACATTAAGATATTGGGAAGAAAATAAACAATATTTCGATCACGTATGTCTAAGTTATCATCCCGAGCATGCGGATGAAAAACATTTCATCGATGTTGTTAAAATGTTAAACAATGATGTTCGCACACACGTGAATATTATGATGAGTCCTGAAAAGTTTGATCATTGTTATGCTGTAGCAAATAAGGTAAAGAATTTAGGCAATATTAGTATGGCGCTACAACCTTTGATACATGATTTTGGAGAAGTATTATATGACTATACTGATTTCCAAAAACGTATATTTGACAAACAACACGAACTAGTCAGTAAACATATTAAGTTTACTAAAACATTTGATTATTATCGTGGAGCAATGCGAGTAATATATCCAGACGGCACAAGTGCAGTTTCTAGTGCTCACAGGTTTATTAGTGAAAAAGCTAATGATTGGTCAGGATGGAAATGCTATTCGGGTGTAGAACAACTTATTGTAGATATGGATGGAACCATATGGCGTGGCTGGTGTAAAGAAGGCGGCCTGATTGGACAAATCAGTGATGATAACTTATCATTACCAACTGAGTCTATAATTTGTAGTAAAACTATGTGCCATTGTAATTTTGATATAATGAGTACTAAGGAAAATAATGTCTGAAAATAGATGGTGTATAATTGCAGGAACACGATCGGGTTCAACATGGTTAGAAGAAATGATGTGGAATGCCTCTAAGAATAATCCTGGAAATATAAAATTAGGTGAATTTATACTTCCAAGGATTGCTGGTAATTTTGATTTAAACTATAGTCTTGATTCTGATAACAACATTATAGAAACAAATATTCCGGAATCTTTTGATTCAGTTAAGGATTTTTTTATAAAAAGATGCAACATACTATACAACTCTAATACAAAACAATCAGTAGCTTTTAGGGTATTTCCACAAACTTGGGAATATCCAGAATTCTCATATTTAGATTTTTTTAAAAAGTTAGAAGATAGAAAGTTTAAAATCATATCTTTAAATAGAAACTTATTTGATAGAGCCACTAGTGGGTACTTTATGGAACATACAAAAAAAATACACAGAAGAATAGACTGGCAAACAGAACCAAAACAGTTTTATTCGACTATGGACAATGCGTTTGTAAACGTAGAACCTTTACAAAAAACTTATATAGATATTGCCGATTGGTCGAGAATATTTTTAATGTGCTTCTATGAAGATAATGATAGGAGAGCGCTAACTGACCAACTCAATTGTCCTGTTATTAATTACAATCGTGCCTTACTTGATTGTATTAAATATAAAATACCGGTATATCCAAAAACTAGCCTTTTAAAAACATATGAAGAAGAATACGAATCCATAATAGAAAATTACGAAGAATTAAAAGAAGCGTATTTTGAAATTATACAATCTCTTGAGATTATAGATGACAAGTTTAAATAAAATAATTCCCATAGTAGACCCTTTAGAAACTATTTGTGATCTTAAATGGAACTATCCGATATTCAACATGGATCGAGGAGAATTTCGTAGTTGTTGTAGAACTCCGTCGCAACGAGTCAACAAAAAAGAATTAGATGAAAAAGGTATAGATGCGTTTCTAAACAGTGATGACCAAATACAAAGTCGATTAGATTTAATTCAAGGTAAAAAACATTCCGATTGTCAAAGCTGTTGGAATTTAGAAGATCAAGGCATGGCTAGTCCCAGACATTCTCCTATAAAATTCTGGGACCATCTTTACAAACGCAAACAACTTAATCAATCATTGACTTATAATGATTACTCCGAAGATACTTTAAAATTAGAATTATCTAAAATTAATTCATTAGATGATATAAAATTAAAATCGTATGCACCTTATATGCTAGAAATTAGTCTAGGTAATACATGCGACATGAAATGTATGTACTGTAGTCATCACTATAGTACACAATGGGGGACTGAAAAAATCAAGTGGGGAGAAATTACTCAAGAACAATTAGATAGAGAATTTCCTAAAGCACCTGAAGGATTCGACAAAGCATTTTGGGATTGGTTTGATACTGTTAAAATCTATTTAAGGAGACTTGGTATCATAGGCGGTGAGCCGTTAATCATGCCTGAATTTTATACATTTGTCGATAAACTTATTATTAGTACAGAACAAATTAAAGATTTAAGAAAAGAAAAAATAAAATTCTGGATAGTAACAAACATGAACACACCTCCAAACTATTTGGAAAAGTTCTTTAATTATCTTCCTAAGATGACCGAAGTGTTTGATGTTGAGATTTTAGTTAGTATGGAAAGTATCGGGACACGTGCCGAATATATTCGTAATGGAATTAACTGGAATAGGTTTACTAGCAATCTTGATAAATTATTATCCAGAAAAGATTTAAACTTTGATTTTGGTTTCATTTTATCTTTAAATGTTTTGAATATTTCGAATTTAAAAGAATTTATACAGTTTACAGAAAACTTATACCATACGTATGGTAAACCGGTTGCATTAAAACATAATATTATTAGCTTTCCAAATTGGCAAAGCCCTTTTATATTGCCTCCAGATTTTGCTGACTATGTAGATGATTGCATTGAATATATGAAAACTCGCACAGAATCTATGCCTGTAGTATCAGATTACTTTGGAAGATGGGATCAGTATATAATATTTTTAGAAACACTATCTAAAAGTATTAAGAATGGTACTGGGGATAAAAGTAAAGAACGTAAAAAGTTTGCCGAATGGTTTGATACCTATGACCATAGACGTAAATTAAATCTGTTAGAGACTTTTCCAGAATATATTAGTTTTTACGAAATGTGTAAATTATATGATTGATCCTAAAGATACAATTTGTAGAGATCTGTGGGCGTATCCTGTTATCGATTTAACAAGACCGCGTGTACGTACTTGTTGTAAACGCCATGGGGAAATTATCACTCCTGAAACTCTTCAAGAACTAGATACTGATGTTTTTTTAAATCTACCAAAAACTGTAGAAGAAAGAAAACAAATGATGAACGGTGTCCAAGTAGAAGGTTGTAAGGCATGCTGGGATTTAGAAAATCAAGGTTGGAAAAGTTTTAGATCAAACGAGCTTGATTGGCAATATCATTTTAACAATGATAAAGGCCCTCCTGTTCATTACAGTAAATTCAGACCTTATGAAGAACTAATAAAAGATACTAGTGATAATATACTAAAATCTAATATGCCTAACAAGTTAGATATTATATTAGGAACTTATTGTGATCAAAAATGTATTTACTGCTGTAGTGATTTTTCTACCCAATGGGAAGTAGAAGATAAAAAATATGGGAATATATGGGGAGATCCTACCACTCCTAAGTTTAAAAATGTTATATCAATCAATAATCAAACTATCGATGGGTGGTATGAAAAGTTCTTAGAATGGTTTGATGGAACTTATGAACATTTAGAAAGAATTGCACTACTAGGAGGCGAACCAACATATAGCCCATTATTTGTTCCTGTATCAAATTACATTTTAGAAAAATTACAAAAAAATTCCCATCCTAACTGTAATCTAGTCATTGTAACTAATCTTAATTGGAAGCAAGAAGTGTTAGATCAAATTATTAAAATTAGAACATTATTACCAGAAACTGTTAAATTAACAATAGAAGTTAGTATGGAAAGTTTAGATGACAGAGCAGAGTATATACGACATGGTGTAAACTGGAATCGTTTTATATCTAATCTAGAAAAGATTTCTGAAATTGACAATATTAATGTTGTAATAATAACAACTATTAATGCATTGTGTATTACAAGTCTTAAAAACTTTTTAAAGAAAATTAAAGAAATAGAAACAAGATATAGTAAAAACTTCACAATAATTGCTAATCGTTTGATATTTCCGACATGGCTTTCAGTAACTATATTAAATGAATCATTTTTGCCCTATTTAAAAACTGCAATTTGTTGGATTGAGGAAAATTATAAAGATAGCGAAAGATTAGCTAAACAGGAATTACTCAATTCTCTTACTGAAATTACTAATCACTTAATCGATGACATTAACGCTTTAGGATATTTTTCTAAATGGATTTCTGAAATGGATCGAAGGAGATCTACGGATTTTGTAACTACATTTCCAGAATATAAAAGTTTGTTTGAAAAAGGTAAGATACATTCAAAATCTGTATATACAGTGCAAGATATAAAAAAGTGGTCTTACTAAATATTGATATGACTAATAGATTATGCAATAGTTTACATAACGGGATATTAATCGAAACTGACAAATCTGTAAGACCTTGCTGTGCTTGGGAAGGACAGCCTTTAGGTAGTTTAGAAACAAATACCTTAGATGAAATATTAAAAGGCGAACAACTGACAAGATTCAGAGAAATGAGTCTTAGAAATGAATGGCCGGATAATTGCCTCGAATGCAAACGCAGAGAAGAAACAACTGGAACCAGCACTAGAATAAATGTATATAACCCTAGATGGTTTCCGGCTCGAGATAATAACGAATTTACATATTTGGAATTTAACAGTTCTAATATTTGTAATTTAGTATGTGTCGGGTGCAATCCTTCATGGAGTAGTGCTTGGTATAAATTCAGGAAAGATAATAACTGGCCAGAATTTAAAGGATGCCAAGGTAGACCAATTTGGAATTTACATCCTGCTCGACCATCTTTAATAAATGATTTTTTAAAAAATACAGATTGGTCTAATTTAAAAAAATTAGGTTTAAAAGGAGGAGAACCTTTTTTAAATAAAGAAAATGTATTATTATTGGAACATTTAGATTCTTTAGATCTTTTAAAAGATATACAAATTACTATTACTACTAACGGAACTATTATTACAGATAAGTTTTTAAATCTTTTAAAGAAATGTAAACATGTATTTTTTGTTATTTCAGTAGACGGACTTGGGGAATTAAATCAGTACATAAGATTCGATCCTGAATATCCTTATAAATCTCATACAGACAATATTAAAGAAAATATTAAAAAAATGTTAGAAATTAAAAATTCATGGATTTGGCCAGCACCAGCTGTTCAAGCCCATAACATTTTTAGCCTAGAAGAATTAAATTCATGGTGGACCGATACTGTATATCCTATAGATAGTACACGAATTTCAAAGTCAATACTATTCACTCATTTTATTTTAGGACCTGAAATGTGTGCTGTAAGATCATTAACGGATGCAACTAGATATAAATTAGCTGATTATTACGAATCGTTAAATAACCCTGAAAGTTATGAAACTGTAATTACACATCTAAGATTAGATTATTTGGGTGACCGAGCCCATAATGATTTTGTACGATATACTAATGATATAGATAAAACAAGATTAAAAAAATTCTTAGATTTAGTTCCCGAAGCTTCTGAAGAATTAATATTACTTCCTGTCACCAAATAATATATAATCTTCTTTAGTATAGCCTTCCATAACTTCGCTACCACTTCCTGAATTCATATCACTAGTCTTGTTGTCCAATCCGCCTCTTATAGGCACAACTGCCCAAGTACAATAATCAGTAAAATGTGGCAATGCCTTAAGTTCTTCTTCTAAACTAAGTGTTTCTTCTCGATTGCGTGGAGCCATCATAAACTTAATCTCTAAATGTCCCAGGCCGCCATTTTGAGCTTTTTCGTCTGCAACTGCTTCAACGACTCGAACAAACTTTTTCCTATCATAAAATTCATAATGCACACTAAGGTTCAAGTCGCCATAGTGTATTACTTCTCTATAATAGTCTGGCAGTCTGCTTCCATTACTATGCAGACTAACATGGTGCCCCATAGCATTTAAATATCGTATCCAATCTAAAAAATCTTTATTTGCAGTAGGTTCGCCACCGCTAATAATAAAATTAACTGCTTCGCCTTTGGTAAACTTTTCTTCAATTAAACTGGTAGCTTTCATTAACTCTTCAAGAGTTTTATGACGATCTGTATTATTATGAATCCACGGCCAACAGTAACTACAATCGTAATTACAACGTCGACCTATTTCCCAATATACTTGTTTTTGATTGCTAGCATGAGTACGCTCTAATGCTACAAAACTAGTTAATGTATTATCACGCAATTCAACTTGTGTCTCAAGACCTTGGCTTCTGCGTAATAATGGTTTGAATTCTATTTTACTTGTTTTTGGAACAAATAAGTCAGCACCACAACTACATACATTTCGTTTACAATCAATCCAATTATCAGGTACACGGAAGTCTTCGAATACATTTCCTAACTTTCCGCCTACACGGCAACTGGCAGTCCATACATATCCATCCATGTCTACATATAAACTGTCCACTCCTGCACCGCATTTCCAGTCGGGAAGATAATTTAATTTTTCGCCGACTAATTCGTCAGTGCTCCAATCTCTCCATTTGCCATCTTCTGCATAGGTTCTAATTGGTTTGCCAGGAGTGAAATCATTGTTTGTTGTCATAGTGAAATATTTATGATATATAAAAGCATGACTAATAAAATCTGCCCGTTACCATGGAATCATCTAAGCATACAACAGAATGGCGATTTTCGGGTATGTTGCCAATGTGTGTATCCTCCTTTTGCTAGGCCGACAAACAAGGACGGTACTATTATGAATATAAAAAATAATAGTATCGACGATGCACGTAATTCAGATTTGCATAATCAAATTAGAGAGCAAATGTTAAAAGGTGAAGAACCAGTTGAATGTAAACTATGTTGGGATGAAGAATCTATCGGATTTAAAAGTAAACGATTGCACATGTTACAAGAATATCCTATAGATAAAATCATTGATATTACTCCTTTACCATTAACTTATATTGATATACGTTTTGGTAATTTATGTAATCTTAAATGTAGAAGTTGCGGACCCAGTGATAGTAGTTTATGGTATGATGATCATGTAGAATTATCAGGTAATAAAGAATTTAATTTTTATAGTGGAACAAACTATCAACTAGAAAAAATAAACAATGTTTGGACTTTAAAGAATGACGATTTTCATTGGTATGAAGATGAAAACTTTTGGGATATGATCAGAACTGTAATCCCGAATGTAGATAGACTTTATCTAACAGGAGGAGAGCCTTGGGTTAATAAAAGTCAATGGCGGTTACTAGAGTTGTGTGTATCGTTAAATCAAGCAAAAAATATTATTTTAGAATACAATAGTAATCTTACAAAAATTCCAAATAATGCATTAGAACTTTGGAGTGAATTTAAAAAAGTTAATATTGGATGTAGTATCGATGCAATTGGTGATTTAGCAAATTATGTAAGATATCCTAGCGAATGGAATGAAATTGAAAATAACATAAAATTATTAGGAACATCTCATATTCGAAACATAGTAGCAAAGTTTAGTCCAACGGTTAGTGTTTTTAATGTGTTAGGAGTATTAGATGTAGCAGATTGGTTAAAATCAAATAGATTACCTAATATACGCCCATTACCCAGTTATCATATATTGAATGGGCCCGATTATCAAAATCTCACAGTATTACCAATAGAAACTAAAAATTGGATTATCGAACAATATGAACTGTGGTTTAAAAACAACGAAAATCAAAGGGCACATTACATGCCTATTTTGAAGTTTATGACTAGCGCAGACAACAGCCATTTGCTACCAAAATTAAAACATCAAACTGAGATTTTAGACAAAAGCCGTAATCAAAATGTTAGTGATTACTTACCTTGGCTGGGCAAAATATTGGAAAATATCGATTGACACTAGTTACATTTGACCGTATAATATGTATATTGTTTAATAAAGCAGGAGCAGAAATTGGCTAAAACAGCAACCAAAAGTCGTACACCAAAAGACCATAGTCCGGTTTGGACAGAACATGAAACACTGACAGCAGAGCAATTTGCTAGTAAGTTTCGTGATTCGATGGCTTACTACCGTTTGGAGTTTTCGGGCAAAGATTTGAAGCCCGCGGTACTAAAATGGATGCAGACTGTTGGGTGTACTAAAGAAGATATTGCGTCTTTTAAACGTACTAAAGATTCACGTTGCGGTGTTACAATGGGCGCACTTGCTAGTAATTTGCTCCGTGGCATGCCCGCAGTTCGCGCTGATTTCAATCAAGGACGCGATGCTACTGTATGGTTGCGTGAGGAAATTGTTACTGTAATTGAAGCAGGTAAAAACGATAAAGAAGATGAAGTAGTTTCTGAATCCAAACCTACAGTAATTCAACCCAGTATCCAAGATCGTTTGCGTGAAACTGCTTATCGAATGACTGAAGAAATTGAAGATGCTATTGAAGGCTTCCAAATTGACCCAGAAAACTTCGATCCAAAAGCGTTCAAAATGCTTAATTTGCTCAAGGGCAAAGAAGTCAAAGCCGCCCATGCTAGGGTTATTAAAACCCTCTATAGCAAGGATTTAGCTGAACTGGAGGAGTTGGCATCCGGCAAAGCTGATGAGCAGTTACGTGAGGGTTACGGGCATCGTAGCAAGAAACAAATTAAGAATTTGATTGCTTTTTATCAGGAAATTATGAG
>Ga0164297_10006024_pt1 | contig 10221 bp, 8 predicted proteins | sample GEODES058metaG_FD_113539 | JGI IMG/M metagenome (GOLD analysis project Ga0164297, IMG submission 113539) | Dystrophic lake water microbial communities from Trout Bog Lake, Wisconsin, USA - GEODES058 metaG | ecosystem: Environmental > Aquatic > Freshwater > Lake | place: USA: Trout Bog Lake...
GGATTCGATACAGCGCAGAGCAGAAATTAGCACAGGCCACCATCGAGGCGGCTGACCCGGCGGCACCCAAGCGTCTCACAGGCTTTCGCTACTTCGAAACTCGTGGGGACAAGGCTGGTGATGAAGACGAAGAGCCGGAGGATGAGGACGAGGACGAGGGCGAGGCTGGGGCGGTTTTCCGGGAGGATTCAGAGTCAGATGACAGCGACTTCGATCCCAGCCGAGAATTGGGCAGCGATGACGAAGAGGAGTTCCTTGAGCAATACCAACGCTCGAGAGGGTGAACCTTCACAGACGCGCTCGCATTTAATCCCATCTACCCCCCATACCTTCACAGACGAAGCAACCCTCGCAGATGCGAGTCGGCACCAAACGCAGTCGTCCTCTCTCCGTCGCAACTTGCCATATAGCCGAGGCTCGCGCCGCTGAGGCACTTGGCGACGCTGTGGTAGCCACTTCATGCTATCAGACAGCCCTCAGGCACGCTCTCCGTTGTCGAACAACGCCTCCGCTGTCTGACACACTAACTGCCGACGCCAGGGTCGACCCATGTTGTGTTCCTGCCCTCCTAGGCTGCGCAGTGAGTCTCCTGGGCGACGCTGCGGACAGGGCCGCTGTCGACGCTGTTGAGCGCCTTCTTCGTGACGCTGTCGACGCAGCTCGGACGCCCACACGACCTTTGGAAGAGCGAGCGCTGCTGCAAACTGCCCAGTCCCACCTGGCGTTGCTTATGGCACAGCAGCGGCGGGAGGAGGAAGCGAACGCTGTGATGCGTCAAATGGGATGTCTCTACCGCCTTGCGCCCGAGGTGCTGTCCTACGACTTGCTGCCGCCAGCAGTTGATAGCGACGCTGCCGCTGTTGAAGTGGCGGCTGGTCTGGATGACGCTCTGCCGACATCGATGCTGGACCATCTTCACGCTTGCTTCGCGCCAGATGCAGACTTCTGGAAGTCTCACAAGTATAACTCTCCTGACACGGGTTATTTCAGCTACAGCCATGCGCTGCATGATGCGAAGCAACCCACCACGCAATGGGAGCAGATTCTGATGACGCTCAGAACGCTGGTTGCGAAACGCATGCGTCCCGATGTGGCTCGAGCGACGCACGTGGAGTGGTGGGCACACTGTCGGCCTCACAGCAGCGGGCATCAGCTGCATTATGATAGTGATGCGGAAGGCAAGCTAGATGCACATGGCCAACCACGGCACCCAATTGCAAGCTGCGTGCTTTATTTAAGCTCAGACGACGCCTCCCGTGTGGGTGGACCCACACTGGTGACCACCCAGCGTCGAGGTGACTCGGCATTGTGCACGGCCGGCTGGTTGGGTTATCCAACATTTGGGCGGCTGTTGTCTTTCGATGGCGGCGTGCTGCACAGTGTCGTCCCTGGGAGAGGCCCGTCACCAGCCCCTGGCAAGCGGCGCGTTACACTCATGGTTGCCTTTTGGGACGGCATCGACATCGTGCCCGGCGACAAGCCTGGCGCTTCAAGGCCTTTCCCGGCCAGGGATGCGGCAGACACATCCGTCTGGGTGACTCAGCTATCTGGTGGCAGCACATTGCGTGATGACTGGGAAGCAGACGCAGTGCTTGCTCGACAAGCGAAGCTTGTTCCGCTGCGCCCACTTCCCCGGGTGTGGGCAGATGCAGACGAAGCACGTAACACAGCGGATGGAGTGGCGCTTGCGCAGCTGCATGGCATGCCTCACTACGACACCTGCTTCCAAGGCTTCTAAGCGGTTGCGTCAGCGCAAGAGCATTTGAGAGCAGTGTGACGTGTGCAGTATTGCGCACTGGCTCACACCACGCCCTGGCGGGCGGTGGTGGGGGGGAGGTCCCTCCTGGGTTATTATCTATCTCGCACTTCAGCGCGCCCTCGCTCAGTCTGTTGTCTTGCATCTGCGCCGCGCCGCACATGCCGCTCTGAACACTCACAGATCGCTGCTCGCTTCGCTGCTGCGCAAAACAGCAGTCTTCTGCTGCACTGCCAGCCATGTCTGCAGACGGCGAGGCTGGCGCCCCAGCGCCGCAGAGCAAGAAGGCTAAGTTCCGCAAAGAGAAGCCCTGGGACCACGACGGAATAGACCACTGGTGCGTGCGCCGCAGCACACTGCCATAACACACGGGCGCGGAGGTGACGGCTTGCCTGTGTCGAGCGCAGGAAGGTGGAGCCTTTCTCGAAGGAAGATAACCCGGGCGGACTGCTCGAGGAGAGCTCGTTCGCTACTCTGTTCCCCAAGTACCAAGGCGCGTCCTCCGCGCGGCGGCAGCTGTCGTAATTGTCAGAAGTGCCTGGAAAGAGCTGTCCCTTGACGCCAAGCGCACTCGAACTTTGCTCGCGCGCCCACATGCAGAGAAGTATTTGCGAGAAGTGTGGTCCTCAGTCACGAGCGCGCTGAAAGAACACGGCGTGGCGTGTGAGCTGAACCTGGTGCGGCGTCAGACGACTTCTCTTTCCCTCTTTTGTCTCGAGCTGCCCGCTCGCTGACTGCGTCTTCTGAATTCATGGTCATCCAGGTTGAGGGCAGCATGACCGTGCGGACGACACGCAAGACGTGGGACCCGTACGTTATCATCAAAGCCAGAGACCTCATCAAGCTCCTCTCCCGCAGCGTGCCGGCGCCGCAGGCGCTGAAGGTGCTGCAGGATGACATGCAGTGCGACATCATCAAAATAGGTGGCCTCGTGCGCAACAAGGAGCGCTTCGTGAAACGGCGGCAGCGCCTGCTGGGCCCCAACGGGAGCACGCTGAAGGCGCTGGAGCTGCTGACGGGGTGCTACATCCTGGTGCAGGGCAACACCGTCTGTGTCATGGGTCCGTGGAAGGGCCTCAAAGTTGCGCGGCGCGTGATTGAGGACTGCATGGGCAATGTGCATCCAATCTATCACATCAAAGCGCTGATGGTGAAGCGCGAGCTTGCTGCTGACCCGGCGCTGGTGACTGAGAATTGGGAGCGCTTCTTGCCTCAGTTCAAGAAGCGCAACGTGAAGCGCCGCGTGGACAAGGAGGCGATCGCGAAGAGCAAGGAGAGGTCGAAGAATTACAGTCCCTTCCCGCCGCCGCAGCAGCCCAGCAAAGTGGACCTGCAGCTCGAGTCCGGCGAGTATTTCCTGTCACAGGAGCAGAAGGCGCAGCGCAAGGCGGAACACAAAGCCGCCAAGCAGGCGGCTGCCGTGGCCGACAAACGCGCTCAGCGGGCTGCTGCGTTTGTTGCACCCAAGGAGGACAGAGGCGCGCCCCGTGGCGATGCTGGGCAAGGAAGTGCCGGCGCGAAGAGCGATGGCGGCAATGACATGGATGCCATGTTGCAGGGCCTCAAGAAGCGGGGTACAGCACAAGCGAAGCGGGCAGGTGCTGCGCAAATGGCACCCAGCCAGTTCATGGACGCCCTGCCGGAGGATAGCGCTCAGCAGGTGAAGCGCAAGAAGCGACGTGTTGCGGAGTAAGTGTGCGGGTATCTGGTGGGAGGAGCACTTGGGCACAAGTCTCAATTCGTGTGTGGCCCCCTGCGGGCATCACATTCCTGTTGCCGCAGACATCATCATCATCTGGGTGGAGTAGCTCAGCTTCCGTGCATCATGTACCCGGATGTCTGGTGCTGAGCTAAATCTTGGAGCCTGTGACCGCAGTTTTCTGGGAGGCAGTGAAGGGTCACGCAGCCAGCTGGACGCAGGAACACTGTCCCCGCCCTTCGCGTAACGGTTGCGACTGCAGTCATGCTGCGACTGGACGACAGCATGCGTGCCGGCGGCGACGCGCTCATCCGCAGCCTGCTGGCCACTCAAGGACCTCACGTGCCAGAGATGTCGCCGGCATCGCACATCTCCTCATCCACTGCGCCAGCCGCACCAGCTGAAGGCGTGTCTCTTGTGTATTGCTGCTGCGTGAAATCACTGGCCTACTCACGCGCTCGTGTGCTTCTCAGATGTGCCGTTCCCAAGTGACGGAGCATTCATACCTGATTCCACGGATGGCGATGGCGGCGACGATGCCAGTGGCGCGTCGCGTGGAGAAGACAGTGCCGGCCGGAAGCGGTCCAGCAAGTTCCGCGGCGTGACCAAGTGCGTTCTGATTCACCACCTTGCGCATCCCTTCAAGCACCTGAAACTTTGCTTGCTCGCTCCCCCCATTGCGCAGACATCGACGTTCTGGGCGCTACGAGGCCCACATCTGGGTCCGCGAGAGCGGCAAGCAACTGTATCTGGGGGGATACTCTGACGAGGCCTTCGCTGCAGAGGCTTTCGACGTCGCCGCGCTCAAATGCAAGGGCCCCAAGGCGAAGACCAACTGGCCCGCGTCACGCTATGCGGCGCTACTTCCATATCTGGAGAGCGTCAGCATGGATGAGCTCGTCATGGCTATTCGACGCCAGTCTGCGGGCTTTGCGAGGGGCACCTCCGTGTTCAGAGGTGTGACGCTCCACCCAGGCGGGCGCTGGGAAGCGCGGCTGGGCGTGCCTGGACAGCGTCATTGCTACCTGGGTTTGTTCCCTGACGAGGAGACGGCAGCGCGGGCTTATGATCGGGCGCTCGTGAAGATGAGGGGCGTGGCTGCGGCAACCAACTTTCCTCTGAGTGACTATGTCGCCGAGCTGACTGCATTCGAGGCCGCTGGGCCGAGCCAGGCGGCGACGCCGGTGCCGGAGGCGCCGCCTGCTGCTGAGGCCTACACGCAGCAGTTTGGCGGTTTTGATGCACTGCCTGGCCAAGCCGACCCTCTGCTCCAGGCGGTGCTGGATGGCAGTGGCGCGTGGCCCGATCTCTTTGAGGGCCACTATTGATCGCGAGCGACGCTGATAGATGCTGAATAATGTGATGCCGATTCAATCATCAAGATGCGGTGTGTCTTTGCCTCAAACCCCTTTGCCAAAGCCATGACAGACGGCGTCGCCGACAGCAGCGTCGCTTTTCTGGCGATGGCAATGGAGCGCTTGACTGCGCTTGAGACGAACGTCGACTCTCTGCAGGCGCAACTTGAGATAAAATCAACCCGCTTCGATGCTTACAAGTCGGCGATGCCGCAACCGCTTGGCTACTACATCGAGCTTGACCATTTGCCGTGGACGTCGCCGGAAGATCGTGCTGAGCGTCTGCTGTACACTCGTCGCGCGGTGCTGGAAGCTGTGGGGGGAAGCTTGCGGCGTCTTGAGGAAGAGACGCAGGTGCGCGTCTTTCTCGGAAAGTCACATCAGATGCCAGTATGCATCATTTTTTATCGAATGCGGTAGCTGCGGCCCGTCGCACGATCCCGGCGACGTGTACTCGGCAATATCTGCTCTGGGCCACGTCCAACGCTGGTACTCCATTTTCTCGCATATAGAAGTGACGCTCTACACTCTTCGAGTGAATGACAACATCGTGCATCTTCCGATTCGTAACCAACCACCACATTACCACCACGAGTTCCATGCTCCGAGCAGAGTCTGGGCAGTCCAGACGAAGTCGTGGGCTTTCTACGCGTGAATCCGGACTTCGTGGAGGTGGAAGACGACGTCGCCGATGAAGCAGAAGAGTGGGCACGCGTGACCCATCACCCATATTTCATTCACTCTGCCGACCTGGGTGATCAAGATGCAACTGCCAGTTTGCCTCAAGAATGAGTAACTCAATGGCCGACCCGCGGGTCACGCAATGACATCATCATCTCAAAGCATCCTCCGCAAAACCGTCTGCGCAGTGCCCTGAACGATGCACCGCACCCCGTAGCGTCATCCAGCTGTTGGCGGAGTGCAGTCTTGCCATAGATGCTCCTTGTCAGCCTCCGTCGAGGCGCACAGGCATTGCTTGGAAGCCATGCCACTCGCGCGTTGGGAACTGACGCAGCGCACAGACTCTTCGACATTGGCGCGAAAGAACAGTGCGTTCGGGCCGTGCTTGGGACTCACCAGCAGCGTCTTAGCTTAATAGCTCTCTCGAACGCCACTACGCCTCCAGGTCTCAAGGAGTCTCTGCCGTGGACTACTTGGACGGTTTCGAGGAAGAGGAGCTGGACGGCGACGAGGAGTTCCTGAGCAGGGCGCGAACCGCAGACGAAGGTGCAGCCGCCGATAGAACACGGCAGGTGCGTTCTGTGCACTGCCTGACTCCACATTGGCGCCCCTGACGTGTTGTCCATGCCCTTGCGAACTCAGAGAACTGTGCGCGTCGCGGTGATTGGCGCGCCGAACGCAGGGAAGAGCACTCTGACCAACACACTGGTCGGACAGCTGGTGAGCGTGTGCGCTGCGCTCGTTGCCTCACCAGTCTAAGCGCTGTGCTGACGCATTGAGCACACAGGTGACGGCTGTGTCTCGGAAGACTAACACGACGAGGGTGGAGACGCTCGGCGCAGCCACCTTTGGCGACACCCAGCTGGTCCTTCACGACACGCCTGGCGTGGTCGCTCCCGAGAACTGGCACGGCGTGGACCAAGGCTCGCGTGTTAAATCCGCGTGGCGCGCTGCTGCTGGCGCGGATGTGGCGCTTTTCCTGGTGGATGCACAGCGCCAAGTAGAGGCACATGATCCTCGCATCCCACTCCTCATCGCCCGAGCGGGGCAACATCTCGCGTCGGCAACGGGCCTGGATGATAACCAGAAGCCGCCACGTGCTGTGCTGGTGCTCAACAAAACGGACAGTTTGAAGCCACCAAGCAAGCGGTTGGACATGTTGCGTACTGTGCTCAGCGAACTGGCGCCGCTGCACGAATTCGAGGCTATGTTTGCCGTGTCTGCACTCAAGCATCACGGCTGCGGGGCTCTAGTACGACACCTGCTGTCCTGTGCGCGGCCAGCGCCATGGCTGCTGCCTGCAGACCGCGCCGCTGATCGGGGCCCCATCGCTCAAGCCATGGCGGCGACACAGGGCGCCATGTTTGAGCGTCTCCATGCAGAGCTTCCATACAGCATCTCCCTGCGCCATGTGAGCTGGACGGATTTCAAGGACGGCAGCGTGAGGGTTGAACAGACACTGGTTGTGCCGACACCTGCTGTGCGTAAGATCGTCGTCGGCAAAGACGGATCCGCCATTGGACAGATAGGCATCGCAGCGCGCAAGGTGTGCGAGGAGATGTTCAACCGGCGCGTGCATCTCATACTGAACGTAAAGGTCACAAGAGGACGTCGTGTGAGGGAGGAGGGGGATACGATGGTGGACGCGTATGTTGCCGAGGACGATGACGACGAAGAGGACACAGTGTGATGTGTGAGTGTGTGTCACAGGCACTGCATGATAGCACCAGCCTGCAATCGGAGTGTCAGCTCACATTTTGGCGATGATGGCCTTGCCGAACTCTGAGCACTTCAGCAACGTCGCTTTGCCGCCCTCCTGCTCCATCTGCCTGTGGAAATCGTACGTCACAGTACGCCCAGCGATGGCGCCCTCCAACCCTTTGATGATCAAGTCTGCAGCCTCGTTCCACGCCATGTGGCGCAGCATCATCTCGCCGGACAGAATCATGCTGCCCGGGTTCACCTTGTCTAAGTTGGCGTACTTGGGCGCTGTCCCGTGTGTAGCCTCAAAGATGGCGTGTCCCGTCTTGTAGTTAATATTGCCGCCTGGTGCGATGCCGATGCCACCCACTTGAGCAGCCAGAGCGTCGGACAGGTAGTCGCCGTTCAAATTCAGCGTCGCGATGACGTCGAACTCGTCGGGGCGGGTGAGCACCTGCTGCAGCGTGATGTCGGCAATGCTGTCCTTGATCTTCAGCATCTTCTTGTACTTGCCGCCGCCGTGGCTGGCGTACAGGCTGTCCAGCACGCGGGAGACCTCCGCACGCAGAGTGGCCTGCTGGTCGGGAGTCATAAGCGAATAGCCCGGCTCGATGGACATCGCGTTCTGCTCAACCGTCATGTTCGGGTCCTTGTCCTTGTTGCCCAGAATCCACGACTCGCGCTCCGTGACAACACGGCCCCTGTACTTGGGGCTCTGCGCCAGGGCGTAGCCCCAGTCACGAAATGCGCCCTCCGTGTACTTCATGATGTTGCCCTTATGGGTCAGGTTCACGCTCTTGCGGCCCTGCGTCAGTGCGTACTCGATGGCAGCAGTGACCAAGCGCTCCGTGCCGTCCTTGCTGACGGGCTTGATGCCGTAGCCGCTGGACTCGGGAAAGCGGACCTTCTTGAACCGGTCCGGGAAGTTCTCCTTCAGCAGGGCGGCAAACTTCTTGGCATCCTCCGCGCCCTGCTTGAACTCGATGCCAGCGTAAATGTCCTCCGTGTTCTCGCGGAAGATGACCATGTCCACCAGCTGCGGCTGCTTCACAGGGCTCGGCACGCCCGTAAACCAGCGCACAGGTCGCAGGCACACGTACAGGTCCAGCTCCTGACGCAGCGCCACATTCAGGCTGCGAATGCCGCCACCCACCGGCGTGGTCAGCGGGCCTTTGATGCCCACCAGGTATTTCCTGAACGTGTCCAGCGTCTCGTTGGGAAGCCAGGTGCCGGTCTTGTTGAACGCCTTCTCGCCAGCAAGAACCTCCAGCCACTCAATCTTGCGGCTTCCGCCGTACGCCTTCTGGACCTGCTCGAGAAGTAAGACAACACGGGGGTGGGTGTACGCGTAAGATTAGAGCCGCCTTGTAAAGAGCCGCCCCACAGAGCACACGCGCTACTAGCCACACAGACACCGCGACACGCACCGCAGAGTCAAGGACGTTCTTGGTCGAGCGCCAGATGTCAGGCCCCGTGCCGTCTCCCTGGGCGGTGAGGGCACAAGAGTTGTGAGTGAGCAGCCGACTGGTGGGAGGGCAGTCAAAGCGCCCGGCCCCTACGCTGTCGACGCAGCGTCCAGGTCCGCGAGCCAAGCCAGTGGTGCTGTGGCCCCGCTGTGCTGTCTGTCACGCACCTCGATGAAGGGGACGATTGGATTGGAAGGGACAGTGAGGACTCCGTTGTTCATAGTCATCGCGCTGGCAGCCCGCGTCGCGTTGGCCGCAGCCAAGGCCCCACGGGCGGTGCCTCGAGAGGCCAACCGGCGAGAGGTTGACAGCAGCATGGCTCGTGCGGTGGGAGGCCGGGTAGCAAAAAGGGTAGCACCTAACCGAACTGCAACTAACTGCTTCGTCAGACGTTACCCACACGGGCGCCCTCCGCCAGGAGGCCTGCACACCGCCTGCTTGTCGGCGACAGACGGGTAGAGGGTTGCAGGCATGCCAGGCAGCATACGACGAGCAGCGCTCGTGGCGGGCAGGCTTGCTCTGCCAGGCGGCTCGCTGATCAATGCTGCTGCTGCCACTGGCAAGCTGCTGCGTTCCGCTCGCGTCTACCACCGGTTGCTCACTAGCGGGACAGCCTACAGCGCCGTCGTCGTGGGCGTGCCACGGGAGACCTTCGCTGGCGAGCAGGTGTGCAAGCTTTTAAGTGCAGTTAGTTACGGGCCCCAGTGTTGCGCGAGACTCTCTACTGACGTATTTTCTCCACCCTCAGCGTGTGGCCTTGACGCCTCACAACGTGGCCAACCTGAAGAAGGCGGGCGTGGGCACAATCCTGGTGGAGGCAAATGCGGGCGCGGCAGCCAGCTTCCCTGACTCGGCATATGCAGCCGCTGGCGCTCAGATTGTGTCCAGCGCGAAGGAGGCGTTCGCAGCGCCGCTGGTGCTGAAAGTCAGGAGCGCGAGCGAGGCGGAGCTGCAGCTGATGAAGCCACAGTCGACGATTATTAGCCTCGTCTATCCGTCTCAGAACCCGCAGCTGATGAAGCAGTTCCAGGAGCGACAGCTGACGGTGCTTGCACTGGATGCGGTGCCGCGCACGCTGAGTCGCAGCCAGGCCTTCGATGTGCTGTCATCTCAAGCGAACGTGGCTGGATATCGCGCAGTGCTTGAGGCGGCGCATCACTGGGGCCGCATGTTCCCGCCGCAGATGACTGCTGCCGGAAAGACACCACCAGCGCGCGTCATGGTGGTGGGTGGCGGCGTCGCGGGATTGGCGGCAGTGCAGTCTGCTAAGAACCTGGGCGCACGCGTGTCTTGCTTTGACACGCGCCCTGCTGTGGAGGAGCAAGTCAAGTCCCTAGGTGGCGAGTTCCTCAAGGTCAAGATCGCGGAGAGCGGTGAGGGCAAGGGCGGGTACGCGAAGGAGATGTCGGCGGAATACCAGAAGGCACAGCTGGAGCTCTTCCAGAAGGTGGTGCCTGAGTCAGACATCGTGATCACCACCGCGCTGATTCCGGGTAAGCCTGCGCCGAAGCTGATCACGGCGGACATGGTGCGAGGCATGAAACCCGGCAGCGTGGTGGTCGA
>Ga0164297_10006025_pt1 | contig 10220 bp, 8 predicted proteins | sample GEODES058metaG_FD_113539 | JGI IMG/M metagenome (GOLD analysis project Ga0164297, IMG submission 113539) | Dystrophic lake water microbial communities from Trout Bog Lake, Wisconsin, USA - GEODES058 metaG | ecosystem: Environmental > Aquatic > Freshwater > Lake | place: USA: Trout Bog Lake...
AAGCGATGGTGCGTGCGGCGCTGGAGACCTTGCGTGCCAAATCGAATCGATCACCGAAATGCAACGCCGCGCTGATGTCGTCGGCGAACTGGGCGAGCAGCGTGTCGCGTCCGCGACCGGACACCCGGTGCAATTCGGTGCGGACGTCGAGCAGGGTCAGGTAGGCGGAGTCCAGCGAACCGCCGGGCGCGTCCGGGCTAGCCATGCCGCGGCGGTCGATGAGCTGGGCGACTCCCAGCGCGTCCAGCAGTTGGACGTCGCGCAGGCCTCCGTGACCGGATTTCAGGTCCGGCTCGGCGCGTTGCGCGACGCGCAGGTGCCGACGCCATCGGGCAAGTGTCATGTCGACGAGCTCGCCCATCCGGGAGCGAATGGCTTTGCGCCACTGCTGTCGTGCGCCGGCGATCAGGCCCTCCGACAGCGCGGCGTCGCCGGCGATGTGGCGGGCGTCGAGCATGCCGAGCGCGGCGATCATGTCGCTGTCGGCGACGCCCAGCGCCCCGGGCACGGTGCGCACGCTGTGATCGACGCGGACGTTGGCGTCCCACAGCGGATACCAGAGCCGGTCGGCGACCCCCTGCAGCACGGCCGCGGGCTTGTTGTCATGCAACAGCACCAGATCCAGATCGGAGTACGGCAACAGCTCCCGGCGGCCCATTCCGCCGACGCCGACCAGCGCGAAGCCGCTGCCGTCGGTGATGCCGATCTCGGCCGCCTTGGCGGTCAGCCACGACTCGTGCAACTCCAGCCACACCTGCCGGAGCGCCGCCGCATCCAGTCCGTCGGCGTCGGCCAGAACGCGGCGCCGCGAGGCAGCCAAATCGGCTGCCTCGCGGTCGCTTCCTGTCTCTGGTGTTTCGCCAGTCAGCACCCTGGTGTCATATGGCGTCGGTTCCGCGTTCGCCGGTGCGCACCCGCACGAGGGTTTCCACCGGGCTCACCCAGACCTTGCCGTCTCCGATCTTGCCGGTGCGCGCCGTCCGGACGATGGTCTCCACGACCTTGTCGACGAGCCCGTCGTCGACAATGACCTCGACACGCACCTTCGGCACGAAGTCGACGGAGTACTCGGCGCCCCGGTAGACCTCGGTGTGGCCCTTCTGCCGGCCGTAGCCCTGCACCTCGCTGACCGTCATCCCGACCACACCCGCCTCCTCGAGGCCGGTCTTGACGTCATCGAGGGTGAACGGCTTCACAATCGCGGTAATGAGCTTCATGACTGCTCTGCCTCCACTTTCCCGGCGCGCTCGGCACCGACCAGCGCCGACGAGAGCACCGACCCGACTCCGCCGATCGTCCCGAAATCGTAGCTGCTCTCCGCGTGCTCGGCCTCATCGATGCCCCCGAACTCCGCCTCGGCGTCGACTCGCAGGCCGATCGTGTACTTCAGGATCAGGGCCAGGATGAGCGTCACGACCCCGGAGTAGCCGAGGACCGCGAACGCGCCGATCGCCTGCCGCCCCAGTTGGTCCCAGCCGCCACCGTAGAAGAGCCCTTTCGACACCCCGGTCACGCCGTTGATCGCGGTGCTCTCCGGGGCGGCCAACAGGCCCACCAGCAGGGTGCCCGCGAGACCGCCGATCATGTGCACGCCGACCACGTCGAGCGAGTCGTCGAAGCCGAGCTTGAACTTCAGGCCGACCGCCAGCGCACACACCACACCGGCCACAACACCGACCACGATGGCGCCGAGCACGTTGACCGACGAGCACGACGGCGTGATGGCCACCAGCCCGGCGACGATTCCCGACGCCGCACCCAGCGTGGTGGGTTTCCCGTCGCGGATCCGCTCGGTGAGAAGCCAGGCCAGCATGGCGGCGGCGGTCGCAATCGTCGTCGTCATGAAGGTCGACCCGGCAGAGCCGTTGGAGCTCGTCGCCGAACCGGCGTTGAACCCGAACCAGCCGAACCACAGCAGCCCGGCGCCGAGCATGACGAACGGCAGGTTGTGCGGGCGGAACAACGTCGTGGGCCAGCCTTTGCGCTTGCCGAGCACGATCGCCAGCGCCAGGCCTGCAATACCGGCATTGATATGGACCGCAGTACCTCCTGCGAAGTCGATCGCGTGGATCTTGTTGGCCAGCCAGCCGCCCTTCTCGGAGGCGAACCCGTCGGCCGCGAACACCCAGTGGGCGACCGGGAAGTAGACCAGGGTGGCCCAGAGCCCGGAGAACACCAGCCACGCGGTGAACTTCATGCGGTCGGCGACGGCGCCCGAGATAAGAGCGACGGTGATGATCGCGAACATCAGCTGGAAGGCGACGAACACCGTGGCGGGCATGGTGCCGGCCAGCGGGATGTCGACCTGGGTGATGCTGTGGGTCGGGTCGCCCTTGACGGCGTTGCCCCCGATGAGGCCGCGCAGGCCCCAGTAGTCGGCCACGTTTCCCACGATGCCGTTCTGGTCGTTACCGAACGCCATCGAGTAGCCGTAGAGCACCCACAGGATGGTCACCACGCCCATCGAGCTGATGCTCATCATGATCATGTTGAGAACGCTTCGCGTGCGCACCATGCCGCCGTAGAAGAACGCCAGCCCTGGCGTCATCAGCAACACGAGGGCGGAACTCGCCAACATCCAGGCGGTATCGCCCGTATCTGGTTGGCCCAATTGCGGGAAACTCACTCGCTTTCACCTCCGGTCAGCGTGCAACCATCCACCGGGCGGATGCCCGACGACCTGATCATGAACCTTGCGCAATGGTTGTTTCCGCGATGGTGCCGACATGTTTCGGCAGGATTAAGGTCGCGCGTTCAGTGCCCGGGCTTTCCCGGGCCGGGTCAGCCGAGCAGCGCGTCGACGAACGCGGCAGGCTCGAACGGGGCCAGGTCGTCGGGCCCCTCGCCCAGCCCGACCAGCTTCACCGGCACCCCGAGTTCCTGCTGCACACGAAACACGATGCCGCCTTTGGCCGTCCCGTCGAGCTTGGTCAGCACCGCACCGGTGATATCGACCACCTCGGCGAACACCCGGGCCTGCGCCAGCCCGTTCTGCCCGATGGTCGCGTCGAGAACCAGCAGCACCTCGTCGACTTCGGTCCGCTTGGTCACCACGCGCTTGACCTTGCCCAGTTCGTCCATGAGACCGACCTTGGTGTGCAGCCGGCCGGCGGTGTCGATGAGGACGACGTCGGCGCCCGCGGCGATGCCCCGGTCAACGGCGTCGAACGCCACCGACGCGGGGTCGGCCCCCTCGGGCCCGCGGACCACCTCGGCGCCGACCCGCGACGCCCAGGTCTGGAGCTGGTCGGCGGCCGCGGCCCGGAACGTGTCGGCGGCGCCCAGCACCACGCGCCGCCCGTCGGCGACCAGGACCCGGGCCAGCTTCCCGACGGTGGTCGTCTTGCCGGTGCCGTTGACCCCGACGACGAGCAGCACCGACGGCCGGTCGGCATGGGGCAGAGCGCGGATCGACCGGTCCATGGCGGGGTGCAGCTCATTGATCAGCACCTCGCGCAGGGCGGCCTTGGCGTCGGCCTCGGTGCGCACATCGCTACTGGCCAACCGGCTGCGCAGCTGCGCCATGATCGATGCGGTGGCCGCCGGCCCCAGGTCGGCGACGAGCAGTGTGTCCTCGACCTCCTGCCAGGAGTCCTCGTCCAGGTCGCCGCCGCCGATCAGGCCCAGCAGGCTGCGCCCAAAAGCATTGCGCGACGTGGCCAGCCGGCCGCGCAGCCGCTCCAGGCGGCCCTCGGTCGGCTCGATGACGTCGAGTTGGGGCGGGAGTTCGTCCGGAATTTCCACGGGCAGTTCGACCTCGGAGATCGAACGCCGCGGGGCGTCGCGCGGAACAGTCGCGTCGTCGCCGACTGCCGGCAGGCCGGTCGTGTCGATTCGCTCGGCCGGCCGGGTGGCCTGGCTGAAGCTGATGCCGGACGACGCGGCGTACCGGCCGCCGCGGTCGATGACGCCGGGCTCGGGCCGGGCGGACAAGCGGATCCGGCGCTGCCGGTATCGCACCAACCCCAGAACCAGCGCGGCGACCGCGACGAGGACGACCACTGCGACCAGGACCACAACCCAAAGACCTTGTGTCACGACGGCATTCTGTCAGGAGCCGAATCGGACGGGATCGGCGGCGTGCGCTAGGACGGGCTGGAGACCAGCTGCTCCACCTGCTGGCCGCGCATCCGCTGGGAGATGACCGCGGTGATGCCGTCGCCCTGCATGGTGACGCCGTAGAGCGCGTCGGCGACCTCCATCGTCGGCTTCTGGTGGGTGATGATGATGAGTTGGGACTTCGCCCGCAGCTCCTCGAACAGACCGATCAGGCGGCGCAGGTTGGTGTCGTCGAGAGCGGCCTCGACCTCGTCCATGATGTAGAACGGCGACGGGCGGGCGCGGAAGATCGCCACCAGCATCGCCACCGCCGTCAGCGCCTTCTCGCCGCCGGACAGTAGGGACAGGCGGGTCACCTTCTTCCCGGGGGGACGGGCCTCGACCTCGATCCCGGTGGTCAGCATGTTGTCGGGGTCGGTCAGCCGCAGCCGGCCCTCGCCGCCGGGGAACAGCGCCGTGAACACCTGGGTGAACTCGCGTTCGACGTCGTAGAACGCCTCGCTGAACACCTGCAGGAGGCGGGCATCGCCGTCGGCGACGACGTCGAGCAGGTCCTTGCGGGCGGCCTTGACGTCCTCGAGTTGGGTGGACAGGAAGTTGTAGCGCTCCTCCAGCGCGGCGAACTCCTCAAGCGCCAGCGGGTTGACCCGCCCGAGTTCGCCCAGTTCCCGCTCCGCCAGCTTCGCCCGTCGCTCCTGCGTGGGGCGGTCATAGGGCATGGGGGCGGGCGCGACCACCTGTTCCCCGCGTTCCCGGGCCTGCTCGAACTCGGCCATCTCGAGCTCGGTGGGCGGCAGCGCCACCTGCGGGCCGTACTCGGCGATCAGGTCCGCCGGCGTCATGCCGAACTGCTCGAGCACCATCTCTTCGAGCTGCTCGATTCGCATCGCAGCCTGGGCGTTGGCCAGCTCGTCGCGGTGCAGGGAGTCGGTCAGAGCGGCCACCCGGGCGTTGAGTCCGCTGACCTCGTCGCGCACCGCCGTCATCGCCGTGGCGCGCGACTGGCGTTCGGCGGCCAGGGCGTCGCGCATGGCAGACGCCGCGTGCACGACGCGGTCCAGCCGCTGCGCCAGGACACGTCCGGAGTCGGCCACCGCCGCCGCCATCGTGGCCGCGCGCAGCCGAGCCTCGCGCGCCTGCTCGGCCCGCACCCGCGCTTCGCGCTCGGCCGCGGCCGCGCGGCGCAGCGAATCGGCCCGCCCGCGCACCGCGTTGGCGCGCTCCTCGGCGGTGCGCACGGCGAGCCGCGCCTCGACCTCGACGCCGCGCGCGCTGTCGGCCGCCGCGGCGATGCGCTGGCGGGCTTCGGCGTGACTGGGTTCTTCGGCGTGCCCGTCCTGGGTCTCCTGTGCGTTGCGAAGCCGGGCTTCGAGCGCGCCGACCTCCTCGACGGTCTGGGCGCGGCCGGCTTCGAGTTCTTCGCGTTGGCGGAGCAGCCTGTTCCGTTCCTCCTCGGCCGCCCGCGCCTCATGGCCGAGCCGGCCCAACTGGTCGTACATAGCCGCGATGGCGGTGTCGGATTCGTTGAGTGCGGCCAGGGCCTGCTCGGCGGAGTCCTGACGGGCGGCCTGCTCGGTCAGCGCACCGGAGAGGGCCGCGCTCAGTTGTGCCACCTGGTCTTCGGCGGTGGCCAACTCGCCGCGGGCCTTGCCGATCTCGGAGGTGACCTCCAACGTGGACAGCTTGCGGTCAGAACCGCCGGTCACCCAGCCCGCTCCCACCAGGTCGCCGTCGAGGGTGACCGCGCGCAGCCGCGGGTACGTCCCCACCAGGTCCAGCGCCGCGCGCAGGTGGTCGACCACGGCGACACCCGAGAGCATCGCGGTCAACGCACCGCGCAACCGGGCGGGGGCGTCGATCAGGTCGAGAGCCCACCGCGCACCGCCGGGCAAGGGGTCCCGCGCATCGTCGGGGACCGGCCAGTCGCCGAGCACGATGGCCGCTCGGCCGCCGTCGGCGGCCTTGAGCGCGGCGACGGCGGACTGGGCCGCTCCGACGTTCTCGGCCGCCAGCGCGTCGGCGGCCGGCCCGAGTACCGCGGCCAGCGCCGCCTCGTAACCGAAATGGACCTTGACCAGTTTTGCCAGCGACCCGAAAATCCCTGCGCCAGAGTGGTGTTGGGTGAGCCAGGCGGCGCCGTCCTTGCGGTCCAGGCCCACCGCGAGGGCTTCGATGCGCGCCCGCAGGGAGGCCACACGCCGTTCGGCGTCGCGTTCGGCCGCCTGCAGTTCGGCCACCCGCGCGTCGGCCAGCCGCAGGGCGGCCACGCTGCGCTCGTGCTGCTCGTCGAGGCCCATCTCGCCCTGGTCGAGCTCCCCGACCCGGCCCTGCACGGTCTCGAACTCCGCCCGGGTCTGCTCCGCGCGGGCGGCGGCCTGTTCGATGTTCTCGGACAGGCGGGCAACGCCGTCGTCGATCGATTCGACGCGCGCGCGCATCGTCTCGACCTGACCGGCCAGCCGGGCCAGACCCTCGCGCCGGTCGGCCTCGGCGCGGACCGCCGCCAGATGCGCCCGATCGGCCTCGGCGGCTTCCCCCTCGCGCTCAGCGAGTTGGGCGCGGGCGGCCTCCAGTCGGCCACGCGCGTCGGAGAGTTCGGCCAGTAGCTGCTGCTCGGCAACCTCAACCTCGCGGGCCTCGGCTTCGAGCGCGTCGGGGTCGGTGTCGCTGGCGGCGACGGGCTCGACGTCGAGGTGCTGGGCGCGTTCGCTGGCGATGCGCACCGTCGCACCGACGCGTTCGGCGAGCGCTGACAGCCGAAACCACGTGTGCTGGACCGACTCGGCCCGGGCCGAATGCTCGGCCAGCGCGGTCTCGTGGGCGCTCAGTTCCTCGGCGGCCGTGGTCAGGCGGGCGGCGGCCTCGTCGTGCTCGCGGCGCAGGGCGGTCTCCGCTTCGAAGATCGCGGTGCGCTCGCCCTGCCGGTTGACCAGGTCGTCGGCCGCGAGCCGCAGCCGGGCGTCGCGCAGGTCGGCCTGGATCGTCTGGGCGCGGCGGGCCATCTCGGCCTGGCGGCCCAGCGGCTTGAGCTGGCGGCGCAGTTCGGTGGTCAGGTCGGTGAGCCGGGCGAGGTTGGCCGACATGGATTCGAGTTTGCGTAGCGCCTTTTCCTTGCGCTTGCGGTGCTTGAGAACGCCGGCGGCTTCCTCGATGAAGGAGCGCCGGTCCTCGGGACGCGACTGCAGGATCTCGTCAAGCTTGCCCTGGCCGACGATCACGTGCATTTCCCGGCCTATGCCGGAGTCACTCAGCAGCTCCTGGACGTCCATCAAACGGCAACTGCTGCCGTTGATTTCGTATTCGCTGGCGCCGTCGCGGAACATCCGGCGCGTGATCGACACCTCGGAGTATTCGATGGGCAGCGCGTTGTCGGAGTTGTCGATGGTGACGGTCACCTCGGCGCGGCCCAGCGGCGCCCGCGACGACGTGCCCGCGAAGATGACGTCTTCCATTTTGCCGCCGCGCAGCGTTTTGGCGCCCTGCTCCCCCATCACCCAGGCCAGGGCGTCGACGACGTTCGACTTGCCCGACCCGTTGGGGCCGACGACGACGGTGATACCCGGCTCGAAGCGCAACGTGGTGGGCGAGGCGAAGGACTTGAAGCCCTTCAGCGTCAGGCTCTTGAGGTACATGGCGGTGCCAGAGTACCGGTCCGGCCGTCGCGTCCCGCCTCCTCGTGGGGTGTCGCCGCGCCCGAAATACGCACGTCAATTGACAGTTCTCGCACGGGCAACACAGGCCACATCCGTCACGGCGATCAGCGCTCCACGAAGCCTGTGAACCGCTCGCGCGGCGCAGACCATTCGGCGACGACCCTGTCGACCCGGCCGGGCCGCGCGGGCCACGCGTCGCCGCCCTCGAGCAGCGCCAACAGGTTCTCGCAGGCCCCACGCTGCCCGTGGGCGACCACCAGCACGCGGCCGTCGGCCTGGTTCTCCGCGTACCCGGTGAGCCCCTGCTCGAGGGCCCGACACCGTGTCCACCAACGGAACCCGACACCCTGGACCATCCCGTGCACCCAGGCGGTGAGAGCGACGTCAGGTTCCGGCATCGACGGCATCGACGATGTCGCAGGTGACGGTGGTGCCGGCTTTGAGTGTGCGCCCGACGGTGCAGACCTGCTCGATCGCGCGAGCGACCACCACCAGCAGGCTTTCCCTGTCGGCGTCGGACACCCCGGACAGGTCCAGCTCCAGGGTCTCCGCGAGCAGCGGGTAACGCTCCTGCTCACGGTCGGCGGTCCCGGACACCCTGATCGTCGCCGCGTAGTCGTCGCCGAGGCGGCGACGCAGCGGGCCGTCGCTGGACAGGCCGGTGCACGCGGCGAGCGCGATCTTGAGCAACTCGCCGGGGGTGAACACGCCGTCGACGTCGTCGGAGCCGATCAGCACCTCGGCACCGCGGGAGTTGTGTCCTGTGTAGCGACGGGTTGCGGTGCGGTGCACCCACTGTTCGGTCATGGGCACCTTTCTACCGCGCCGAGATCGACGGCAGTGCGATAAAAACGCCGGAAACTAGCACTGGCGTCGATCTCGACGCATCACCGTCGCGGCCTGGGCTGGCAGCTCGGGCAGTAGAACGACGACCGGTTCATGAACTTCTCCCGGCGCATCACGGCGCCGCAGCGCCGGCAGTTGCGCCCCTCACGGCCGTAAGCGTTGAGCGAGCGGTCGAAGTAGCCGGACTCGCCGTTGACGTTGACGTACAACGAATCGAACGACGTCCCGCCCTCGGCCAGCGCGTCGCGCATCACCTCCGCCGCGGCCTCCAGCACGCCCGCCAGGCGGGGCCGACTCAGCTTGGCAGCGATCCGCGCGCCGTTCACGCGCGCCCGCCACAGCGCCTCGTCGGCGTAGATGTTGCCGATCCCCGACACCACCTGCTGGTCAAGTAGCTGCCGCTTGAGCTCGGAATGCTTGCGCCGCAACACAGCGACGACGGCGGCGGCGTCGAACCGCGGGTCCAAGGGGTCGCGTGCCAGATGGGCGACGGGCGCCGGCACGATGGTGCCGTCGACGACGACCAGATCGGCGAGCAGCCACCCGCCGAACGTGCGCTGGTCGACGAAGCTCAGCGCGGTTCCGTCGTCGAGCTGCGCCGAAATGCGCACGTGATCGGCCCGCGGCACGTCCCCGAGCAGCATCTGGCCGCTCATGCCCAGGTGAACCACCAGGGCGGTGGCCGATTCGACTCCGGGCGGCTCGGTGTCGAGCAGCAGCCACAGGTACTTGCCCCGACGACCGGTGCCGGTCACCCGCGTGCCGCGCAGTCGCGCGGTCAGGTCGGCGGGACCCGCGTCGTGGCGGCGCACCGCCCGGGGATGATGCACCCGCACGGAGGTGATCGTCCTGCCCACCACGCGGGCCTGCAGGCCGCGGCGGACGACCTCGACTTCGGGCAGTTCCGGCATGCGATTAGACGGACGTCTTACCCGCGTTGTCCGTCGCCTCGAGCGCTTTCCACGTCACCGCCGCGGCCTTCTGCTCCGCGTCCTTCTTGGAGCGGCCGACTCCCGGCCCGTATTCGGTGCCCGACACGACGACGACGGCCGTGAACTCCCTGTCGTGATCGGGCCCGGTGGAGGTCACCACGTAGGACGGCGCGCCCATGCCGCGGGCGGCGGTCAGCTCCTGCAGGCTGGTCTTCCAGTCCAGGCCCGCCCCCAGCGTGGGCGCGGCATCCAGCACCGCGCCGAACAGCCGCAGGATCACCTCGCGCGCCGTCTCCAGGCCGTGCTCGAGGTAGATCGCGCCCAGCAGCGACTCCATGCCGTCGGCGAGGATGCTCGACTTGTCGGCGCCGCCGGTGTTCTCCTCGCCGCGACCCAGCAGCAGGTGAGCGCCGAGGCCCCCGTCGGACAGGGTGCGCGCGACCTCGGCCAGCGCCTGGGTGTTGACCACGCTCGCCCGCAGTTTGGCGAGGTAGGACTCCGGACAGCTGGGATGGCGGTGATACAGCTCATCGGTGATGGTCAGGCCCAAGACGGCATCGCCGAGGAACTCCAGACGCTCGTTGGTCGGCGGGCCGCCGTTCTCGTAGGCGTAGCTGCGGTGTGTCAACGCCATCAGAATCAGATCCTCGGGAAGCTCGACCCCCAGTGCGTCCAACAGGGCCTGACGTGAGGTCACCGGGCCTCCCCAGCGGTGTCCGAGTCTGCGTCG
>Ga0164297_10006030_pt1 | contig 10210 bp, 7 predicted proteins | sample GEODES058metaG_FD_113539 | JGI IMG/M metagenome (GOLD analysis project Ga0164297, IMG submission 113539) | Dystrophic lake water microbial communities from Trout Bog Lake, Wisconsin, USA - GEODES058 metaG | ecosystem: Environmental > Aquatic > Freshwater > Lake | place: USA: Trout Bog Lake...
ATTCGGCAATGAGGCCATGCCGTTGGGTCCGTGACAAAGCGCGCAGGCGACATCGGCTTTGGCGTGTCCGGCTTCTGCATCGTTGGCCAAGACTTGAAAACCACTTAACAGCGCGGCGACCCCAATCAGAGTGGAGGTGAGTTTTTTCATCATATTGATTAAAAAAGAGGCCTCTTTCGAGGCCTCCCATCTTTTTGTATTTTGGTCATTCCTATTTTTCAGCTGCCTGTTTTTGGCACCCAACCACCCCGCAGGTCCTGCGGGGTGGAGGGGCTTGCAACGGGCAATCAGTTACCGACGTAGCTGATGCGGTAGATGGCGCCAGCGTAGTCATCCGACACCAAGATGGAGCCGTCAGGCAAGTTGGCCACGTCCACGGGGCGAGCCAGAGCGCGACCTGTTTTGGGGTCCAAGAAACCCTCGGCAAACACTTCGGCAGGGCCCGCATTGCCGTCAGCCTTGATGGGCACATAGTTGATCAAGTAGCCGCTTGGCACCGTGCGGTTCCAAGAACCGTGTGAAGCCACAAACAAACCCCCTTGGTATTTGGCGGGGAAGGCCTTGCCGGTGTAATGGGTCAGACCCAATTGGGCTTGGTGAGCGGGGAATTCCACTTGGGGGAAGATGGCGCCTGCGGGTTCCTTCATGTCTTTCAAGTCAGGGGCAGCGTCAGAGCCAGCGACCTTGAAATGGCCATTCCAGTAGGGGAAGCCGAAGTGTTCGCCGACCTTGGTGAGCTTGTTCAATTCGCCTGGAGGGACGTCGTCACCCAAACCGTCCACTTGGTTATCGGTGGTGAAAATGTCGCCTTTCGGTCCAATGCTGATACCGGCGGGGTTACGCATGCCTTTGGAGTAAACGGTGCGGCCTGAGCCATCCAAACCGTTGTAGCGCACGACGCCACCAATGCCCACTTCGTCGTACAAAGCCACTTTGTCTTTGGGCTGAACGTTGTAAGGCTGACCCAGGGTCACAAAAATCTTGCCGTCTTTGTCCACTTTGCAAACGCGGCCGGTGTGGTTGAAAGATTGCTCTTCCACGGGGATCAACTTGCCTTCAGGCACCACCAAACCCACTGCGACGTCTGGGCCTTCGTAGAAGTATTCAGCCGCGGGGAAATGCAAGATGCTGTTGGATTCAGCGACCACCAAGAAACCGTCTTTGGTGAAGCACACGCCGTTGGGGTTGCTGAATTTGATGGAAGGTGCGAAGGCCTTCACCTCAGTGGCAGCATCGCCATTGTTGCGGTTCGTCACAGCCCACACCGTGGTTTTACGGGTGCCAACAAACAACATGTTGGTGGAAGGCGCAACGGCCATGTAGCGCGCATCAGGGACGACGGCGTACAAATCGATCTTGAAGCCTTCTGGCAGCTTGACCTTTTTCAGGTTGGCACGAATGGCATCGGCGTTCTTGCCCTCTTGGGGCACGGTCGCAATGTTCATGTTGGTGCTGGTATTGCCCATGCGCTGAAGCGTTGACAGGTTTTGATCTTGTGCAAACGCCGTCGATCCTGCCGCAGCGACAGCCAGAGCGAGGGCTGATATTTGGAAAAATTTCATGTGTGTCTCCGTTGTAAGTAGGTGGTAAGAGTACCGCTGCTAATGCTATCCGCGCCTCTCCCCTACCCCGCATAGGGACTGACCCTAGGAAACGGCCATTTTTGACACCTGCGCGACTTCAAAGACCCAAAGAAAAAACCCACCTTGGGGAGAACCAAGGTGGGTTTTGAAGTGGTGGTCGGAGCGGCGGGATTCGAACTCGCGACCCTCTGCTCCCAAAGCAGATGCGCTACCAGGCTGCGCTACGCTCCGACTTCCGATATTCTAACCTGACCTAACCTGACCTAACTTGAACACTTGCAAGGATTGGGAAAACGGTCGTTTAAAGGTCAAAAAAACGGGGCCTGACCGCCTCCCTTGGGCTGCCCTTAAGCCTCGATCGGATTGGTGGGTGCTTTGGTGCTGAAGAGCTTAAAAGCCAAGATCAACAGCGTGAAGCCGATCATCACCGAGAAGATGCCCACCACACTGATCAGGACGGACAGACCCACCTGCCAGTCCCACATCAAGGCAATGCCTAAGAGGGCCGTCAACAAGCCGGTAAAGATGTTCAACCAAAGGTGGTGGAACACTTTTCGGTATTCAATGGCCAAAACGATTTCAGTGACGCCCCGCATCAGCGCCCAGATGGCCACGAAGAAGACGAAATAAGCCGCTGCAAAAGTAGGTTGCCAAAGCACCGCCACCCCGACCAAAATGCCCAAAATGCCACCCAACATGGAGGTCCAGAAAGTGCTTTTATCGCGGGTTTGAGTCAGCGAACTGAAGACCAAGAACAGGCCTTCAAACAAGCAGAACCAGCCAAAAAACAAAATCAAAACAGCCGTTGAACTGGCGGGGTAGACCAAAACGAGGATGCCGAACAGCAAGGTCACCAAGCCCCTCAGCAAGGCTGACCAGCCCCAGTTTTTGGCGGTGGTTTTGACGGACTTATCAAAATCTGTGCTCAATGTATTCATCTAACGCCCCTTGTATAAAAGTAATAACAGGCCCGATTATGGGTAGGGCCTTGGGGCTGAATATTAGAAAAAGTGCAATAAAAACAAAGAGTTGTAAACGAAAAACAACCTTTTTATTTTTTCCGGCGAGGCGGCAATCCGGTGTGCTGAGTCAGGGCTGAGCCCGGGGGCGTTGAATTTTTACGGCGCGCGCTGGTGTAACCGCCCGCGGTTTGAGGCTGAAAGGTCGGAATCAAATGTAATTTGCCGTTACCAATGAGGTCCGCTCGGCCCATGGCTTTCAAGGCCTCGCGCAGCAATGGCCAGTTGTTGGGGTCGTGGTAGCGCAAAAAAGCCTTGTGGAGTCGGCGTCTTTTCTCACCGCGAACGATGTCGACCGACTCGCTGTCGCGTGTGATTTTGCGCAAAGGGTTGCGTCCACTGTGGTACATGGCCGTGGCGCTGGCCATGGGGCTGGGGTAGAAGGTCTGCACCTGGTCGGCCCGGAAGCCGTTGCGCTTGAGCCAAACCGCCAGGTTCATCATGTCCTCGTCGCTGGTGCCGGGGTGGGCGGCGATGAAGTAAGGCACTAAAAATTGCTTTTTACCGGCCTCGGCGGAGAACTGATCGAACAGTTTTTTGAACTTGTCATACGAGCCAATGCCCGGCTTCATCATTTTGTCGAGGGGGCCGCGCTCGGTGTGCTCGGGCGCAATTTTCAAATAGCCGCCCACGTGGTGCTGCACCAGTTCTTTCACATACTCGGGGCTTTGAACCGCCAAGTCGTAACGCAGGCCTGAGCCAATCAGGATTTTCTTGATGCCCTTCAAGGCACGGGCCTTGCGGTAAATTTGAATCAGCGGGTCGTGGTTGGTGTTCAGGTTCTGGCAAATGCCCGGAAACACACAACTGGGCTTGCGGCATGCGGCCTCAATTTCTGGTGTTTTGCAACCGATGCGGTACATATTGGCCGTTGGGCCCCCAAGGTCCGAGATGACCCCCGTAAAGCCTTTGACCTTGTCCCGGATGTCCTCGACCTCGCGCAAGATGGAGGCCTCGGAGCGGCTCTGAATGATGCGACCTTCGTGCTCGGTAATCGAGCAAAAAGTGCAGCCGCCAAAGCAGCCGCGCATGATGTTGACGCTGAAGCGAATCATTTCCCAGGCCGGGATTTTGGTGGCGCCGTCGTGGCTGCCGTTTTCATCGGCATAACTCGGGTGTGGGCTGCGCGCGTAGGGCAAATCGAACACCAGGTCCATTTCGGCGGTGGTCAAGGGAATGGGTGGCGGGTTGATCCACACGTCGCGTGCCGTGATGCCCTCGCCGTGGGCTTGCACCAAGGCCCGCGCGTTGCCGGGGTTGGTCTCCAAGTGCAGCACGCGGTTGGCATGGGCATAAAGAACAGGGTCGCTTTTGACGGCCTCATAGGCGGGCAAGCGAATCACACTGCGCTCCCGCGGGGGCACCTTGATCTTGGCTTCGTTCCGGCTGGCACTTGAGAGCGCGAGCGCGGGATTTGGCACAAATTTCAACGGCTTGACATTTGAGTGACGAGAAACCTGCGCGGCATTCGCCTCGGCGTGGGCCGCCACTTCAGCGGCCTCTTCCTCCCGGGCGCAGGTGGCACCCTGCTCTCGCGCCTGGTCGGAAATCATCAAATAGGGGTTCACATGGGCTTCGACCCGTCCCGGGGTGTCGACCTCGGTGGAGTCGATCTCAAACCAACCCTGAGCGCTTTCGTCGCCGCTGCGGCGGATGAAGGCGGTGCCACGCACATCGGTGATCTGCTCAATGGGCTCGCGGGCGGCCAAACGATGCGCCACTTCCACAATCGCGCGCTCGGCGTTGCCATAGAGCAGTAAATCGCACTTGGCGTCGACCACAATGGAGCGGCGCACCTTGTCACTCCAATAGTCGTAATGGGCGATGCGGCGCAGGGAGCCTTCAATGCCGCCCAAAATAATCGGCACTTCTTTGAAGGCTTCTCGGCAACGTTGGCTGTAGACCAGGGCGGCTCGGTCGGGCCGTTTACCGCCCACATCACCGGGCGTGTAGGCGTCATCGGAGCGAATTTTGCGATCGGCCGTGTAGCGGTTGATCATCGAATCCATATTGCCCGCTGTCACGCCGTAGAACAAGTTGGGCTTGCCCAAGGCGCGGAAAGGCTCGGCACTTTGCCAATCGGGCTGGGCAATGATGCCAACCCGGAAACCTTGGGCTTCCAACATCCGGCCGATCACGGCCATGCCGAAGCTGGGGTGGTCCACGTAGGCGTCCCCCGTGACCAGTACGATGTCGCAAGAGTCCCAGCCCAACTGGGCCATTTCGTCCCGACTCATGGGCAAAAACGGGGCCGTACCAAAGCGGGCCGCCCAGTATTTTCGGTAGCTGTTCAGGGGTTTGGCTTCGCGGTTGAAGCGAGACACGTCGAAAGAATCGACGTCAAGGGCATGGCTCATGCCCCGATTTTACGGGTTGCTCACCAAATCGAGGGGAACGATGGTCTCGTATATCCGCAAAGAAACAATGGCTTCTTCACGCACCACGAAATGCGCGGCAAAGTCGACGCGGTAAGCCTCGCCCGTTTCACGCAAAACCGTGTCGAGTTCGCCGATGGCAATGGCGTGGTCGTTTTCCACCATGATGCGCACCAAAGCAAAGCGTTTGGGTTGCGTCAAGGCCCTGAATTGATGGATGGATTCTTCAATTTGCTTTCGCCCTTGAATCACGCCCGACCAAGGCGTCACCAAGGATTTGGGGGGCGGCTCCCAGGCAAAGATGACCGAAAACAAGGCCGCAATTTCAGCCGCAGGCGCACGCGCCCGTAGCAAGGTGTAGAAAGATTCGACCACCAACCGAGTTTGGCGCGAAGCGGCAGACTCAAAAAAAGAGTCTTGCTTGGAAGCCACCAAGGGGTTTGATTTAAACGGATTTTCCATCGGCGGGCATCTTGCCATGGAATGATTTTTTAAGTGTCTCCTTTTGTCGGCACTCGTTTTTAGGCCCTAAAACCTAATTTCCCTGAGTCTCCCCTCATTCATGAGGGATTCAGCAGGGCTTTGGCCACGAAATTCTTTTTAACCTGCGTCTTGGGCACCGCGAAATCGAACCACGAGCGCACGTCCTCCTCCAGCCCAATGCCGTGCATGTAGTTGTAGACCGCCTTCTTCAAGCCGTCACCCAGTGCAGCGTGGTCGACGCCCGTGGGGTCAAAAAAACCCACGTCGTTTTTAGCGAAGTCGCCTGGCGGCAAAGGCAGCAAGGTGACGCCGAAGTCCTGCGGATGGAGCCCCACGGGCGAGTGCACCGTGCAGACAAAGCGGTGCCAAAACCCCGACTGAATGCAGCCGTGTAAAAAGAGTTGGCGAACGTACTCCAGGGCATCGACGGTGTCTTGTACCGTTTGCGTCGGAAAGCCATACATGAGGTAAGCGTGTACCAAAATGCCGGCGTCGCTGAAGGCCTTGGTGACACGCGCCACTTGCGCCACAGAAACCCCTTTTTGCATGAGGTTCAAGAGCCGGTCCGAGGCGACTTCCAAGCCGCCCGAGATGGCCACACAACCGCTGTCGGCCAAGGCCAGGCAAAGTTCGGGGGTGAAGGTCTTTTCGAAACGAACGTTGCCCCACCAAGAGATGGCGGTGCCGCGTCGCTGCAGCTCGACGGCCAAGGCCTTGAGCGATTTGGGCGGCGCCGCTTCATCGACAAAATGGAAGCCCGTCTGCCCCGTTTCGGCGACGATGGCCTCGATGCGGTCGACCAAGGTTTCGGCGCTGGCGGCGTCATAGCGCGAGATGTAGTCCAGACTCACATCACAAAAGCTGCACTTCTTCCAATAGCAACCATGGGCCACCGTGAGTTTGTTCCAACGTCCGTCGCTCCAAAACCGGTTCATCGGGTTCAGCATGTCGAGCAACGACAAATAACGATCCAAGGGCAAGCCGTCCCAGGTCGGCGTGCCGACCTGCTCGAATGGCACATCGGGCTCCGGCCAATTGACAAAATTCACCTTGCCTTCTTGACGCACGTAGGTGCGCACCAAACGACGGGTCGACCGAGCGCCGCGCCCCCATTCCAACAAAGCCAAGATCGGGCGCTCGCCCGAATCCAGGGTGACAAAGTCAACCAAATCGAACAAGCGGGGTTCGCGCAATTCGCGCAACTCGGTGTTCACATAACCGCCGCCCAAAGCGATGTGAATCGCGGGGTGCTTGGCTTTAATGGCTTGCGCAATGCGCAAAGCGCCGTAAACCGAGCCAGGGAAAGGCACCGAGAGCAAGACCCAGTTGGGCCGATGGCGCTCCACCGCCGCCAGCGCCAAGTCTTGCAACGTCGTGTCCAAGCGATTGGGCGGCGCGGCCAATGCCGTCGCCAAAGGATCAAAGCTGGCTTGCGCAGCCGCCAAAGATTCGGCGTAACGCACAAATTCAAAGCGCGGGTCGAGCACCTCGCGCACCACATCGGCCAAGTCGTTGAGATACAGGGTGGCCAAATGGCGGGCCCGGTCTTGCAATCCCAAAGCGCCAAAGGCCCACGCCAAGGGGTCTTCGCCTTCCTCGGCCAGATACACATCCAGTGAGGCAAAACGCGGGCCCTCGGGTAAAAAGTGCCTGCCCACAATGCGGTGCGCCAAGGTGCTGTCGCGGCCTTGCAAAAAAGCCAAGGTGGGCGCAACGGTGTTTAAGTAGCGGTCGCTCTGTGCCAAGAAATTTTCGAGCACGGGGGAGGATGGCAAAACCTGGGCTTCTTGCACCAAGTTTTTCAAGCTCTGGGGTGAAAACAACGCCAACACCAATTCCAACGCCAGGTCCGCCTGCTTGGCCACCACGCCTTGGCTGCGCAAAAAACCGGTCAAATAAGCCGTCGAGGGATAAGGGGTGTTGAGTTGCGTCATCGGGGCAATGACGCTGAGCACCCGGGGCGCTTCCTGAGTCGTGTCCCGGGCATTTTCTGGCACTGAATTCATGCCGCGCAGGTTAGCAGAAAAGCGTCAAACAGGGCCGCTCAAATGCCCTTGAATGAGACGCCCCGACCCGCTGAATTGACCGCCATGAGTTGCAAGGTGGGCTTTGAAGTCAGGGGATCCAAATAAACAAAAGCCACGCCATTGAAAGGCGTGTTGATGGGGGTGTCGGAAGCGAATCCGCAGTTGCTGCCCGAGGTGGCTGAAAAATAAAGCGTCACAGTGAAAACGTCACTCAAGCCCGCAACGGGGTTCAAAGTGGAAGCATTGAGGCTGGAGCAGCTGCCAAAGGCAAAGCCAATCGTGGAGCCCGTCGAGGCGCCTGTGGTGGCGCCAGTGAGGGTCACCGTTGAGTTGTTGTAAACGCCCAAGTTGGCATTTTCTAGCCAAGTGCCCGTCCAGGTGCCATTCACGCTGGTGGTACTGGTCGATATTTTATTGCCCGTGAGGTTGAGTGTGAGGCCTGGCAAGTTGCTGGGTGTGGTCAAGTTCACGGTGGCAGCATAAGCAGTCGAGGTTGATGAGTTGACACTCAAAGTGGCGGCTCCGCTGCGCGGGGCGCTGGCCGTCTCGTTGTTCATTGAACCCGCAAATTGCCAAAAACCACTGCCCTGTGCAAGCGTTGCCTGGGCTGAATAAAGGTTGGCCACATTGGCACTGAGCAGCTCTATCCCGTAGAACAAGGCATTTGAGTTGGAACTTCCAGGAAGCCAAACTGAATAATAAGCATTGCCCAAACCATTCACCGGTGAAGGGCCTCTGAAAACGCCAAACCCAGGGCTAATGGCGAGCTGCGGGGTATAGCAATTGAGATTGACATTGGTGACAGCGCTGCTGCCCACCACGCCGCTCGGGTTGGACAAGTTGCAGGTGACCCCACTGGGTGTGCTCGTGATCGAGACGCTGTAAGGGGAGCCGGACGTCAAACCAATGGGAAATGAATAACCCATCGATGAAGCAGCGTTACCAGTCAGGGTGAGGGGGCTGACCAGCAGACTTTGGTTATAGAGACCCAACGTCACCTGCGTGCCGCTGGCCAATCCTGAAACGCTGCCCGATACCAAGTAGGTGTTGGCAGCGTTCTGAGGCGCATTGGGCTGACTGCTGCCACCGCCACAGCCAACAAGCACCGCACTCAGCAACAGGGACAAGAGCCCGAGACCATAACGATAACCATAACCATGACCAAAGAAATATCCCCAAAAGCGACCCTTACCCAGGCTTTGACAATGTTCATGCTTCACGGGGAACCTCTGGCATCAAAAAAGAGTCCCCATTTTGTTACACATCTAACTTGGCGCCAAGCAATTCGTGCGATGGCGCCCGAATGCCCGGCGTTGGCCAAGCGCCAGGCGAAGGTATGCTGACACCAAGATGACTTTTGACCAGCGTCTCAACAACGGGGTTGCACTAAAGTTTCAAATTCAATTCGCCGCCCCTTCGAACTCAGGAAAGCCTCCCCATGAAAATCAAAGCCGCCGTCCTCCGCGAAATGGGCGCACAAGCCCCTTTCGCCACCAGCCAACCTTTGCAAATTCAAGAACTCGATTTGCGCGACCCAGGGCCAGGGGAGGTGCTGATCAAGCTCAAAGCCGCAGGGCTTTGTCACTCCGATTTGTCGGTCATCACCGGCGTGCGGCCCCGCCCGACGCCGATGGCGCTGGGGCACGAGGCCTCCGCGGTGGTGGAGGCCTTGGGTGAAGGCGTGAACCATTTGAAAGTGGGCGATTTGGTGGCCTTGGTCTTTGTGCCGAGTTGCGGCCAATGCTTGCCTTGCGCCGAGGGCCGCCCTGCCCTGTGCGAGCCCGGCGCCAAAGCCAACACCGACGGCACGCTGCTCAGCGGCGCACGGCGTTTGTATGGCTTCGGTGGCACGCCTGTGAACCACCATTTGGGCGTGTCGGCATTTGCCGACCACGCCGTCGTTTCCAGCCGATCCTGCGTCAAAGTGGACGCCCCGATTGACCCCGTTGAAGCCGCCCTGTTCGGTTGCGCGGTGCTGACTGGCGCGGGCGCGGTCATCAACACCGCGGGCGTCAAAGCGGGCGAAAGCACGGCCATTGTGGGCTTGGGCGGTGTGGGCTTCTCGGGGGTGCTGGCCGCTGTGGCCTCTGGCGCTCGCCATGTGATTGCGGTTGATTTGCACGACAGCAAGTTGGCCACCGCGCTGGAACTGGGCGCGACCGCTGCGTTCAACGCCAAAGACCCCGAGTTGCTCGAAAAAATCAAAGCCCTGACCAAAGGCGGGGTGGATTTTGCTTTTGAGTTCGCGGGCTCTGTGCACGCCATGGAGTCGGCCTACCGCATGACCCGGCGTGGGGGCACCACCGTCACCGCCAGCTTGCCCCCTCCTGGAGACACCTGGGCTTTGCAACAGGTCAATTTGGTGGCCGAGGAGCGCACCGTCAAGGGCAGTTATGTGGGCTCTTGCGTACCCGCTCGCGATGTGCCGCGCTACGTTGATCTTTATTTGGCGGGCAAATTGCCGGTCAATAAATTGATGGGCCAGCGCTTGAAGCTGGACCAAATCAACGAAGGCTTTGACCGCTTGCACACCGGCGAATCCATGCGCGATTTGATCGTGTTTGATTGAGTCGCCTCTCGACAGAAACCCATCAATTTTCGGAGACGCGCCATGCAGTTTCACCACCGCGGTTATGTTTCAGGCGACCCCAGGATCAAACCAGCTGCTGGTCATGGGGTGAATCGCCCCACCGACCTCCCCGACGAAATGGACGTGCTGATCG
>Ga0164297_10006032_pt1 | contig 10209 bp, 12 predicted proteins | sample GEODES058metaG_FD_113539 | JGI IMG/M metagenome (GOLD analysis project Ga0164297, IMG submission 113539) | Dystrophic lake water microbial communities from Trout Bog Lake, Wisconsin, USA - GEODES058 metaG | ecosystem: Environmental > Aquatic > Freshwater > Lake | place: USA: Trout Bog Lake...
CTACTCACCGAAGCGTTGCGACGACCGGTTGAACCCGCCCTCCCTTTTTTACGAACACCCCTTGGAGTGGGTGACGGGAATCGAACCCGCGTTCTCAGCTTGGGAAGTGACCCGGAGCAATTCCGCGCCGTCGTCTACGGCCCGGAATCCCTGCGATTGCTGGAATCTTCTGATTCTGGATGACCACCGATTGCGATCGGTTGCGCCCTCCTTCGCGCACGGATCGCGCACGAAGAGCCGTTCGCTGGAGCAAGCGGTCAGCCGACGTTGATCAAGTGGCGGGCGTACTCGTAGGTGAACCCGAGGTTCGTCGGCCAATCAAGATCGGTCGGGTAGAACTCCAGCTCTGTCGCAGAGGAAGCTCGATTGACCACGAAATCGAAGCCATCCACACCTCGGCGCTGTATCGCAATCACCATCGACTCGAGAGCGATGACCACGCCAGAGTCCGAGAGCAACCGAAACGTCTCCCTGCCCTCGGCGATCTCTCTGAGCTCCTCGCGGATCACTGAGACGGAGACAACTTGCTCTCCCTTCCCGTCGAAGAAGACCAAACCCTGCTGCTTCGCAGCATCGACGCTGGCGCCTGGCTCGATCTCTTCAGTCAGGGTGAGCGTCCGATACTCACCACCAGCGAGCACCTCATTGTCCAAGATCGAGAGTGCAATGGTGGTGTCGCTGGTCACGATGAGAGCCGGGCACGTGATCAGGTTGTCGATGACCATGCCTGCTGTCCCCATGCACTCCCACCTCCTCCCCACCAACTGCGCAAGATGATCGAGAGTGCCCGGCGCCATGAAGTACGTGAGCTCAACCATTGGCACTCCCTTCGAGATGGATCTTCTGCCCTGCAAGACGCAGATTCGTTGTCGTGATGTCGATTGCTGGGCTCCCGGAGAGCCATCGGTGGCCCTCGACGACCAAGAGGCGGATTCATGCGGCGTCGACGACACCAGCGGGTGGTTGCTCACGACGATTCGCGGTCGCCCAAGATGCTTTAGTCGGCAGCATCTCGAAAAGCGAGGATTGCCTCGTCGATGCGGAGGAACATCCTCCCCTGAGGATCACCGGACACGTCTCTGAAGCCGAAGTGCGCGTAGAAGGCTCGCGCACGCTCGTCAATCGGATCGACGGCGATGAACCTCGCAGCCACCTGGGTGCCAGCGCTGGCAGCTCGCTCGATCGCCTCGATGAGGAGGTCCCTGCCAAGGCCCTCTCCCTGGTGAGATTCGTCGATCGCCAGTCGCGCCAGCAAGACCATGCCGATTTCAACTTGGGGCAATCCTCGACCGTATCGAGACGGAAGCGCTTCGCGACGAACGCCGCCCATGGTCAGCGCGTAGTAGCCAGCGACGTGATCGTGGTCGTCGATCAGGAGGAACGTGCGCGAGAGGTTGCGCCCTTGATTCTCGACGGCATGGTCACGCAGCCAGACATCGAGCTTTGCGACACCACAGGCGAATCCGTTCAGATCGAACGAGGGGTCGAGTCGCTCGACCCGCACCTAGTCGGCTCGCTTGAGCCGCCGGGCCTTCCGAGCCTGCTCGACGAGTGCCTCGGGTGGACGAACGGGCGCATCAAGGACTTCGAGGAACTGACTGAAGGCAGCATCGTTGAGCACGATCGACCGGTGGGACTCGATGATGGACGCCGCCTCGGCGCGGGCTCGATCCAACAGGAATTCAGAGACCGAGACCCCGAGCAGGCCCGCAGCCTCGACGAGCAACTCGTCGTCAACTGAAGAGATCCGAACTTCTCTGCGCTTGTCCTTGACCGTCATTGGATGCTCCTTGCCGTACGTACAAGTGTACGAAACAACAGATACATGTCAAGGCCTGCCGGTCCGATCTTGCTTGACCCACCTGGAGAGGCAGGTGTGGGTGATGCCGAGATCATCAGCCGTCTTCGACACCGGCTGGCCCGCCCAGGCGAGCTCGACGGCTCTCCTGCGGAACTCGTCGGGATACTTCCTTGGCATGAGATGAGCCTTTCATCAAGGCCCGATCTCAACAGGTGATGAGGAAAGAATTCGTGGGGCAGGTCACGGTGTCATGTGAACTGTGGGCAAACCCGCTCAGGCTCGGCTTGATCTAGACGGTTCGATCTCGTAGGAGCTCCAACTCCCCGACCAAGCGTCGAGGATCGTTGATGGCCAACCTGAGGAGGGGTCTGGCAACTCGACCAGCTCGTCTGGTCCAAAGATGATGGTTTCGATCATTGGAACCACCAGATCCGACATGATGAAAATCAACGACCCCGAATCGAACAGCAATTCGATCGCGGCGTCATATTCAAATTTGCCCGAGTCCGTTCCTTCCTGGGTTCTCTTCAAGACAGCTCTGTGAACCCTGATGGATCGGATCAGTTCACCCCGAAATTGGTAATAGATACCAGCTTCAGCCTCTGCTGCACGAAGTTCCCCAAACCCCCTGGAAACTTCGAAATGGAGGTGGTCACCTTCTTCCCCACAAACATCTGCCTGATCGAACTCGAGAGCAACGGTCACGATCCGATCTTGCGCTTGGAGGAACACCCGTTCGATCGCGCAGCCGGGGTCAACCCCCGGCTTGTCAGAACCGAAGGCAATCAGGGATTGTCCAATGAGCTCAGCAAGCAGATCGCAATCAGCATTCTTCAGGTTTCCGTTACTTCGCATCATTGCTCCTAGGAAGGTAGTGAATTTCAAGCACGTCTCTTGTTGCGCCCTGGCGAATGGTGAGGGTGACGCCGGGCATGTCAGCAACTGACTTCGTGGATGGTCGAAACGTCACTGCTGAACGATCTCCGAAATCGCGAACCCACCCACCGTCCTTGAGCGGGCGCTCTCTCCCACCTCGACCCAGTTCCTCGGCCATGGCTTGTGCCTCCTGGTGTGATTCAGGGGGCCACTCAAACAGGGGTTCGTTACGGATCTATCAGCACAGCAATCCCGAACGGGAGGCGATGCTCGCTGAGGCCTTGTCTCGCATGGCTCAAGATCCCGATAGTGGTCTCGCCGCAGGCGAGATGTCGCACGGAAGTCGCACGACCCCCCTTCCTGTCGGCGCCGACGAAGGAGGCGATGACCTAGAACCGCAGGTCATCCTTGGAGCGGGTGACGGGAATCGAACCCGCGTTCTCAGCTTGGGAAGCTGATGTTCTGCCTCTGAACTACACCCGCAAGGGTTGAGAGCCTACCTTCCTGTCGGCCTCGTCTCCAACGTGGGGTTGCACTGCCCTTGACCCGAACTGGCGGTCACCCTACGTTCGGGTCTCTGATCGCCCAGCTGCGGTGGTCTCCATCGGGGGGTGGCTATGGATCGACTGGCGGAGTGCGTCGTGGTGGTGACGGGGGCCGCCTCGGGGATCGGTGCGGCCTGCGTCGAGCGAATCCGCGCCGAGGGCGGTTCGACGGTCACCGTCGACCTTGCCGGCTCGGTCGACCATCTCGTCGACGTCCGTGATGAGGCAGGCGTGGCGCGCGTGTTCGAGGAGACGGTCGCCACCTTTGGCCGTCTCGACGGTGTGGTGAACGCGGCCGGTGTGGCCGGGGGCGGTCCGGTCCACCTGGTCGAGGAGTCCGAGTGGGACCGTGTGGTCGACGTGAACCTGAAGGGGACCTTCTTGGTCGACAAGCACGCCAGCATCCACATGCTGGCGCAGGGCTCGGGCTCGATCGTGAACATCGCCAGCATCGAGGGGCTCGAGGGGACCGAGGGCGGCAGCTCGTACAACGCCTCCAAGGGCGGGGTGGTCATGCTGACCAAGTCCATGGCCATCGACTACGGCCGGCGCGGGATCCGGGTGAACTGCATCTGCCCCGGCGGGATCGAGACCCCACTCCTCATGGACCTCATCGACGCAGATGGGATGGAGCTCTACCGGGACACCATGCGAGAGGCGCACCTGCTCGGTCGCTTCGGCCGTCCCGAGGAGATCGCCTCGGCAGCTGCGTTCCTGCTCTCGTCCGATGCCTCGTTCATCACCGGCACGTCGCTGGTGGTCGATGGCGGGCTGACGGCAGGTCTGCGGGTCGGCCTGCTCGACCAGCTGGGGATGTGAGCCGATGAGCCGACGGGAGGAGTGCTCCTGATGACGATGACCACCACGCAAGGGATCGAGGCGGCGACCTCGCTGCGGGCGATCACCGCCGAGCAGGCACCGCTCTCCGAGGCCAACCGCACCTTGACCCAGGTCCAGGTGGACAGCCTGTGGAAGAGCGGCCTGATGACCTGGGCCAACCCCGCCGAGGCCGGTGGTGCGGAGCCCTCGTTCGCCGAGCTGATCGAGACCTGGATCGAGCTGGCCTGGCAGGATGGCTCGCTGGGGTGGATCGGCATCGCAAACCTGCCCTCCGCCGCGGCCGCCGCGGCCTACCTGCCCGACGAGGGGTTCGCCGAGGTGTTCGGCGGTCCATCGCACCACACCACGATCGGTGGGCAGTTCTTCCCCAATGGGCTGGGCGAGATGGTCGACGGCGGCTACTCGATCAGTGGGGCGTGGAACTTCGGTTCGGGCACCGGGCACGCCGAGTACGTGGCCGCAGGCTTCATGCCCACCAGCGATGGCGAGCTCCTGATCGGAGATGACGGGATCCCGCCGCTCCTGGTGGCGATCATCCCGGCCGACGAGATCACCTTCACCGATGGCTGGCACGTCCAGGGGCTCAAGGGGACGGGCTCCTATGACTACGAGGTCGCCGATCGCTTCGTCCCGACGTCTCGCACCTTCGAGCTCTTCACCCGCTCGCCGCTCCGCGGTGCCTCGCCGGCATTCTCCATGGGACTGATGCCCATCACGGCTGCGGGCCACGCCGCCTGGGCGCTCGGGGTGGCCAAGAGCGCCCTCGACGACGTCGCCGAGCTGGCCGTCGACAAGGTGCGGATGGGGGACGAGGCATCGATCGCCCACCGGCTGACCTTCCAGCGCGGCCTTTCGCACCACCAGGCCATGTGGCGAGCGGCCAGGCTGCTCGTCACCACGACCTTCGCTGAGGCAGAGGCCCACGTGGCGTCGGGCCAGGAGCTGACGACCGAGCTGCGGGCGGACATGCGGGTGGCAGCCACCTATGCCACCGAGGCGAGCCGCGTGGTCACCGAGTGGGCCCACCTGCAGGCGGGCACCGCAGCCATCCGGGAGGGGAGTCGTCTCGAGCGAGCGTTCCGGGACATGTACACGGGTACCCAGCACGTGTTCATCGGGGAGAAGACCTACACCGACGCGGCCAAGATCCGTCTCGGCCTGCTCGAGGACCAGCTCGGGCTCTGAGGAGTCGGTGCGCGCTGCGGCGCTGGCCGTGGGAGCCTTGACGAGGTCGGCGAGTGGGCCGGCACGCGAGAGGGGGATTCATGAAGGCAGCCGTGTACTACGAGACCGGTGGACCCGACGTGCTTCGCTACGAGGAGGTGCCGGACCCGGTGGTCGGCCTGGCGGACGTGCTGATCCAGGTGGAGGCCATCAGCATCGAGGGTGGCGACACGCTCAACCGGCTCGGCGGCGACATGAGTGCGTCCCCCCACGTCGTTGGCTATCAGTGCGCCGGCACGGTGCTCGAGGTGGGCGAGCTGGTCACCAAGGTTGCGGTCGGCGATCGAGTGGTCACCACCGGGGTGGATGGCTCGCACGCCGAGAAGCGCGTGACGGGCGAGGCCTTCTGCTGGGTGATCCCCGAGGGGCTCGCCACCGAGGTGGCGGCCTGCGTGCCCGTCGCCTTCGGCACCGCCCACGACTGCCTCTTCGAGTTCGGTCGTCTCCAGGCCGGCGAGACCGCACTGATCCACGCCGGTGCCTCGGGCGTCGGCATCGCCGCCATCCAGATGGCGAAGCGGGCCGGGGCGCGGGTGCTGGCGACGGCCTCGAGCGACGAGCGCCTCGAGCGGCTCGTCCCCTTCGGCCTCGACGAGGGCATCAACTACCTGGCGACCAACTTCGCCGACGAGGTCCGCCGCCTGACCGACGGTGCAGGCGCCGACGTCATCGTCGACTCCGTGGGTGGAGCGAACCTGGTGCGAAGCCTCGAGTGCCTCGCCTACCGGGGGCGCTGCCTGACCTTCGGCGACGCCGGGAGAGCCGCCTCGAACCTGGTCGACATCTCGAACCTGCGGGGCAACAACCAGAGCCTCATCGGCTACTTCCTGGGCGCTGAGCTGTTCTTGGCCCCTCGAGCGCACGCCATGATCGCCACCTTGTTGGCCGAGATCGCCGCTGGCGAGCTCAAGGTCGTGATCGACAAGCGCTTCAGCCTTGAGGAGGCAGCCGATGCCCACGCCTACATCGAGGATCGCCTGGCCTTCGGACGTGTGGTCCTGATCCCCTAGCGGAGGCGACGAACTACCCATCGAGCCCCCATGCCCACTATCGTCTGACCGATGGTTCTTTCTGACCGCTCGATCAGCGCTGCCCTTGATGAGGGTCGCATCGTCATCGACCCGCTGGGCCCCGACTGCATCCAGCCGTCGTCGGTCGATCTGCACGTGGACCAGTACTTCCGCGTCTTCCGGAACCACAGCTCTCGTGTCATCGACGTGCGCGAGGACCAAGAGGAGCTCACCGAGCTCGTCGACGTCGGTCCCGACACGCCCTTCATCCTCCACCCCGGCGAGTTCGTGCTCGGCTCGACCATCGAGCGCGTGGCCCTGCCCGACGATCTCGTGGCCCGCCTGGAGGGCAAGAGCTCGCTCGGCCGCCTGGGCCTCCTGATCCACTCGACAGCAGGCTTCGTCGATGCGGGCTGGGATGGGCACCTCACCCTCGAGCTCTCCAACGTGGCCAACCTGCCCATCACGCTCTACCCGGGCATGAAGATCGGGCAGATCAGCTTCTTCGAGATGACGACCCCTGCCGACCGTCCCTATGGGTCGGCCGGCCTTGGGTCGAAGTACCGCGGCCAGTGGGGTCCGACCCCCAGCCGCTACGCCGACAACTTCCGTCCCGCCAAGTAATCCTTCACTCCCGATACCCAGCTACCAGCTAGAGGAGACGCCGTCGTGGCACTTCGCATCATCCTTGGACTCGGCATCACCGTGGTCTGCTTCGCAATCGCCGGCCGGCGCTTCTTCTGGCTGAGCAAGCTCATTCGCTCCGGCGCCCCCGCCAAGCGTCCCTATCAGGGGTTCCGCAAGGCCGCCGAGGCCGAGGTCACCGAGGTCGCCGGCCAGAAGAAGCTGCTCCAGTGGACGATCCCCGGCATCGCCCACTTCTTCACCATGTGGGGCTTCACCGTCCTCCTGCTGACGATCATCGAGGCCTACGGCGCCCTGTTCTCCGAGACCTTCGCCATCCCGGTGATCGGCCACTGGTCCTTCATCGGCTTCATCGAGGACTTCTTCTCGGCCGCCGTCTTGATCTCGCTGGTCGTCTTCGCCATCATCCGGATCAAGAACGCACCGGACAAGAAGCAGCGCCAGAGCCGCTTCTACGGAAGCCACACCGGTGCGGCCTGGATCGTGCTCGGGCTGATCGCCCTCGTGATCATCACCTTGATCATGTACCGGGCGGCACAGATCAACACCGGCCACTTCCCCTACCAGGACCCCGCAGCAGGTGCGCCGAAGAACTGGTGGCCGTTCTTCTCCCAGGCCGTCGCCTCGCTGCTCCACCCGCTCGGCACCGGCGTCAACTCGGTCCTCGAGACGGTCTTCTTGATCGCCAACATCGCCGTGATCGTCGGCTTCTTGGTCTTCGTGGCCTACTCGAAGCACCTGCACATCTTCATGGCGCCGATCAATGTGGCCACGTCCCGTCGACCCCGGGCCCTCGGTGGCCTCGACAAGACGCCGGACATGGACATGGAGAACGTCACCGAGGACACCGTCTTCGGTGTGGGCAAGATCGAGGACTTCACGTGGAAGCAGATGCTCGACTTCGCCACCTGTACCGAGTGCGGTCGGTGCCAGAGCGTGTGCCCGGCGTGGAACACCGAGAAGCCCCTCAGCCCCAAGCTCCTCATCATGGGGCTGCGCGACAACATGTTCGCCTCTGCGGACCGCCTGCTGTCTGCCGGCAACGAGGAGGCCGCGGAGGTCGAGAGCCTCGTGCCGACGACGATCGACCCCGACGTGCTCTGGAGCTGCACGACCTGTGGCAGCTGCGTCGAGCAGTGCCCGGTCGACATCGAGCACATCGACGCCATCGTGGACATGCGCCGCTACGAGGTGCTCATGGAGTCGCGCTTCCCGCAGGAGGCCAACCTGTTCTTGCGCAACATCGAGAACCAGGGCGACCCCTGGGGCTTGGGTGGCAGCAAGCGCCTCGAGTGGCTTGAGGCCCTCGACTTCGAGGTGCCGGTCATCGACGGCGAGATCCCCGACGACGTGGAGTACCTCTACTGGGTGGGCTGTGCGGGCGCCCTCGACGACCGAGGCAAGAAGCAGGCGCAGTCGACGGCTCGCATGCTCAAGCGAGCTGGCGTCACCTTCGGCGTCCTCGGCCCGAAGGAGTCCTGCACCGGAGACCCGGCCCGTCGCTTCGGCAACGAGTACCTCTTCCAAGAGGTGGCCAAGGTCAACATCGAGACGATGAACGAGGCCAAGGTCAAGAAGATCGTGGCCACCTGCCCGCACTGCTTCAACACCATCAAGAACGAGTACCCGGCCCTCGGTGGTGACTTCGAGGTCATCCACCACGCCGAGCTGCTGGCCCACCTGATGAACGAGGGCAAGCTCACCGCCGGCACGAGCTACTCGGGCACCGTGACCTACCACGACCCGTGCTACCTCGGTCGCCACAACCGGGTCTTCGACGAGCCTCGCACGGTGCTCGACGCCATCCCTGGCGTCAAGCAGGTCGAGATGGGCCGTTGCCGCGAGCGAGGCTTCTGCTGCGGCGCCGGCGGGGCGCGCATGTGGATGGAGGAGAACATCGGCAAGCGGGTCAACATGGACCGCACCGACGAGGCGCTGGGCACCGGTGCCGACATCGTGTCGACCGCCTGCCCGTTCTGCATGATCATGCTCGACGACGCCGTCCAGGCCAATGGCAAGGGCGACGAGGTGCGAGTGATGGACATCTCGCAGGTCGTCGAGGAGTCGCTGCTGGCCACGACCGCCGCGGCGCCGATCGCCGAGGCGGCACCAGAGCCGCCGGCCTCCGACGCCTAGGGCGAGCACAGCTCCCACAGATGTGAAGAAGCCCCCCGAATCGGGGGGCTTCTTCGCGTGGTCGCCGCAGTGGAAAGCGCTCCGCGGCAGAGCGTCGATCGCTACTGGACGGTCTTCGAGTCCTGCTCGCGCAGCCGGGTGGCCATGGCGGCCATGAGCTTGCGGGCCAGTGAGGGGGTGGTCTCCAAGAGGCCGTTGAACTCACGCTGACCGAGGACGAGGAGGTCCATCTCGGACTCGGAGACCACGGTGGCGGTGCGCGGGCGACGGTCGAGGAGGGCCAGCTCGCCGAAGTGCTGACCGGGGCCCAAGGTGGCGACCTTGCGACCGTTGCGCCGCACGGTGGCGGTCCCCGACGCAATCAGGAAGAACTCGCGACCGAGGGTTCCCTCTTCGATGAGCACGCGGCCGGCCGGGACGATGACCTCTTCGAGGGCCTTGGCGATCTGGCGCTGCTCTCGTCCTGAGCACTCGGAGAAGAGCCAGATGGAGGAGAGGTCGGACTTGCCCTTGAGTGCTGCCATGTACCAAGCGTACCGGTCAGGTCAGTTCACGCGCTCGTAACAGAGCAGGAACAGACGGGAAATCCTCAGTCTCCATACTGATCACACACGCTCCTGAGGGGGGACGCGTGATCGATCAACGGCGCTCGATCATGGAAAGCCTCGAGGGACCGACGATGTGAGAGGAGAGCAAACGTGTTACAAGCTGTGACGCTTATCCCGTATCCATCGTGGCTCAACACCGGGGACAACACCTGGCAGTTGGTTGCAGCCACGCTGGTCGGCCTGATGAGCCTGCCAGGGATCGCCGTGCTCTACGGCGGGCTCCTGCAGCGCAAGTGGGTCGTCAACACCATGTTGATGGCGTTCTCAGGGTTCTCCCTGGTCGTCATCGTCTGGGTCCTCTGGGGCTACAACATGGGCTTCGGCACGTTTGCCCACTGGGGACCCACGGGGTCCTTCTGGGGCGACTTCGTGGGCATCCCGCACCCGATCGTCTCTCACTTCGGTGAGCAGAACCAGGCGGTCTCGGGGGCGAACACCCTGGTGCCGTTCCACTTCCCGACCGCCACGCTGGCGTACTTCCAGCTGGTGTTCGCCGCCATCACCCCGCTGCTGTTCCTGGGCTC
>Ga0164297_10006034_pt1 | contig 10205 bp, 15 predicted proteins | sample GEODES058metaG_FD_113539 | JGI IMG/M metagenome (GOLD analysis project Ga0164297, IMG submission 113539) | Dystrophic lake water microbial communities from Trout Bog Lake, Wisconsin, USA - GEODES058 metaG | ecosystem: Environmental > Aquatic > Freshwater > Lake | place: USA: Trout Bog Lake...
TGCATACGGCGGGATAAATCCCATGCTGATTTCTTCGCTTGAAAACTCCCCTACGATTGGAGACAGCATAAGGATCTTGCCTATGAATGGATCCAATTTCGACAACGCATGAAGCAACAAATAGCCACCGAAAGAGTTGGCAATGATCTTGGCATCATCGCGCCAAAAGTGTTCTTTTATATCGTTGGCGATCGTGGACACTTGATCGTTGAAATCAAGCTTCTTAAAGTCACCCACCGTCTCTTGTCCAAGGGCCTCGTACCCCGACTAAGGCCTGACCTAATCCGTTGGTAATACGCCCCCATGACACGGAAGGTAATAGATAAGAGCGTAGTGCGTTTTCATTAAATTCATATCTTGTTTGTAGTTCCCAAATATCTGCAAACATTACTTCTTCTTGGTAGCACCAGATATTTTATTTTTTTTCACTTGATTCAATAATTATTTTTCTAGCGTCGTTGAACTCTGATTCATAAAAATCTTCAATAGTCTCAAAGTACCCGCTTATGGAAAAACCTGCTGAAGTTCTTAGCTCTAGATGAAGATGTGAAGCAGTTTTCAACATCAACTTAACCCTTGGGTAAAACAATGGAATTTCTGTTTTTTCCAAATGAGCCAAATGTTTATTCCTGTAATCGACTATCGATTTTCCACCCTCTTCAAATTCACTTTTAGTTATCGAAGAAGAGATGAACATTTGATTAAGCCATTCGATATGATTAGGGAAAAAGCTCTTCCAATTGTGGATGGAAAAATTTTTATTATCTTGACTCTTATCAATGAAAAGCTTGCACCAATCCAGAGTTGCAATGTCTAAAAAATTACCGTTTGTTCTAATCCAAAAATTTTCATTGTTAAGCAAAACTTTTATGCCATCTTTTTCGATCCAGCCAGCGCTGTAACAAGCTAAGTTACTGATGCAACTTTCAGCCAATTTTAATGATCGAAGTGCATCAGATAACACAGGAACGTTTAATTGTTCATTTGTCATATTTTTCAACTTGGTTATCATATTAAAGTTCCATATGCTCAATTATCATGATCTCATACAAACCATTTGCGCTATGCCTGTCATGACCGCGATTACGGTTCAAAAAAGCACTATGTTTTCTGGCTAAAAACCACGCTTTTGACCCGATAACGCACTTTTTGTCTGACTTATTGTTTTGAAGGGGTGCTGGGCGCGTGAGTGCATTACCAACTCGTCCTTGTCTCTTTCGTCATAGCCATTGGTCATGGGCTCAATGGGGGTCACAGGTTTTTGGATGGGGGTTGGTGGCTGCGGGTAGATTCTTTGCTGGGGGTTGGGTTTCATCAGCTCCTTGTGAAGGTGCTGGGCCAGCTGTTGATGCTGCTGGGCCTGCTGTTTTGTAGCTTGAGTTGGAGTCACTTGCTGGGGGTTTGGCTTGGATAGAGGTTTTGGAGCTGGGGCCATTGGCGCACGCTTGGGCTTAACTGCCTTGGCCTTTGATTTGGATGAAGCTTTATGTGAAGTTTTTGGGATGGGTCTGGCAACAGGCTTTGCCGGGCTAGCCACCCTACCCTTCAGGCTTGATGATTGAGGCACCTGGGTGTTGTCAGCATGTGGGACTGGCTGAGCAAATGCTGCCCACATCTTGTCAGATATCAACTTCCAAAGTGCCAGTTGGTCCTCTGGGTTTGCAATTTCCATAAATCTCATGTTTGGTCTCCTTTTCCTACATTTATTTATCCGTTGCCATAAATAAATGCATGCGAATATTTGAGCTTGCCAAACCGAAATCACCAGAGCAACTGAGACTTGATCAACTGAAAGCCTCAAGCAACCGTGCCACTGATGCGCTGAAAGTTGAACGTGAAAGACAAAAGGCACAACGCGCACAAAAGGCTTTGAGTCAAGTACTCAAACCCAAATCGAACACGATCAAACCAATTCAACCAATCAAACCCAGATAGCCAAAAGAAAGCCGACGCTAAGGTCGGCTTGTTAAACATCTATGTGTTTAATTGGCTTTGGCTGGAAGCTTAAGGGTTGGACGTTTGCCTGAAGTCGCTTCTTTGTCAAAGCCAGCTTTGACCAGTCCGCTAACAGCTTCAATGCGCCCATCAAGTTCGCCCGCATCTACAGCCGTTCGCAATACTTCAAGCGTTGTGATAACGCCTGCAATGTTTTCTGTCTCGATGGCATTCTTGCCTTCGACAACTTCAAGTGTGCGAGCACCATAGCGAACAGTGATACACATCTTGCCGTTATCGCTTGGCCACCACCATGGCTTCAAGCGCTTGGGGATCTCAACCTTGCGCGTCTCCCCCGTTGCTTCATCTTTAACGCTGCGGATCTTTACTGGCACAAACTCAGTTCCAGATTGAACGGCCTTGGCCATTTGTATCTGCTCATGAAGTTTGTTGCTAAGTTTTAGACGACGAGCATGCTTAGGACTATTGCCCTGTTGAGGCTTGCTGGCTACGAATTTCAATGCACTTAAACCTGACATTTGATACTCCTTGTGTGTTGCAGGAATAACTAATTTATTGTCAGACCATGGCTCTGGACAACCGAAATGATTGGTAACCCGACAGATTGGAAGGACTCAGACCACTGAAGTTCATGTAAATTTCAGAACGTTAATTCACTTCCACTAGTCTACGGAATGTTAATCAGAAATTCTTTAGTCAAAAGTTAGGTTAATACGCCGTCTAAAAAAGCAAAGCCCGATAAGCCTTCAATCCACCGGCGATGTAACGGGCATTGACATAGCCCATTTGCCGCAAGGTGTTGGCCGACAACGCACCTCGGTTGTTGGCATTGCAATAGCAGAGGACGGTGGTATTTAAGTCGGGCAAAACACCCTCGATATTCATCTCCAGCTTGCCCCGACTCACATGCACAGAGCCCTCCATATGGTCGGCGTCATGCTCTTCTTTGTCACGAATATCCAGTGCCACAGCGCCTTGAGCTAAGAGCGCATCTACTTGGCCCGGTGAGACGCTATGTACCTGAGCCATGGCGGTATCTGCCAACTGCTGAAATTTCTGTGTATAGGCCATATTCCTCTTTCAAATCTTCAATAACTCAGATGAGTGGACTTACCCCAAAACACGCGGTAGGCAAACACCGTGTACCCGATGATCACGGGAAACACTACCACCACACCGTAGAAGATGACTAGCAATGCTTCGGGGGCACTGGCAGCTTGCCAAATGTTGAGCTTGTCAATCACCAACCAAGGGAACAAGCTGTACGCCAGTCCGTAAAAGGACAGCAGAAAAATGCCCACGGTGCTGGCGAAAGGCACGCCTGCGCCGTATTGGTTGCCCTGCGCAAAGCGCACCGGCAAGCGCTTCAAACTGCGATGGATGACCACAAACAAAGCAATGGTCACCATGGGAATCGGCAGCAACATCAGCAAGTTGGGAAAGCTAAACCATTTTTCAAAAATACGTGGGCTCACCCAGGGTGTGGCCACTGAAATCGCCACAACCCCTACGGCGGTAAGCCACAAACTGCCTTGCGCCCAAGCCACGGCCCTGAGTTGCAAAGCCCCTTCGGTCTTCATGATCAACCAGCCAGCCCCTAACAAGCGGTAAGCAAATGCCAAGCAAAAACCAATCAAAGCACTGAACATATAAGCCTCAGAGTCTTGCTTGAACCCGAGGATGAGTTGACCCAGCATGAAGCCCTGCGACCACGAGGCCAACAATGAGCCCATGTAAAAGGCCTTGTCCCACAGTGGGCGATCGTGCTCCTTAGCCTTGACCCGAAAGTCAAACGCCACGCCTCGCAGCGACAAGGCTACCAACATGAGCGCCACCGGCAGGTACAAAGCACCCAAAATGACTCCGTGCGCCATGGGAAAACCCACTAGCAACACACCAACACCCAACACCAGCCAGGTTTCGTTGGCGTCCCAAAACGGTCCAATGCTGGCGATCATGGTGTTTTTGTGTTCGATCGATTCAGCACTGTTCAAAAGGGCGCCGACACCTAAGTCGTAGCCGTCCAAAATCACGTAGGCCAACATGGATAGCGCCATGACCAAGGCAAACACCAAGGGCAGCCAACCGCCTGGGCTTGTCAAATCCACGCCGAACTCAGACATGACGCATCCCCTTTGTATTCAACTGAGGCTCTTCGCCACCATGGACTGCTTTCTTGGCCAGGTAAAACACCACCGACACATAGGCCGACAAAAGCGCTGCATAGAGCGTGAGGTACATCGCCAACGACAAGGCGATGTTGCTTGGAGGTACTTGCGACGCCGCTTGTGCGGTGGTTAACAGACCATAAACTAACCAGGGTTGACGTCCAATTTCGGTGACATACCAACCCGACACAAGCGCCACCCACCCCGCAAAGGTCATTGCCACCAAGACAATAGCGGTGCGCTTGGACAAGGTGGATTTGAACTTCAATTCATAACTGGCAAACCAGCTAACAGCCAGCATCAGAAGGCCCACGCCAACCATGATGCGAAAAGCCCAAAACACAGGACCCACAGGCGGATGCTGGTCACCAAACTCTTTGATGCCTTTAACCTCGCCATTCCAATCGTGGGTCAGGTAAAAAGAAGCCAATTTCGGGATGGCAATTTCATATTTGTTGGACTGAGTGGTTTGGTCAGGAATGGCAAACAAGACAGCGGGTACGCCGGCTTGGGTTTCCCAAATGCCTTCCATAGCCGCAAGCTTGGCTGGTTGATGGTGCAAAGTGTTTAAGCCGTGCAGGTCACCTACCAAGATTTGAATGGGAATGAGCACTGCCGCTACCATTACACCTGATCGCAATGAGGCCATGACATCTTTGGCCCGGTCACCTCTAAGCCAGCGATAGGAGCTGATACCCGCCAACAAAAAAGAACCCGTCAGACCAGAAGCCAGCAACATGTGGGTCATGCGATAGGGAAAAGACGGGTTGAAGATGACCTCTAACCAACTGGTCACATGGGCTTGCCCATTGATCATCTCGAAGCCAGCTGGTGTGTGCATCCAAGAATTGAGCGCCAAAATCCAAAACGCTGAAGCGGTGGTGCCCAAAGCAACTAACCAGGTGGCTAGGGTGTGAACACCTTCGCTCACACGACCTCGCCCAAACAACATAACCCCCAAAAATGTGGCTTCTAAAAAGAAGGCTGTCAGCACCTCATAGGCAAGCAAGGGCCCAGCCACATTGCCCACGGTGTTCATGAAGCCAGGCCAATTGGTGCCGAACTGAAAACTCATGGTTATGCCACTGACCACCCCCAATGCGAAAGTCAGGGCAAAGATCTTGATCCAAAACTGGTAAGCGTTCATCCAATGCTGTTCACCGGTCGCCACAAAGCGGGTTTTGAAAAACAACAAAAACCAGCCCATGGCAATGCTGATGGTGGGAAACAAAATATGAAATGTGACGTTGGCGGCAAATTGCAACCTAGCCAACGCAATTGGGTCAAGACTGTCCATGGTTTATCTCATTCAGCAGGGGTTTCGGGATGGGTTTTGATGGCGCAGGTGCTGAAGCCAAACAGGGTGTAAGGCATGCAAATGCCAACGACACCGGTGGCCAAGACGATGATGCCCAGCCAACCCCAAACGCCAATGGTACCCGTGGCCGCCAAGATGATCAGCGCCAAACCAGCGACGATGCGAAGAATGCGGTCAATGCCGCCAACGTTTTGAGTCATGGTGATTCCTTGAAAGGTTGTGGGTCTGGTTAAACATTGAGCAACGCAGCGCTGACCCAACGCTCCAAATCGGGGGCCGACATCGCCCCAGGCTGTCTGGCAATTTCACGGCCACCCGCAAAAACCGCCAAAGTCGGAATGCTTCGGATGTTGTACTTGGCCGCCAAGCCTTGTTCGTCTTCGGTGTTGACTTTTACAAAGCGGGCTTTGCCTTGCATGTCTTGGCTGACCTTTTCATAAGCTGGTGCCATCATGCGGCAAGGGCCACACCAAGGGGCCCAAAAGTCCACCACCATGGGTAAATCGCTTTTGGCCAACTGCGCATTGAAAGCAGCTTCACCAAGATTGTCGGGGTGCGCTGTCAACAAGTGCGCTTGACATTTGCCGCAGTTGAGTTCGGCTTGCAATTTGTCAGACGGCACACGGTTGGTGGCGTTGCAATACGGGCAAACTAAGTGCATTTTTTGAACAGTACTCTCAGTCATGGTTTCCTCGCGACGAATCCCACCAGCGCCGACATGCCGCTGTGGCCTGCACCCTCAGTGATGCTGGTTTCATAGATCTCACACACCTGCACTTCAAAGCCAGCAAAGGCTTGGCGCAGCAGGTCTTCGTCGTACAAATGGTCCAACTTGCCGGGGCCGCCGGTGTTGTACTTGAGTTGATTTTTTCCGTAACCCTGAATCACCAACACGCCGCCGGGCTTTAAGCTGCCTTTGATTTTTTCAAACAACTCAACACGTTCATCAGGCGCTGCAAACTGGAAAAAAATGCCTGCCACCAAGTCGTAATGTGCCGAGGGCCAATCAAAAGACTGCCAGTCGCTGCAGGTGAAATTCACCTTGACTTTGTGCTTGGCAGCCAAGGCTTGGGCTTTGGCAATGGCAGGTGCCGAGAAGTCGAAGGCATCGACGCTCAGTCCTTGCTGCGCCAACCACACACTGTTGCGCCCTTCCCCATCGGCCAAAGCCAGTGCATGGCCCTTTCCTAGCAATGCGGCTTGGGACACCAAAAATGCGTTGGGTTCTTCGCCAAAGACATAGTCGGGCGTGGAGAAGCGTTTATCCCAAAGAGTTTGGGGGTTGTTGAATCCGGTCATGGTCAAAGCGCGTTCAAAGGAATTTTGGCGTAGGCAATGCCGTTGTCTTCCTTGGGTGGCAACTCGCCCGCACGGATATTGATTTGCACCGCAGGCAGGATGAGCACCGGCATTTCCAAGGTGGCGTCGCGCTTGGTGCGCATTTCCACAAACTGGGCTTCGCTGATGCCGTCATGGACATGGATGTTCTTAGTCTTTTGCTCGGCAACGGTAGTCTCGAAGTTAACAAGGCGGCCATTGGGTGGGTAGTCGTGGCACATAAAAAGCCGTGTCGCAGGCGGCAAGCTCAAAATCTTGTGTGTCGAGGCATACAAGGTTTTTGCGTCACCGCCGGGGAAGTCGCAGCGGGCTGTGCCCACATCGGGCATGAACAGGGTGTCACCCACAAAAACCGCATCGCCAAACTGGTAGGCCACGCAAGCTGGCGTGTGGCCCGGCACATACATGGTGTGGCCGGTCAAATCGCCCACTTGGATGGCGTCGCCATCGGCAAACAAATGGTCGAACTGCGAGCCATCCGATTTGAAGCTGGCTTCCATGTTGAAGATGCCCTTGAACACTTTTTGCACACCACCGATGTGGTCGCCGATGGCAGTTTGGCCACCCAGGTTTTCCTTCAAATAAGGCGCAGCGCTTAGGTGGTCGGCGTGGGCATGGGTTTCCAAAATCCACTCCACCTTGAGATTATTGGCTTTGACAAATTCGATGACTTTGTCCGCCGACTTGTGACTTGTTCGTCCCGACTTGGGGTCGTAATCCAATACCGAGTCGATGATGGCGCAAGCAGACCCTGGTTTGTCGTAAACCACATAGGTGACGGTCCATGTGGCGGGGTCAAAAATGCCGTTAACTTGGGGCTTATAGCTGGCTGTGCTCATCAATCACTCCTTTTGAATTAAGTTTTCAATATTATATTGACGGATTATTTATTTGTCAATATAATTTAACACACTTAATCGAAAGCAGGAAAACCCGCTCATGGACACCACCACACTGGACCTTGAAAAAATGAAAACCTCAGCCGGCCATGCCTGTCGCCTGATGAAAGTGCTCTCAAATCCCGACCGACTGATGCTGCTGTGCCAGCTCTCCCAAGGCGAAAAGCGAGTCGGTGAACTCGAAGAAATTTTGGGCATCGTGCAGCCAACCTTGTCCCAGCAACTCACGGTGTTACGTGATGAAGAACTGGTGACCACCCGCCGGGAAGGCAAAAACATTTATTACCAAATCGCCAGCCCCCAAACGCTAGCGGTCATGAACGTTTTATTTGAGCAATTTTGCGGACCTCAAACAGGAGACAACACATGAACATCGATTGGGCACATTTCACACCCTTCGCCTCCCTGACGGGCGGCATCATTTTGGGGCTGGCCTCGGCCATCTTCATCTTGGTGAACGGACGCATTTTGGGCATCAGTGGCATCTTGGGCGGACTGTTGCCACCAAAAGTGGGCGATACCTTTTGGCGTGTTGCCTTCCTCCTGGGCATGTTTGCCGCACCCACGGTGTTCCATGCCGTGGTGCCTGCCAACTCCATCACAACGCCGCGCATTGACGCGACCGACGTAATGGTCGTGATCGCCGGTTTGTTTGTGGGTATTGGCACCCGCTATGCCTCGGGTTGCACCAGCGGCCACGGTGTGTGCGGTTTGTCACGCCTCTCGCCTCGCTCCTTGGTCGCCACCCTGTCTTTCATGGGTGCTGGCTTTGCCATGGTCTATGTCATGCGCCACCTCGCCATCATTTAAGGAAAAAATCATGATTCAAAAAAACCATATCCACCACGTCGTTGAATTCATCGTCGGTCTGCTGTTTGGCGTAGGTTTGATGCTCTCGGGCATGACAGACCCCAGCAAAGTCATTGGCTTTCTCGATTTGTTTGGCAGTTGGGACCCTTCACTCGCACTGGTCATGGGTGGCGCCATCATGGTGGGCGTGTTTGCCTTCACCTTCGCCAAAAAACGCACCACCACCTTTTTGGGCGGCGTGTTGCGATTTCCGACCAACACAGACATCGACAAGAAATTGGTCATTGGCAGCTTGATGTTTGGCGCTGGCTGGGGCATGGCGGGTTTTTGCCCCGGCCCCGCGTTGGTGTCCATGGCCGATGGTCAGCCCAAGGCGCTGGTGTTTGTGTTGGCCATGCTTGTCGGCATGTTGGGCTTTGAGTTGATGGACCGTTTTGTCCACGTCCCTCGCAAAGCCAAATTGAACGCAGCTTGAACCTCACGATTGGAACTATCATGGAAATAAAAGCACTCACCCCCCACCTTTCCGTCAGCCCCCAGATCTTGGTGGTCGATATGCAAAATGTGGCTGAAGCAGGTTTCAAGGCCATCATTTGCAACCGCCCCGATGGCGAAGCCCCGGACCAACCCAGCTTCAAAGAAATTGAAGCGGCTGCCAACCAGTTTGGTTTGCAAGCCCAGTACTTGCCTGTTGAAACTGGCAAAGTGAGCGACGCGGACGGGAAGACCTTTGGTGAACGGCTGTCCACCCTACCCGGCCCCGTCTTGGCCTATTGCCGAAGCGGAATGCGCTCCACCACCATGTGGGCTTTATCGCAATCGGGTGTCACACCTCTGCCGCAAATTTTAGAAGCTTCGCAAAAAGTTGGGTTTGACATGAAGGCCTTGGTGCAGCGCATCGCCAACGGCGGTAAAACGCCCACCAACCAAGTGGACGCCAGCCACGATGTGGTCATTGTCGGCGGTGGCTCGGCAGGTATTTCCGTGGCTGCCAGCTTGCTGCAACGCAGCCCGCAACTGGACATAGCAATCATCGACCCCGCAGATGCGCACTTTTACCAACCCGGCTGGACCATGGTGGGTGGCGGTATTTTTGAAGCAGCAGATACCGCCCGAACCATGGCTTCTGTTATCCCCACCGATGTGAGCTGGATCAAGGCAGCTGTAGCGGCTTTTGAGCCGGAGCACAACCAAGTGATCTTGGAAGGCTGCCGTGTAGTGAAGTACAAGCAGTTGGTGGTGTGCCCCGGCTTGAAGCTGGACTGGCAAGGCATTGAAGGCTTGAATGAAACATTGGGTCGCAACGGTGTGACTTCCAATTACCGTTTCGACTTAGCCCCCTACACCTGGGAATTGGTGCAAAACTTGAAAGGCGGCAAAGCGCTGTTCACCCAGCCGCCCATGCCCATCAAGTGCGCCGGTGCGCCGCAAAAAGCCATGTACTTGTCAGCTGACTACTGGACCCGTCAAGGTGTATTGAACAACATCGATATTCAGTTTTGCAATTCAGGTGCGGTGCTGTTTGGCGTAGCTGACTATGTACCAGCACTCATGGAATACGTGAAGAAATACCGTATCGGGTTGAACTTTGGCGAAACCTTGGTGGCGGTGGATGGCCCAGCGCACAAAGCCACTTTCATGAAAAACCTGCCCGACGGCAGCAAAGAAAAAGTAGTGCGCGACTTTGACATGATTCATGTGGTTCCACCACAAAAA
>Ga0164297_10006035_pt1 | contig 10203 bp, 6 predicted proteins | sample GEODES058metaG_FD_113539 | JGI IMG/M metagenome (GOLD analysis project Ga0164297, IMG submission 113539) | Dystrophic lake water microbial communities from Trout Bog Lake, Wisconsin, USA - GEODES058 metaG | ecosystem: Environmental > Aquatic > Freshwater > Lake | place: USA: Trout Bog Lake...
CAAAAAAAATTGAAGTTGCACCCAAAGAAGTTATTCATGATGCTATGGCTAGATTAAACGCTTTATTTGAATAAAAAGCCATTGAATTAAATTGATACTATTTTCAAACAAACCTTAGCAAAAATCAATGTTCTTAAAAAAGATATCAAGAAAGAACTAAATGAAACACAGAAAAAGTAAAAACTTTGGTTTCGAATTTTATTAAAAAAGAAATAGTTCCTCTCAGCCCGGCTCAGGAAACGCCTAACAGCATTAACAAATTTATTGGGTTTTTATCAAATAAAACAAACAAGGCATTAACCATTGATCAGATGAATAATGCAACCCAAAAAGCTTGGTCAAAGTCGGAATAAGACTTGTTGATGGATCTGCATGAAATTGGCCTGCCCGGAGGGGATCGAACCCCCGACCCACAGCTTAGAAGGCTGTTGCTCTATCCAACTGAGCTACGGACAGATCGATACTTAAACGTAGATTGCCAGTACGAACAATCAAATTTCAGAGACGCCATTCTAATCGACTTTTGCGAGGTATTCTGACTGAACTTTGAACTAAAGCCGAGAATTAGAGAGCTTGATGGCATGACCTTCTAAATAATCGCTCTCTTACGTAACTCAAATTTCTGAATTTTCCCAGTTGAGGTCTTGGGTATGGGTTCAAAGCGGATATCTCTTGGAACCTTATAGCCAGCGAGTAAAGACTTACAGTGAGCGACCAACTCATCAGAGGTTACAGTTGCATTTGATCTTAACTCTACGTAGGCAACAGGAGATTCTCCCCATTTGTCATCTGGTTTGGCAACTACAGCACACGTCATCACATCTGGATGTCTGTAAAGGGCATCTTCGACCTCAAGGGAGCTGATATTTTCTCCACCAGAGATAATAATATCTTTGCTCCTGTCTTTAATTTTCAAATAACGGTCTGACTCCATGACAGCTAAGTCGCCCGTGTGAAACCAACCTCCTTCAAATGCTTTTTGCGTAGAAGTTGGATTTTTTAAGTATCCCTTCATAACAATATTACCCCGAAACATGATCTCCCCCATAGTTTCACTGTCTGCTGGGAGCTCTTGCATTGTTTCGGGATCCATTAGTGTCATACCCTCCTCCAAAACGTACCTAACCCCTTGACGACCATTTAAACGGGTTTGTTCAGATAAAGTCTCAGACGCCCAGGAATGACGCTTTACAGCCACTGCCGCAGGACCATAAACCTCAGTAAGACCGTATACATGTAGCAGTTCAAAGCCAATTTTGCTCATCCCCTCAATCATCGCAGCCGGTGGTGCTGCGCCTGCGACCATTGCTTTAACTTTGTGATTAATTCCTTTTCTTAATTCGGGGTCGGCAGCAATCAATAAGTTATGAACAATGGGAGCTGCACAATAATGATCTACCTTGTATTTTGCTATCGCGCCCAAAATTGAGGGGGCGTCGACTCGCCTTAAACAGATATGCGTGCCTCCAAGCAATGCAATAGTCCAAGGAAAGCACCATCCATTGCAGTGAAACATGGGTAAAGTCCAAAGGTAAACTGGAAACTCAGGCATGTGCCAAGTCAGTGCCTGACAAGTTGCGTTAAGGTAGGCTCCCCTATGATGAGTAACTACACCTTTTGGATCTCCAGTAGTCCCAGATGTATAGCTCACCGCAATTGCGTCCCATTCGTCATCGGGACCTTTTAGGAGTGGGACTGGCTCAAAAGAAGAAATCCATGATTCATATTCAAACTGCCCGAGTCTTTCTCCTGGGCCTGAGAACTCAGAGTCATCGACATCAATAACAATCAACTCCCGGGCGTACTGATCTTTTAACATCTCTAAAGCAGTCTCCATGACGGGAGAAAACTCTCGGTCAGTAATTAAGACTTTAGCCTCGCAGTGATTTATTTGCCATGCAAGCAAATGTGCGTCTAACCTTGTGTTGAGGGTGTTTAAAACTGCATTGATCGCAGGCACAGCGTAATGAGCCTCAACCATTTCAGGGGTATTTGATAGCATCACGCTTACTGCGTCCCCTTTTTTAACTCCTATAGAGGTGAGTGCACTTGCAAGCCTAGCCGAACGATCCCGAACCTCTTTCCATGTGTATGTCCTGGCCCCATGCACAGTTGCAGCAAGGTCGCCGTAAACCTCAGCACTACGCTCAACAAAGCTCACAGGAGAGAGGGCTACAAAATTAGCCTTGTTTTTATCTAAATCTTTATCGAATATAGAAATCGTCATAATCGCTCGCTCCGTATCTGCTTTATTGAAAGATGTTCTGTTACTTTGTTTATCCTTACGCGAATCAAATGAATCCAAACAAATTAAAAGACAATTCTATACCCCTACTGATTGTGCGACTACTATTGTGAATACGTATTGATTCAGCACAGCTAAGAAGTTATCAAACAATCACCTTCAATGGACCTTATATGAGTCGATCCATAAACTGGGCTTGAAATGGAGATTGAGTTTTAGAAAATAATATTAATTTACTAAATCCAAGCTGAAAAGCAGCTTATATTTGGTGATTTAGGTGGTCGGGGCGGTGGGATTCGAACTCACGACCCTCTGGTCCCAAACCAGATGCGCTACCAGGCTGCGCTACGCCCCGACTAATTTCTATTGTAACCTGTACTAAGGGTCTTTCGCGGCGGAATAACTCAAAAAAAGACAATATTTAACGTATTTGAATATTTTTCAAATTCAGTTGTTCAAAGTAAAAAGGTCTATGAATCACACGGAATTATCCAACATGAGTCTTTTTAAAGGAAAATGCATCTTTTCTGCTGATGAATTTAATGCAATTTTTTAGAAGGTCAAAGATGAACTCAATCTTTTTTAAAAGGTATTACTTAAAGTGCTTCACCGCCAACATGAGGGTACCCACTATTACATTGATATTTAGCGCATTAGCACTTCATAATTGCGTAGCTTTTGCAGGTAAAACACTAGATTCAGTTAAACAAAAAGATGTAGTTACTTGCGGAGTTAATACTGGGTTAGCTGGGTTCGCCCAGGCTGATGCTCAAGGCAAATGGAGCGGACTTGATGTGGACATGTGTCGAGCAGTTGCTGCTGCAGTTTTAGGTAGCGCTGAGAAAGTCAAATATGTGCCCCTCTCTGCTCCCCAAAGATTCACAGCCCTTCAGTCAGGAGAAGTGGATATTCTGTCTCGAAATTCTACGTTTACTTTAACCAGAGACGCCTCATTAGGGCTGAGCCAGACCGTGGTGACGTTCTTTGACGGGCAAGGTTTTATGGTCCCCACTCAGTCAAACATAAAATCGGTAAAGCAACTCAAAAACGCTACTGTTTGCGTCCAGTCGGGTACAACGACAGAGAAGAACTTAACCGATCTATCAAAAGCAAACAAACTAGACATAAAGCCAATCGTTTTTGAAAAACTCGAGGCAGCGAATTCTGCCTACTTTGCCGGTCGATGCAAAGCCTACACAACGGACGCTTCTGGTCTTGCATCAATTAGAGCAAGAGAGGCAAAAAACCCAAAAGATCACATTATTTTGAGCGAGCTCATATCAAAAGAGCCAATGGGACCCATGGTAAAGAGGGGAGATGACGAATGGTTGGCCATTGTCAAATGGGTGATATACGGTCTGATAGAAGCCGAGGAGTACTCAATCACGTCTGCTAACTTAGAGCAACTCAAAGCAGATAGCCAAGATCCAAAGGTGCTTCGAATGATTGGTAAATCTGAGGATATGGGTAAATTACTTGGACTTGACCGTGAGTGGCTGTCAAAAGCAATTCTTGCTACCGGTAATTATGGAGAAATATATGAGAGAAATGTTGGTGAGAAAACGTCTTTGGGCCTCAAAAGAGGTCTGAATGCGCAGTGGACCAAGGGGGGGCTGATGTATGCAATGCCCATTAGGTAAGTCGCAGTAAAGACAATGTTTTTAAAAAGCTTACTGCGTAAACAATCCTTTAGAGCAAAACTTTATCAAGTTTTGCTTTTGATCAGTCTTAGCCTGGGGCTTGCTTACTTGTTTTCAAACACAATGCAAAACATGCATCAAAGAGGAATTCAAGGAGGATTTGGATTTCTATTTGATCCAGCTGGGTTTGATATCAGCGAGTCTTGGATTGAATTTAACTCAGATGAATCGTATGCCAAAGCTTTTTTGGTGGGTTTAATCAACACCATCAAGGTCTCGCTCATATCCATCATGACCTGCACTGCTCTTGGAATACTTTTAGGCTTGGGAAGGTTCCAAGAAAACCCGCTGATCAAATTAATTTGCTATCTTTATACTGAGTTTTTCAGGAACATTCCACTACTCATTCAACTCCTGATTTGGTATGTGCTGATGGTTGAGTGGCTCCCCGACTCACAATCCCCAATCCAGATAAGTTTTTTAAATTTTAATTTCTTCCTCAGCAAAGACGGTTTTGCATTCCCCTGGTTTAATGACCTTGTTACAGGCTACGCATTTGTATCGCCTGAGTTTATTGATTCAAACATAACTGGTGGAGCCACACTCTCCCCGGAGTTTATGGCTTTGTATATAGGCTTAAGTATTTATACAAGTGCATTTATTGGTGAGTTGGTTCGAGCAGGGCTTTTAGCTATCAACAAGGGGCAAATTGAGGCTGGTCTGAGCCTGGGAATGACCCAGCAACAAGTCACTAAACTGATCGTAATGCCTCAAGCTCTGAGGGTCATCATCCCTCCCCTGACCAATCAGTATTTGAATTTAATTAAGAACTCTTCCCTGGCAGTTGCAATTGGCTACCCTGATCTTGTTAATATTTCAAATACAGCCTTGAATCAAACAGGGCATGCGTTGGAGTGTGTTTTCATTATTATGGCTATATATTTGGTTTTGTCACTTCTTACCTCATGGCTGATGAACACCTACAACAACCGGGTGATGCTACGTGGATAAAGAGAACCCTCAGGTTAATGAGAGACCAGGCGCTCAAAAAGCGACTGAGTCAATAAATGTCGCTAGCTCTCAAAGTAACAATAGCATCATAGGTGCTACAACTTTACAGCGTAAACAAAGCCACCCAAGTTTTGCATCAAATTCAACAAAACTATGGGCTGTCTTAATCCGCTCTCTTTTTGGTAACCCGCTCAAAATAATATCAACCCTTGTAGGCCTTGGTATCTGTATTTTGCTAATACCACCTTTTATCGAATGGGGCATTGTCAGTGCCGTATTTTCTGCAGACCCTGTAGCGTGCCAAGAGGCAAGAGGAATTGGTGCTTGTTGGGGAGTGATAGTTGAGAAGTACCCACTGATTTTATGGGGGAGATTTCCCTACGCCCAACAGTGGCGCCCACAACTCAGCACAGCCTTGTTGCTAGTGCTGATCGTAAGAAGCAGCTTGAATAGGGTGACTTTTACTCAACTGTGCGCTGAGTGGTTTTGTATATTGGGATTGATTTTCGTTTTAATGAGTGGCTATTTAGGTCCACTTGAATTTTTAAGAAATAGCGTTCTTACCCCCCTTTTCGGGCAACCCTTTACTGTGGTGTCAACAGATCTTTGGGGTGGGCTACCTTTGACTTTGATGCTTTCGTTTGTGTGCATTGTTCTTGCAAGTCCACTGGCAGTTTTTTTAGCTCTAGGACGTCAAAGTCAATTACCAATTTTTAGCGTACTGAGCAAAACCTACATAGAACTTTTAAGAGGAGTTCCCCTGATTAGTGTTCTATTCATGGCAAGTTACATGTTTCCTTTACTCCTTCCTAGCGGATATTCTCCAGATGTTTTGATACGAGTTGTCCTGGGTATTTCACTATTTGCAGCCGCCTATCTAGCTGAGATCGTGAGAGCCGGTTTACAGGCTATTCCAAAAGGTCAGCTAGAGGCGGCTGACTCTTTAGGGCTTGGGTATTGGCAAACCCAGTACTTGGTTGTACTCCCTCAAGCTCTCAAAATTGTGATTCCTGGAATGATGAACAGCTTCATCGCAATCTTTAAGGACACCTCCCTCATCACTATCGTCAGTCTTTATGAGTTAACCGGCTCACTCTCACTTGCACTGAATGGTGACGCGCTTTGGCGTCCATTTAAATTAGAGGGGTATCTTTTTATAACGCTTATTTACTTTGTTTTTTGTTTTTCAATGTCTAGGTACAGTCTTTGGTTAGAGAAAAGACTGAATCATTCCTAAATATTTCTTTGATAATTAACAAAAATTTTCTCACAGAGGAAAAAGATGGTTATCAAATTCTAAAACCTAAACAAAGGCTTTGAAAAATATCATGGTCTCATGAACATCAAAATAGACAATATAGAGATAAGTCTACAATAGGACTTAGTTTGAACCAAACATCTTAATGACATGACAAAAACTAAACGAACTAAATTGGCTATTATCGGCGCGGGACCCTCCGGACTCTTGCTCGGAGCTTTGTTACACAAGGCTGGAATCGACAATGTAATTTTAGAGCGTCAAAGCGCGGACTATGTTCTATCAAGAATTCGAGCTGGTATTTTGGAGCAAGTGACTGTAGATTTATTGCATGAGGCCGGCGTTGGGTCTGGGGTAGATAACCACGGTACGGTTCATCACAGCATTGAACTTGTTTTTAAAAATGAGAGACACCCTATTGACGTTACATCACTCACGGACGGCAAAGTGGTGACTGCTTACGGACAAACAGAGGTCACCAAAGATTTGATGGAGCACAGGGCTTTTAATAAACTAGAGACTATTTATCTGGCAGCTGACGTTGAACTGCATGATTTTGAGAGTCAAAATCCTCAGATCACCTACAAGATTGGAGATGAGACGCATACCCTTCATGCGGATTTCATAGCAGGTTGCGACGGCTTTCACGGTGTTTGTCGAGCCAGCGTTCCAAAGGGTTCAATTAAAGAATACGAGAAAGTTTATCCTTTCGGTTGGCTTGGTATATTGGCTGACGTACCCCCAGTCTCTCCTCACGCCATTATTTATGCTAACAGTGACCGTGGCTTTGCTCTTTGCTCTATGCGCAGTATGACCCGAAGTCGTTACTACATTCAGTGTGCAATGGAGGATAAGGTGGAGACTTGGTCAGATGATCTTTTCTGGGCTGAGTTGAAAAAAAGATTGGATCCAGAACTTGCTTCAAAAATAATTACTGGCCCATCTATTGAGAAAAGCATTGCCCCACTTCGGAGTTTCGTTGCTGAGCCGATGCGGTTCGGGCGTTTATTCTTAGCCGGGGACGCTGCTCATATTGTTCCCCCCACCGGTGCTAAGGGACTTAATCTGGCCGCAACAGATGTCAAATATTTAAGCACAGCTTTTATTGAATACTACAAAGAAAAAAGCTCTGCAGGAATCGACCATTACTCATCAAGATGCTTGAAAAGGATTTGGCGGGCAGAGAGATTCTCTTGGTGGCTGACCTCTTTAATGCACCGATTCCCAGATACAGAGGGATTCGGTCAAAAAGTTCAAGAAGCAGAACTCGATTACTTAGTTCACAGCAAAGCTTTATCCAAATCATTGGCAGAGAACTATGTAGGTTTGCCGCTTGATTTCGCTGAGTAATAGGTACCGTCCAAAACACCAAACCTCACTTAGCCAAAACTAATCTCATCTGCCTAATCTCATTTACCTAATCTCATTTACCTATTTTCCTGTTCCCTGATCTGAGGTTGGGCGAAGACTTGGGAGCTGTATTGGATTTGTTTTCTACGCCTCTAGGAGGAAGTCCAGTATGCTGGGTCAAGAGTTGACCTTTCTTGACAGGAGTCTTTTTTGCTGAGGAAGGCGTAGGCGTACTGTTGGACCTTCTTGCGCTCTCATAGCCCTGTGTGTTTAGGGGTTGGTAGGTCGGTATTAGGTGCTGACGTCCATTGCCAATCAAATCACTACGTCCCATAGCCTTAAGAGCCTCTCTAAGTAGGGGCCAATTTTTGGCATCATGCCACCTAAGAAAAGCTTTATGTAAGCGCCTGCGCTTCTCCCCCCTAACAATGTCTACAGGCTCACTGTTGCTACTGATTTTTCTTAATGGATTACGACCTGAGTGGTACATTGCAGTTGCTGTTGCCATGGGACTAGGATAAAAAGTCTGAACCTGATCCGCTCTAAAGTTGTTCTTCTTTAGCCAAAGTGCAAGATTCATCATGTCCTCATCCTTGGTACCAGGATGAGCGGCAATAAAGTAGGGTACTAAAAACTGTTTTTTTCCAGCCTCAAGACTGTATTTTTCAAACATTTGCTTGAAGCGATCATAAGACCCTATTCCAGGCTTCATCATCATGGATAGGGGACCACCTTCTGTATGCTCAGGCGCGATTTTCAAATATCCACCGACGTGGTGAGTCACCAATTCTTTTACATATTCCGGGCTCTCAACTGCTAGGTCATAGCGTAGCCCTGAACCAATAAGTATTTTCTTAACCCCCTTAAGAGCCCTAGCACGTCTGTATAGCTTTATGAGAGGCCCGTGATCTGTATTTAAGTTTGAACAGATACCTGGGTAGACGCAACTGGGTTTGCGACAGGCGCTCTCTATCTCGGGGGTTTTACAACCTATTCTGTACATGTTTGCAGTTGGACCACCAAGATCGCTGACAACACCAGTAAACCCTTTGACCTTATCTCTGATATCTTCAATCTCTCTGATGATCGAATCTTCACTTCGACTTTGAATGATTCTTCCCTCGTGCTCAGTGATTGAGCAAAACGTACACCCACCAAAACAACCCCTCATGATGTTGACAGAGAAACGAATCATCTCCCAAGCGGGTATCTTTGTTTCGCCCTCATGCGATCCCTTTGAGTCGGCATAACTTGGGTGAGGACTTCTTGCATAAGGCAAATCAAAAACAGCGTCCATTTCCTGTGTTGTCAGGGGTATAGGCGGTGCATTTAGCCAAACATCTTTTGCTGTATGTCCCTCTCCGTGGGCTTGCACAAGTGCCCTGGCATTACCAGGGTTGGTTTCTAAATGCAAAACTCTGTTTGCATGGGCGTACAAAACAGGATCGCTTCTGACTTTCTCGTAACTTGGCAAACGAATTACAGTCCTGTCTTTGGGCAGTTTAGCAATCTTCTTTCTGAGAGCGCTTTGCGCACTTTCAACAAATTTGATGGGGAAAGTGCTTGAGGTTTCACTTGAGTTTAAGTTACCAGCGGGAGAGGCTGCATTTTCTGAAACATTTATCTTGGCTGAACTAGATTCCTCCCTTGAACAACTCTCCCCCTGCTCGGCTGCTTGCTCACTGATCATGAGGTACGGATTAACGTGGGCGTCCACTCGTCCAGGTTGATCAACACGGGTTGAGTCTATTTCTGACCACCCCTCAGGCGTGGACCGGCAAAGGAATGCGGTGCCACGGATATCTGTAATTGAAGAAATGGGTTCACGAGCTGCAAGTCTGTGAGCAAGCTCCACAATCGCTCTTTCTGCGTTTCCGTAAAGTAATAAATCACATTTACTGTCAACAACAATAGATCTTCGTACCTTGTCTTGCCAATAATCGTAGTGAGCAATCCGCCTTAATGAGCCCTCAATCCCGCCCAAAATAATAGGAACCTCTGGATAGGCTTCTCTACATCTTTGGCTATACACCAATGCACTTCGGTCGGGTCTTTTACCCCCGACGCCACCTGCGGTGTATGCGTCGTCACTTCTAATCTTTCGATCAGCCGTGTATCGGTTGATCATGGAGTCCATGTTGCCGGCAGTTACCCCGAAAAAGAGATTCGGTTTACCCAAAACTTTATAAGGATCCGCACTTTGCCATTCTGGTTGAGAAATGATACCTACCCTAAAGCCCTGGTCTTCAAGTAAACGACCAATAATCGCCATACCAAAACTTGGATGGTCAACATAAGCATCCCCGGTTACAACAATGATGTCACAGGAGTCCCAGCCAAGCGTATCCATTTCTGCTCGTGACATGGGCAAAAAGGGAGCTTTTCCAAACCGACTCGCCCAATATTTTTTGTAACTGGTGATCGGTTTAGCTAAACGCTCAAAATAAGAGACATCAAGCGGGGCATTCATATATTTATATTTGTATTTTTATACGATTGTAATCTTTTAGTTCATATGAGTAGATTTAGTAGGGGCATTTAAGCACTTAGTCAAGTTCGTTAAATTCAACCACCCAAACTCCAATTTTAGGGAAGTTAAAATAAGGAGCAGTCTTAAATCCCGGTGTTTCTTAAATTCATGGGGTAATTTTCTCAACAAACTCAAAAATGTTCCAAGTACTGGCTGCATCAGACTTAAG
>Ga0164297_10006036_pt1 | contig 10202 bp, 11 predicted proteins | sample GEODES058metaG_FD_113539 | JGI IMG/M metagenome (GOLD analysis project Ga0164297, IMG submission 113539) | Dystrophic lake water microbial communities from Trout Bog Lake, Wisconsin, USA - GEODES058 metaG | ecosystem: Environmental > Aquatic > Freshwater > Lake | place: USA: Trout Bog Lake...
ACCAAGGCCACAATCGCAGGCGATGTCCGTGCAATGATTGTGGTTGGCCCTCCTGGTGTAGGCAAGAGCTATGGTGTAGAAAAGCAGTTGGAGCATTCAGGCCTGTTTGACAAGTTGAGCGGTCGCAAGATCAAGTATGAAGTGATCAAAGGTGCCATGACTCCGATTGGTTTGTACTGCACACTGTACAAACATTCAGACCGTAACAATGTGCTGGTGTTTGATGACTGTGACTCGGTATTCCAAGATGACCTTAGCTTGAACATTCTCAAAGCGGCCTTGGATTCGGGCAAGAAGCGTAGAATCTACTGGAATTCGGACTCAGCCATGTTGCGTCGTGAAGGCGTTCCTGACATGTTTGACTTCAAAGGTGCCTGTATCTTTATTACCAACTTGCAGTTCCAGAACCTTAAGAGCAAGAAGTTGCAGGACCATTTGGAAGCCCTACAGAGTCGTTGTCACTTCTTGGACTTGACTCTTAATACCATGCGTGATCGTTTCTTGCGTATCAAACAGATCTACAAGAAAGGTGAACTGTTTGCTGACTACGACTTTACCCAAGAACAAGGTGATGAAGTTATCGAGTTCATGGAACAGAATCAATCCAAGTTGCGCGAAATGAGCTTGCGTATGGCGCTGAAGATTGCGGATCTGACCAAGGTTAGCGAGACCAATTGGAAAGCCTTGGCGGCCACTACTTGTATGAAAAATAATTAATCGGGTAGTTAACCCGGTTAAGTAACAGTAGCTCCTGGGTAGACGAAACGCTACCCATTTTGCAACAGGCCTTTAGGGGCCTGTTTTTTTGACTTGGCAGTTTAAATATGCTACAATAACATATGATCTTATGCGTTGAGTTGGCCCACGAGCTGACATTGGAATTCCAAATTTTGGATACGGATCTGGCTCAACTGTGGCTAGAACGCATGAACCAGCGAGATCACTATCCGTTGGATCATCCAGATCGTTTTTATGGGTTCAACACAACGGAACAAGAACAAGCTCGGGCCCTGGCAATGATACAAGACACAATCAAAGCCATCAACCAGTACAGTCCTATCATTGAGCGACAAATTGACACAGTTGATGATCAGGATACATTGAATTATCTGCATAGTATTTTTGAACGCTATCATGGTCTTTTAGATCAGCAGGATCAAGAATTTTTTGTCTCGGCACCGCTGGAAGTCAAACAGGCCTTGGCCGACCTGAATATCAATGTACACCGATGTGAAACGGCGGCTCGTGGCAATCGTCCTAGATTTGTTTGCACCTGGTATGGGCTACCCAAGACCAAAACACTTTCTACTAAGTTGATCAAACAGTACGGAACGCTCACTCCTAAGTTTGGGTCGGTCTGTTTGAACTATTGTGAAATAGGCAAAACCCTAGAGGATCTGACCCAAGATCGAGATAACTACATAAGTGCCGATGCATTCAAACCGTTTAGGTCGTATTCTGCGGATTTTAATGTTAGACTACATGAAGATACTGTGTACGACGCCGCTGAAAAAATCTCTAGAATGCAACAGTATTATTTAGATCACAGGTCCTTTTTTTATGATCGCGGATACACTGCATTTCAAGATCCACACTTATTACCATTGAGATTTCCAGTTGCCGAACTGATTGAAACTATGCCACGGCAACAACTTTTACAAGAAATACAACAACGACAACAAGTCACACAGGTTTATATCAAATGAAAACAGCCAGAATCATAGTGCGTGACGAAGTAAACATCAAAATAGAAGGCCTTGAACTGGATGCTCGTCGAGCCTTGGTCAATGCGTTCAAATATGATGTTCCGGGTGCCAGATACTTGCCAGCAGTTAGACTGGGCCGCTGGGACGGCAAGGTCTCATACTTCCAGCTGGGCGGTAGCAGTTATGTGAATCTTCTGCCGGAAATTATTCCTATCCTGGAAAAGTTCAACTACGATATTGAGCTGGATGATCAGCGAGACTACAGTGTCAATTTTGCTTTTGAACAGGTCACTGAATCCACATTCAGTCACATAGCCTGGCCCAAAGGTCATCCTATGGAAGGCCAACCCATGCAGTTGCGTGACTATCAGGTCGAAATCATCAACAATTTCTTGGCCAATCCGCAGTGCATACAGGAGATTGCCACCGGCGCAGGCAAAACAGTTATCACAGCTGCCTTGAGTAATGCAGTAGCACCCCTGGGTCGTACCATTGTGATTGTGCCCAACAAGAGTCTGGTAACACAGACCGAAAAAGACTACATTAACATGGAGCAGGATGTGGGTGTGTACTTTGGCGACCGCAAGGAGTGGGGCCGCCAACATACTATCTGTACCTGGCAGAGTTTGAATGTGCTGTTAAAGAATACCAAAAACTCAGTGGGCGATGTGACCATACAGGAGTTTCTAGAGGATGTGGTATGTGTTATTGTGGACGAGGTGCACATGGCCAAGGCCGATGCACTGAAAACCCTGTTGACCGGAGTCATGAGTCGTATACCCTTGCGTTGGGGACTGACCGGTACTATACCCAAGGAACCATTTGAGTTTCAAGCCTTGAAGTGTAGTCTTGGACCAGTGATCAATCAATTAAGTGCCAGCGAACTACAGGATCGTGGTGTGTTGGCTCAGTGTCATGTGAACATTGTACAGCTGGTAGATCACGCAGAATTTGCCAACTATCAAAGCGAACTCAAGTTCCTGTTGGAAGAACCTGATAGGTTAGATACCATTGCCAATCTAATCCAGCAGGTTAACCTGACCGGCAATACTCTGGTTCTAGTAGATCGTATTGCCGCAGGCCAAGGCTTGATAGAACGCCTGGGCGACAACGCGGTCATGGTATCAGGCGCAACCAAAGCAAAGGATCGGCAGGATGAATATGACGAAGTGGCCGAAGCCACTGGAAAAATTATTGTGGCTACCTATGGTGTTGCTGCTGTTGGTATTAATATACCCCGTATCTTTAATCTTGTTCTTGTGGAACCTGGCAAAAGTTTTGTCCGGGTCATACAAAGCATTGGAAGAGGAATACGCAAGGCCGAAGACAAAGACCATGTGCAAATCTGGGATGTAACCAGCACCTGCAAGTTTGCCAAACGGCACTTGACCAAACGCAAACAGTTTTACAAGGAAGCCAACTATCCATTTACTCAGGAAAAACTAGAATGGAAATAACGGTTGCAATGACCAAAAAATATGTTACAATAACAATATGAAAATACTAACCTTAGACCATAATCGAGCTTACGATTTAGATCATCTTCCAGAAGAAGTTGATGACATGCGATTTGCCATCTTGGATAACAGCAACCCGCAGGATCCTGATTATCACTATATTCCCTTGATCTTTTTGGAAAGTTTTACCAGCCCAGCTCTGGTCCTACGCATTGGTAACAACATTGTACGCATGCCGGTAGACTGGCAAATTTTAATTGGCGAACCCGATCTTGGCGACTTAGAAGTATTGCCATTGACTTCGATCAATGATCGTGGATTCAAGGCATTTCAGTTCAACCCACTCAGCAGTTTCCGTCCAAGTTTTCTTGACATTGAAATTGTGGATGTGTATCAAGAAGTTACCTGGTATGCACCCAAGTTAAAAAATGGTCAAATGCTGTGTGTACCAGTCGACGACAGTGACGAGCCTGACTGTGTGTATTTTGTCAAAGACATTAGTCGCAATTGTGAAGTCGTGGATTACAACAAGGCCTGGTAGTGGACAAACTCAGTATTGCCAACGAGATGGCGGAATTTGATTGTAAGAATCGCGGATTCTACGACAGCTTGACCGCAGAAGAACGGAAAAAGTTTAGTAACTTCCTTATGATTCGCTGGGGGTCAGCTGTGCAAGGCACCGCAGAACTACAAGGATATTACCTACAGAGTTGTAACCACTATCTGAACAAGCGATTCTTTGACATCAATCGCCATCCCAAGCTACAATGGTTGTGTGCCACAGCAGTTAGCCCAGATCTAGGAGCACAACGACATGTGTGGATTGCGCCCAAGAAAAAAGAACCCGGCGCATCGGGCATTCGTAAACAGTTGGCCGAATTGTATCCACAACTCAAGGATGATGAAATTGCACTCATGGCCGAACTCAATACCAAGAAAGACATTGATGCTTACCTGAAACAACTGGGTCAAGATACAAAACGATGACACGCTTGGTAGTCAACGGCTGTAGCTACATGGACAGTTATGCTCGCGGGCATGGTCATGAGGATCTGGCTCAACAACTAGGACTAGGGTTGGGCCAGTCGTTGGCCTTGCCGGGATCCTGTAACAATCGAATCATTCGTACCACACTCAAAGATTCGTATCAGGCTCAGGAAAAAACTTTGTACATATTGGGATTGACATTTTTAAGAAGAACTGAACTTGCTGTAGCACCGACCAATGATCCTTTTGAAGGACGCTGGATCAGTTTTCAAGAGCGGGCAAACCCACATCATCGTTATGCGGATCATTGGACCTTGAACAATACACAAGACTTTTTGGACATAAAATTACGAGCCGAGCTGTTTGGTCTTGAAGATTTGTTGGAGAATCTTATGTATCAGTTGCTGAGTTTGGCAGGAGATTTGGTACGGAGAGGACACCAGATTTTGATTTTTAGAAATCCTTGGGAAGACTACTACAACATATTGGACAGTGAAAAATTTAAAAATTTGCAAAACTGTGTTAATATAGTGGATGCCTTGCAGTGGGAAGCCATACCTTGGCAGGTCGCACAAGGCATAGAATTTCATGCCAACGATGCACATTTGCCGCAGGGTCTGCGACATCCAGCGCCTGGTCAGCATGGTCCTTTGAACACCTTTTTAGTTGAGTACATTAACCAGCATGCCCTACACCTGCCAATACTGTCGTAAGGACTTTATCAAAGAGTCCAGCCTCACGGTGCATAGCTGTGAGCCGCGTCGTCGCAGGCAGGAAAAAGACGAACCTGGTGTGCGCTTGGGATTCCATGCCTACATCAAGTTTTATGAACTTACCCAGGGCAGTGCCAAGTTAAAAATCTTTGACGACTTTGCTGATAGTCCATATTACAAGGCCTTTGTGAAGTTTGGTCGTTACTGTGTGGATATTCGTGCAATCAATCCAGAACAATTTGTTCGGTGGGTGTTGAAACAGAACAAGAAGCTGGATCACTGGGCCAAGGATACTGTGTATACCGAGTATCTAACCGACTACCTGCGTGTGGAGAATGTGAACGATGCTCTGGCTAGAGCTATCGAGTTCGGCATTGACTGGTCAGAACGGTCAGGACACCCAGCTGAGGATTGCCTACGCTACGGCAATAGCAATGCCATGGTATATGCAGTGACCACAGGTCGCGTCAGTCCCTGGATCATATACAACTGTGAGTCGGGACAGAAGTTTTTATCGGAACTGGATGCCACACAGATTGCCATGATCTGGCCCTACATTGATTCGGACTTTTGGATGAAAAAGTTTCGGGACTATCCAGCAGACCAAGAGTATGTCAAAGATATCTTACAGAAAGCAGGTTGGTAATGAGTGCAGATATTGATATCGACTTGGCCGACAGAGATCAATTGTTACAGTTGATTCAGGCCACGCCGGCCAGACAACATACCCAAGGTCAAGTACGCAAACACAACTCGGGCATATATGTCACAGATATTCCTTGGGATCCAGTCAATGCCTGTGCGGCCATCGACTACGAAACTGCTGAACAGTTGGGCTATTTCAAGATAGATCTACTCAACATGACAGTGTATCAACTGGTTCGAGATCCTGACCATTATCAAGAGATGTTGAGCCTAGAACCCACATGGTCACGCTTGTGGTCTGATCCTGACTGGGCACGACAGTTGGTGCATGTGGGCAATTATACCGAGCTGTTACAATCAATGCGTCCAGATTCAATTCCAAGGATGGCTGCATTTATCAGCATCATACGCCCGGGCAAGGCACACTTACAAAATCGACCTTGGGCCGAAGTGTTTGAATCAGTTTGGGACGGTGATGATTCTAAAGGATTTGTGTTCAAGCATGCACATGCTGTAGGCTATGCGGCCTTGGTGGCCTTGCATATGAATCTGCTTAGTCCATCCGACGCACTAAAGTAATACTGCGTCGTTTTGATTTTTTGCGGCTGATTTCGCTTAGACTGCACACAGGCCCGTGTAGTATTTCCAGATCTTTGTTGACAAAAGTTCTCAGGCAAGATTTAAAAATATCCCATTCTGCTTTGAGAAATATGTTGATGGGTATACTACGATTGCTTTCCCACCACCAAATGTTGGCCAATTCTAGGAATTTACGCTTGGCATCTAGATCTTGTATGTTGCCAAAATCGTAGATGGTGGTGATGGTTTCATCCTGATTTTGTATAATTCCCAAGTACTCAGTGCTGGCATACACGCACAGAGTTATGAATGGGTATTTTTCAGCTAGTTGTTCAAACACATCTTTATTCATAATATGGGATATTTATGTTTTGGAACAGTCTGGTAAAACTATAAATACACTCATGTATTCTACCGACGCCTATATATACCAACAGATAACACAAGTGTTGACCATAGATACCAGCGACGGAGAATCTTTCATTTATAGGTATAACCCCGTGTACGCTAAAAAACTAACAATTAACAAAGGAGTTGACAACGTGTTGTTGTTTCAATTCATAAACCAAGAGGAAAAACCTGTAGATATCACAGGTAGCACATTCATGTTTCGGGTGATCAACACCGAAGGAACTGAAATCATAATTGAAGCACCGTTGGTTACTTTAAATGCGCCCTTGGGTCGTGCAAAGGTTACCCTGCCAGGATCAAGTCTGCTGGAAGTACTAGCACAGCCAGCCAACTACAGCATAACTCGTGCCAGCGGCAACTTAAATGAAGCGGTGTTTGTAAATGCACAAAGTCAATCTCGTGCGCCAGTGGATATCATGGACAGCTCATTTCCACAGCATGTGCCCAGCTGGCCACTTACTATTCCTACAGTCAAACTGTCAGCACAAGGCAGTTATGATGGTGCTGGATTTGCCGACTATCCCAGTTATGCACAATACTATTGGGACGGTAATCCCAACGGAGCCAACTACTGGAACAGTTTTTTAAACACAGAATTCTACAGCAGCTTCATTAAACCTCAAAATCCCATTACCACAATTCAAATGGATCTGGTTGGTTATACTGGAACCATCAAGGCACAGTGGGCCGATGACTACGAGTCAGTGCCTATCAATGCAACCGAATCTACTACCTACTACAATCATACTGGTACCATTTATATGAATGTGCTTGGGTGGTATCCACTCATGCGTCTCTGCTTCAACAACAGTATCTTTGCCGTGCCCAATGGTCAAGGTGTACCGGCCAGTGCCTATGCCATCTGCGACAACGGTGTGGTAACCGATATTGTGGTACAAAATGGTGGTGCTGGCTATTTGGCACCCCCACAGATCAGCATTGTGGGCGATGGTTCGGGCGCAACCGCCGAAGCTACACTGGGTGCCAATGGATCAATTGAAAGTATCACAGTCACGCATGGCGGATCTGGCTATTGGTTGGTACCAAATGCCGGAGTCAACACGCCTTACTATCCTGTGCCGCCTAGTCAACAAGGTGCCTTGGTCTTGATCGGTACCGGGTTCGTAACCAATCTCTACTACAGATAATCCAATCCAGTTGCAATTTGCCAAACAATCTGCTACAATGTAGTATGATTAAATCTATTGTTGGCTTTGGTGACAGCTGGATCTACGGCAACGAAATAGGATCCGATGAACCCGGAGATCCAGTGCGTTTATCTAATTGTATCTTGGGACAGGTTGGCAACAATTTGAACCTGCCTACCAACAATTTAGGTCGTCCTGGATCATCGCTGACCAGCATGCTGTGGCAATTTGCGCACTGGGTTAAAGAAGTCACAAATCCAGCCGAGCATTTGGTCCTAGTAGGACTCACTTACGACTCAAGAGAAAGTTGGTGGCCAGTGGATCAATCCAGCCGCTTGTCAACAAACAAAGGTCCTGTGTATGTGGAATTGCATCAAAAAATCACCCAGAGTCACCGAGACGACTGGAGTGATTTTGTCAAACACTTTTTACAGCACGCTAGTCATGATCAAGTTGATGCCATGCGCTATTGGCAAACAGTAAATTTTCTTGACAGCTATTGTTACAAGCACCGCATACCTTTGTTGCAGATAAATGTGGCACAACCTACCGAACGCATTATGGTTGACAGTTTGTACAAATTTGGAACCTGCATGGTAGACCTGTTGCAAAAAGAAGCGGCGCAATCAAAGATCGACTTGCACGCACCAGGGCGGCATCCCAATGCAACCGGTGCCAAGTTTTTGGCTGATCGCATCACGGAAGAAATATATAATCGCGGACTTGTAAATGGTTGATGTAGTTTCTTTTTTACCGGCAAAACGAAAACAAACTGCTTCGGGCTGGATCAGTTTTAATGCACCTTGCTGTGTGCATCGTGGCGACACGCAAGATAAACGACAGCGCGGTGGAATCAAACCCGGCACAGACGGATCTTGGTCGTATCACTGTTTCAACTGTGGTTATACTGCCAGCTTTGTGTTGGGTCGTACTCTTACTTTCAAAGCTCGTCGCTTGTTGGAGTGGATGAATGTGCCGCAAGAAGAAATTGAACGCATCAATCTGGAAAGCCTCAAGCAAAAATCAATTGAAGGCTTGTTGGGCGAACGGCAGGCGGTGGTCAATCAATTGCAAAATATCACATTTGAAGATAGAGACCTGCCGGCTGATACGCAACCACTCAACGACAAGGCCGAACAATATCTACGGCGCAGATGCATACCTGTAGATTACCCATTCTTGTACAAGCCCATGCCGCGTCCGGGCATTGTGATTCCGTTTACACATGACAATCAGGTGGTAGGACATACCACTAGATTCCTAGATGATCGCACACCCCGGTACATTCAAGACATACAGCCGGGGTATGTGTTTGGTACAGATCTACAAAAGGATTCCTGGCAAACAGTTATAGTTGTTGAAGGAGTATTTGATGCCCTGGCCATCAACGGCTTGGCCGTGTTGCATGCCGAAATCAACGACGCACAGGTTAGGCTTATTCGTAGTCTTGGGCGAGATGTCACGGTAGTTCCGGATCAAGATGAAGCCGGCATGAAACTGGTGGATCGTGCGGTTGAATTGGGTTGGGCAGTCAGCATGCCCGACTGGCCCGCAGATGTTAAAGATGTAAATGATGCAGTAATTCGTTGGGGTAGATTAGCAACCTTGCTAACTATAATGCAAGCAAGAGAAACCAGTCGTATTAAAATTGAACTAAGGAAGAAACAACTTGTTAAAAGATTACGGACTTGATGTCCAACGCCTATTCTTAGAAATGATGTTGCAAGACGCAGAGAGTTATGTGCGTGTGCAGAACATTTACAATCCAGAAAACTTTGATAGAAGTTTGCGACCAGCGGCCGAGTTTATTGCTGAACACAGTGACAAACACAAGACCTTGCCCACCGTAGAACAGATCAGTGCCAGCACAGGAATAAAGCTACAACAAGTTCCAGACCTAAATGAAGGGCACTTTGAATGGTTCATGGATGAGTTCGAGTCGTTTACTCGTCGTCAAGAACTCGAGCGTGCGATTTTAAAATCGGCAGACCTGCTGGAAAAAGGCGAATATGATCCGGTAGAGAAGTTGATCAAAGATGCTGTGCAGATTAGTTTGACCAAGGACATGGGCACAGACTACTGGTCAGATCCGCGTGCCAGGATTGACAAGTATTTCAATTCGGGTGGACAAGTTTCAACAGGTTGGCCACAGATGGACAAGATCTTGTATGGTGGATTCAGTCGCGGCGAGCTGAATATTTTCGCCGGTGGATCTGGTTCAGGTAAATCTTTAGTTATGATGAACATAGCTCTAAGTTGGCTACAAGCCGGACTCAGTGGTGTGTATATCAGTTTAGAACTCTCAGAAGAACTGTGTGCATTGCGAACAGACGCCATGTTGGCAGGCATGAGTACCAAAGAGATTCGCAAGGACATTGATCAGACTGAGCTCAAGGTCAAGCTGGTTTCAAAGAAAGCCGGACAGTATAGAATCAAAGCCTTGCCAGCACAGAGCAACATCAACGACATTAGAAGTTACATCAAAGAAGTGCAAGTGCAGACCGGTATCAAGGTGGACTTTATCATGTGTGACTACTTGGACTTGTTGATGCCGGT
>Ga0164297_10006038_pt1 | contig 10201 bp, 14 predicted proteins | sample GEODES058metaG_FD_113539 | JGI IMG/M metagenome (GOLD analysis project Ga0164297, IMG submission 113539) | Dystrophic lake water microbial communities from Trout Bog Lake, Wisconsin, USA - GEODES058 metaG | ecosystem: Environmental > Aquatic > Freshwater > Lake | place: USA: Trout Bog Lake...
ACCAATTAAAAGACGGAATTAACAAAGTTTTGATTGAACGTGAGCATTTTGGTGGAATCGAAAACGTTTTCTTTACCACTATGGTTATGCAGTAGACCGTAGCAGTTGTGAGTAAGTAACCAAGCCAATGTCCAGTTCGCGTAAATTAAGTGACGAGGAAGTCGCCGCCCTGCTCGAGGGCGTTCAAGACGGCATTATTAATGTCGAAAGCGGCGTTGTTCCGGAAAAAGAATATAAAAAATATATTCTAGGGGCCGACGACATTAGTCTGCTCGGCGACTTATATACGCTTCGACTGATCAATGAACGGTTTGGCCGACAAATTCGAAATGTGCTTTTGCCGATGCTCCGTTTTGCACCCCGCGTGGCCACTATGGCACCGCGGGTTATTCGATTTGACGAGCATTTAGCAAGTTTTGATCCCTTCTTGAGCATGACAACCCTGCGCGTTGACGCGTTAAAGGGGTCTATTCTGGTCACTATTCCAGCACGCCTGATCAGCATTCTGGTCAACAGCTTTTTCGGTGGCCGAGGCGACAGTAACGTTACCCGACAAACCGAATTTACGCCTACTGAAGACCGTATTATCCAAATCGTGATTGAAGGGGCAACCGGAACCCTGAACGAGGCTTGGAAAGAGGTTTATCCCGCTCAGTTCGAGTTTATGACGAGTGAAATGAACCCCGCCTTCCTGTCTTTCCTCGAAGGTACCGAACAGGTGGTGGTATGTTCCTTCGCCATCCAACTGCCTTTTGCTAAACAGGCTGTGATTGAAATCGTTTATCCCTTGCAAATGCTCAAGCAGATTGCCCCCCTCTTGCGCAGCAAAGTGCAGCGGGTTGGCGACAACCGCGATGAGAATTGGGCACGCCGCCTCAGAGATGCGGTGATGGATGTTACGCTTGAAATCGCCCCGCGTGTTGCCGAACCAACCGTCGATATGACGCAATTGCTCCGACTGAAGCCAGGTACCATCGTTTCAATCGACGCATTTGCCGACATACCAATCTATATCGATGGACAAGCCATTTATACCGCCAAAATGGGCGAAAAGGACGGCAAAATGGCCGTCTCTATCCTGTAATTTTACCAAGGGCCGAGCAATCAAATGTCTACAGAAAGCGCAATCGAGCAAGGCGAAATTCCACAGGCGTCCGCGCAAAATTTACGCCTTTTGGAAAATATCGAAGTAAAGCTCACGGTGGAAGTGGGCGGTACGCGTATTACCATTCGTGATCTTTTAAAGTTGAACGAAGGCTCCGTTGTCGAACTCGATCGGCTTGCTGGAGAGCATCTCGATATTTTGGTCAATGGCACGCTCTTGGCCAAAGGTGAAATCGTGCTGATCGGGGAAAGCTTAGGCATCAGATTTACGGAAATTATTTCGCCAGAGCAGCGATTGCGGAGTATCTAGTGTCTAATCTAACCTCGATCTTTTCGGCTTTAATCGTACTCGGCGGCCTTGCGGCCGCCGCCGTGTTCCTACGCACCTATCGCGATCGTCTGACCCGTCATTTTGGCCAGGGCCCGATCCAGATAAAAGGATCCGTACATTTGGGCGATGGCTCGAGGCTCGTTCTTGTTGATATCGATGGAACGCGTTTAGCCTGTGGCGTTGGCCGCAATGGTGTTGGCGCGATCGAGATCATCCCCCAAAGAAGCACGGAGATGGTCGAACAATGAAAAAATTTCATTCCTTCGGCTATGGCATTATTGCTTCAGTGGCCTTGGCATTTCTATCATCGCAGCCCTCCATGGCAGCTGATGGATCACTGTTTGATCTTCCGATTTTAAAGTTGGAAAATCTACCAGCCGGCGGACAATCGCTTTCTTTATCGCTGCAAACGCTGATTTTGATGTCAGCGCTCACCATTTTACCCTCGATGCTTTTGGTAACGACCAGCTTTACCCGTATCATCATTACGCTATCGATTTTACGCCAAGCGATGGGCACCCAACAGACCCCCCCCAATCAGGTGCTTGTGGGATTGGCCTTGTTCATGACGCTTTTCGTTATGACGCCAACAATTCGCGAAGTGAATGATGCAGCCTTTGCACCCTATTCGGCTGGCCAAATCTCAATCGAACAAGCAGGTATCCGCACCGGTGGCATCATGAAACAATTCATGATGCGGCAGACACGACAGGCGGATATTTTGATGGTGGCGGAACTGCGCGGCGATAAGGGTTATGAAAGCGCGGCAGACGTTCCATTCCTCGTTGCAGTACCCGCCTTTTTAATCAGCGAATTGCGCACGGCTTTCACCATTGGGTTTTTGCTGTATTTGCCTTTTCTCGTTATCGATATTGTTGTGGCCAGCATTCTAATGTCACTCGGCATGATGATGCTATCGCCGATGATGATTTCTCTGCCGATGAAGCTTCTGATGTTTGTTATTGTTGATGGCTGGTCTCTTACGCTCTCCTCGCTTGTCGAGAGCTTTACGCGGGGAGGATAAACCATGCCCTACGAACAATTCATCGCAATTGGCCGTGAGACCCTTTACAGCACTGTTTTAACGGTTCTTCCCGTCTTGATAGCTGCCCTTTTTGCCGGCCTGCTAATTGGCGTTTTGCAGGCCGCGACATCTATTAATGAAGCGACGCTCGCCTTTGTTCCCAAATTGCTGATCGTCGGAATTGTTTTGGCTCTATCGGCCCCCTTTATGATTTCGACGCTGACGAGCTATTTCCAAACGATTTTTATAGAAGTCAGCAAGGTGAACCGATGATTGTTTTAGACAGTCCGCACCTGCTTGACCAAGTTGTTATATTTATGCTGGTCTCCGTCCGCATCAGTGCGATGTTGATCACGGCACCTATGTTTTCGACATCTTCGGTGACAGTTCCTATCCGCGTTGTAATCGCTTTATCGATAGCCGTTTTGATGCTCGATTCGGTCTCGATTCCTAAAATCGACATCTTATCGCCCCAAGGCATGATGGCCGTGGTTAATGAAGCGATTATAGGAACCTCTATTGGCTTGATGTTTCAATTGGCTTTTGCTGCGATTTCATTGATGGGTGAACAAATCTCGACGGCATCCGGGCTTGGCTTTGCTTCAATGCTCGACCCCTATACGGGTTCGTCATCCCCTGTGATCACGCAATTCATGACGGTGATGATGTTGCTCACCTTCATGACCCTCGAAGGGCCTCATATTTTGCTGCAACAATTGGCCGCCAGTTTTCAGCCAATGCCGATTGGCAGCAGTATTTTTAGGCCCGAAGCCCTGCTCAATCTCATCAAATCGGCCGGTGTGATTTTTTCGGCCGCGCTGCTCATCAGTCTACCCGTTATCCTTGCACTTTTTCTCTTGACGTTGACCATAGGCATGCTGACCCGTGTGGCCCCGCAGCTGAACCTCTTTTCTGTCGGATTTCCAATCACCATTATCGGATCAATTTTATTGATTCTGATTGCCATTCCAAGCCTATCGAACAGTATGGCTAGTTTGCTGGTCGAAATCGCCAAGCAAACCCGCATTGTTCTTTTATCCGGATCGGGAGGGCATTAATGGCCGAAGATGGCGGACAAGAAAGGACAGAAGACCCTACAGGCAAACGGCTTGAACAGGCGCTTGAGGACGGTAATGTCCTTACCTCGAAAGATTTATTGCTGGCCGTGGTGATGTTGGGCGGTGCGCTTCAACTGAGCATTGGCGGCCATTATTATTTCACGACACTTTTAGGCGCTTTCCGGTCGGGTATTGATATCAGCGATACTTTGCAACGCGATGTTCCGCTTTTAAGTGTCGTTGGAACAAGGCTCTATGACATGTTGATCCCGCTAAGCCTGTTTTCCATACCACTCGTTATTTTATTGTTTATAGCCCAAATTGCTTTTGGTGGTTTTCATTTCGTGATTCAAAACATTGGCTTTAAGGCAAGCCGCATGTCGCCAATTAGTGGCCTTTCAAAAATTTTTGGAACGGGTGCTTTAATAGAACTCGGAAAGTCGATTGCAAAAATTGGAATTGTCGGTGCATTCGGCGTTTACTACCTAAACAGCCGCATAACAGAAATTATGGCGATTGGCGCACTCCCGTTTGAAGCAGCGATGACCCAAGCAGGATCTATTGTTGTATCGACGCTTCTAGTACTCGTCTTTGGTGCTGTTCTTATTGCCGCGATCGACGTGCTTATTCAATGGAACAAGCATAAAGCCAGCCTCATGATGACCAAACAAGAGGTCAAAGATGAAGCTAAAGAATCTGACGGTAATCCCGAGATCAAACAAAAGATCCGTCGAATGCAGCGCGAAGCGGCGGATCGCGGCTCGATTGCCAATATCTCGCAGGCTCAAGTTATCATTACAAACCCGACGCATTTTGCGATTGGATTGCGTTATGATTTCGAAAAGGGATCCGCTCCGAAGGTTGTTGTAAAGGGTACCGATCAGGTGGCCAAAACCATCCGTGAATTGGCGGCTGAAAAGAAATTGCCAGTCCTAGAATATCCGCTTCTCGCCCGCGCCCTTTATTTCACATCCGAGATTGGTAGCGAGATCCATGCGGAACTCTATCGCGCGGTAGCAACCGTTTTGAGTTTCGTATTCCATGCCGGTGCTGAAGGTGAAAAGCCCGAAATCGAAGTGCCGGAAGAATTACGCTTCGATGGCAATGGTCGCTCATTAGAGAAAAACAATGTCTAATCTCGCTCGCCAGCACCAACCCGTCTTTAAAACGCCCGCGACGTCCTGCCAAGGATGCCGTCACTTTTCGATCACCCATAATGCCGCACGGCCCTATGGCTGCAAAGCCTTCGGGCTGATGTCACGCCAACATCCTGCGAGAGATATTATGAACAATTCCGGCGAAGCCTGCCGGATGCGTTCGATGTCAACTTACGCGCCATTCGCCCTTCAAGGAGATTTATCATGAGCGCCCCAAAAAAGCCTGCTGCAGCTCCTGCTCCCGCACCGAGCGAACCAGAAGTTCATCATGAGGCAGAAGAGCATCACGAGGCTGAAGCGCCGAAGGCAGATGCATCATTAAGCAGCTTAAAGCCGGTTAAGGTTCAACCATCGATTGATGAATCGATTCAACTTGCATTGGCTTCCGCTGGTACGGCAGCCGATGCATCAAAGGAAATTCAACGCCTTAAGAAGCAGGTAAATGAGCTCGTTGCAGGTAATTCGCGCTCGAACAAAGTGCTGCTTGGAACAGGTGTTATCTTTCTGTTCATGGCTTCGATTGCACTGGGCGTTTCGGTTGCGTTCTATTTCAAGGCGATGAACCGGTTTGACTCGATTACCAATGTTAACCGTGACGCATTGATGGCGTTTGCAGAGGAGGTTAACGCCTTTACCGAAGCCGCGACACGCGTTGAACAAGCTGCAAATGCGACCGAAAAGCGTCTCGCTGCTTTATCCGAACAGCAGGAAGAAATTAAGGTAGCGCTACAAGGCGATCTAACGAACCAAAAGGCTATTGAAGCCAAACTTGCCGAGAATGGCGAGATCATTAATCAGATGCCGCCTGCTACCCGCAAGATTGTGGATGATTTGCTGGCTTCAAACAAATTAATCGTTGGACAGGTGGCGGACGCCATGCGCGAGCAAATTAAGGCGATGGAAGCGGATAATCCAAAAATGGATATTGCAAAGCAAATCGAAGACATTACCAAAAATCAGCAAGCGGCCGTTGCACGGGCTGCAGCTGTTGAGGCTCAAAAGAAAGCCACAGTGAGAAAGCCCACAGCGACAACCGACACGATGATCAAATATCCATAAGGCTGAGCATGCGTATGGAGACCTTCGATGGCAGTTAAGACAGAAGTATTTTCAGGCATGGCAGCCCGGGTGAAAGATATTCAAAAGGGAATGCCCGCCGAGCGAATGGGCCTCATCCCGGGTGACGTCATCTTGAAACTTGGTAAGCATGAGCCGATTGAAGCCGTCGAAATGCCGAGTGTTTTAGAGGATCTTTCGATCTCGCATGAATGGATCGTTATCCAGCGCGACACGATTATCTTTCGCGTTTCGCCTGCGGGTGGTGCTTTAGGTGCAATTTTAGAAGCCTATCCCCTTCCCGAGGAAATTACGCTCGAGACAGAGGGGCCTTGGATGCAATACCATGCCTGCATTCGACCCAATGATGCTTTGCTATTAATTCCCGACAGCATCTCGCCAATATGGTGGGCTGTTCCAGTGATTGCGTATGGCTATTTTCGCCTTTGGCAAATGATGGCGGCAACCTTGTTTTTATACGGCATTGGATATGTCACAAGTCCCTTGGCCTTTGGCGTCGTTTATGCTTCGAGCGCAATGATATTGATTACGGGCGGCCCCTATCTCTTAAGAGATACGGCGTTTAAGGATGGGTTTCATCCCCGCGGACGAATTGCCATCGGTCGGCCCGGTGATGTCGCTAAGCTTGAAATGGTGACAGGCGCGATGCTTCGGCTCAATACGAAGTCAAAATAATAAAAAATTTAAGAGATATTATCGGCGCCCGCCATGCAGGGAAATAATCGATTCGACTGCATGAACCGGCAATCCGGTTTTGGCGACGATGAGATCGCTTGAAACACCCTCGCGCGCCAAGCGGATAGCCGCATCAACCGACTCAGGATTTTCGCGCGTTGTCTGGCCAGCACCGCGAAATACGATTTCCAGCGATTTGATTTCGGCCTGAACCTTGCGGATGGTCTCGGTGAAGGCCCCCTCTAAGGCGATACTGGAACGCACAACCGACGAGTCGATCGTCGCCATCCGATCCGAAAGCTCATCCAGTTTGGATTGGACCGATGCATGCCGAAGCGCGTTTTTACGATAAACGTAATAAATCGCAGCCGCTGCCGGCAAGCCGGAAAAGACCAGAGAAATGGCACATACGATAAGGAAGTCTGCTACGCTCATTGACAATAACTAACACGACCCGGTTTATTTTTCAGCTTTCGCCGAACACTAACAGTATCCTTAGCAGCCATTCGATCAGCAAGCAATTTTTCAAGACGGATGGTTGTCTCCAAAACGTGTTCGGCACGGGAACGCTCGTCATCGGAACCCGGTGCGCAAGCGGTGATTCCTGAAAGAACGGCGTGAAGATCAAAGGTCAGCGTTTCGATCAACGAACGGTCTTTCTCCAATATGGAGGATTCCATCGCAGCCAAAATATCGGCTGTTCGACCAATCGTATCGATAAGGGCAATCTCAGACATTAGAAATTCATTCTCCAAATACGTAATTTAGCGCACCAAAACCAAGCCGGCATGGGCCACTCGACCCGTTATCACAATGCCGCTTTTGATATTCCGAACGGCCAAAATATCGCCTTCATATCCATCTTCTTCTGCACGACCCGGCGTTTCAATCGAAAAACCATCGCCTTCTGCTGAAAGGGTAATGGTTTCACCCTTCATAATCGTCGGAGCGCGAGCGACATTTCGCGTTGTTAAAGCAATGCCGGGCGAGACAGCAGAAGTTATTCGTAAGCCGATCACTTCTTCGAGACTTTTAAGCGCTGCGCCACCCGGTGGCACATCGCTCAGGCGTTCTTCAACCATGGATGCGTTTAAAATCGTTCCACTGGGCAAGGATACTCTGGGCACAACAATATGCCACTGCTGAACAGGACCATTGGTCAGAGCTTTGGTGTTTGAGGGTGCAATGAGGGGAATGTTTCCGTCAACATCCACGCGAATATTGAAGGTCCACGCCTGTGGGCTGCTGCAATGGACAACAAGGCTCGTACTGTAAGCGCTACGAGGTGCAATATCGGGCGTTGTTGCGCAGGCAGGAACTTGCATTCGATCATCTAAGGGTCCTATGGCGACTTTCGCATCAAGCGGCTTGCCTGCCGATGCCATATAGGTACGAACAGCACCGCGGATGTCTTCGGCTCCCCAAAATCCCTCGGCAGCAAAGCTTGAATGAGCTTCAACCGAAAGGAAGGTGCCTAATACGCCAAGAAGGATCCGGTGTTTCATCCTATAGGCCTTCATTGCAGGAGAACCGCTACGGAATTAGGATGCACAGCTGGGCTGGCCTTCATCAAACGGGCGACAGATTGTGAAGCGCCTGCTGATTCAACGCGTATTATTTGCCATGAATTGCGGTCCTGCGAAGGCAATTCAACCAAGAAAAAATCACCCGGCTTCACACCGTTAGAGCTACCCGCTGACAGCGTTGCACGATTGCCGCTTACCGATGTGACGACCGCTCTTAACGATTGGCAGCCCACATGGTCGGCAATACGCTCCGCAACAGATTGCCAAAGACCTGTGAGATCGTTTGGATGTTCTTGTGGCAAATTAATTTCAGTGCCCCAAATATGTTTATCGAGCGCCATCGTCGCATGCTCAGTTATCGTCTCTTTCACCGCACCCGATACATTATCGATGAGCTGGAAATCCGCCGTCACATCAATAACGGCCTCGCCTATCAATTCATTATCAACGCGTGTACGCTCAAGAGTGAGCGAACCGGAAAGCGTGTAGGCACCGGGGCTTTTGCTATGTCCCGCTAGAGCTTCTAGATATTTGGTGTTTTGTGCGACAGTTGATGACGTGTAGGCAACAGGATTAAAACGACGATCATCGATCACGTGCAGCGTGGCTTGATCCTTCAGTTCAGAAATCAAACCTTCAATACCTTCTCGTGCTTGACGTTCAACCGCACCACCAAGGCCAGGGGCAACACGAATACCTATGCCACCAATCGCAATATCGGCCTTCTTAACCGAGCCGCATTCGCTGTCGTCGGTTTCGGCAAGCGCATCAATGGTAACGACGTAATGGTCGCCCTCACGATGTTCCTCGACAACTTCATAACCTTTCAACAGACCCGACACCGCAATGCCGCTCTCCTCATGGATGGTACCTGCATTCGACAGAAAGGACGAACCGCGGACGACCATGCGAACCTGCCCTGCAGCATCATAAAGGGCTTCGGCGAGAGCCGATTTCCGAGCACCTGCAACATCCTTACCCGCAATGGCTGCTCGACCAACGGCATGAATGAGGCGTGTTCCTGCATCTGCCGAAACCGACATTCCCAGGATCAATGCGAGGGTTGAGAGGATGAGGCTTGGGCGCATGATGAAGCTTACTTAGGAGCGGGCGCGCGATTGGCCGCCATGGTTGCGGCATCAGCGGCGTCAATTTCCAAAATGGTTTCGTAGATATCGGTTTTGATTGGACCGATGCTGACAGTGCGCGCGCTGCGGACAAGGCCCGCGACCGTGCCGCGAAGGGTGTCCGCCTGCATGACCGTTTCAGACAGAGAGGAATAGGAATTGATATCAATGCCGTAAATTTTTTCCGCCAATTCCCGCATGGCGGCGAGTCGGGACGCTCGAATGGCCATTAACTGCTTTTGAACGCGCGTCTTGCCCGGCTGGATCGAGATGGCCGCATAGCCGACGCCTCGAATAGCGCCAGACGAAATAGCCGCAACATTCGGGCTCTCCATGGCCGGAGCACAGGCAGACAGCAGCGATCCGACAAGGGAAAAGGAGGCCAACAAGGCAAAATCACGAATTTTCAAAGTACAGGCCCTTTCCAAGACACATCGCATCGCCATCATCGATGCTCGCTACATATCGGCTCGACCCTGTTTAGCAATTTTGGTGCCAGCCCATTTTCCAAGCTTTCATAAGGACTTTGGCACATCCCTTGCTTCTCAGATTGCGCGACCGAAGACCACTTACGAAATCGAGGGGAATTTGGCCCTTCCGCCGAGAAATCGACGGAATTCTGACATGAAGGGTAATTGAAGTGACTGAAGTGCTGTCGATAAACCAACAGAATAGCGTAGGCCGCCTGACCAAGGCGCTTATGCTGCCGTTGGCATTGGTCGCCTTCATTGTCATGATGGTTATTCCGATCCCGCCTTTCATGCTGGATCTGTTTTTCACGGCTAATATCGTTATTTCGCTTTCGATCCTGATGGTCAGCGTGAATATGTATCGGCCGCTCGACTTCTCCTCGTTTCCGACCATTCTTCTCTTCGCAACGATCCTTCGTCTGACCCTTAACGTGGCCTCGGCGCGCGTGGTGTTGGTGCATGGGCACGAAGGAACGATGGCTGCCGGCCAAATCATTGAAGCCTTTGGCGAATTTGTGATCGGCGGCAATTTTGTGGTCGGTATTCTCGTCTTCATTATTTTGATGGTCATTAACCTGGTCGTGATCGTGAAAGGTACCGGCCGCGTCTCAGAAGTGAGCGCCCGCTTTACCCTTGATGCTATGCCTGGCAA
>Ga0164297_10006040_pt1 | contig 10200 bp, 8 predicted proteins | sample GEODES058metaG_FD_113539 | JGI IMG/M metagenome (GOLD analysis project Ga0164297, IMG submission 113539) | Dystrophic lake water microbial communities from Trout Bog Lake, Wisconsin, USA - GEODES058 metaG | ecosystem: Environmental > Aquatic > Freshwater > Lake | place: USA: Trout Bog Lake...
CAATGGCCTCAACTACTTTGCCAATCGTGCCTACTTTACCAAATTGGCCCACACATTCGGTTCGTATATTGGTCGGATTTCCAGCAGGCTCAACTCCAGACATGATTGCACGCGCTATTAGTGAGCCTTTGGCGAAAGAGCTGGGACAACCAGTTATTGTTGAAAATCATGTCGGTGTTGCAGGGAACTTGGCCGCTCAAATGCTCTCAAAAGCAACGGACGACCATACCCTTGGCATTTTGATCAACGGTAATTTAACCACCGCCAAGCTCTTATATCCGTCCCTTGGTTTTGATCCATTGTCAGACTTTACACCCATCTCCCTCATTGCCAGTAGTCCCTTGATATTGGTGGCACCTAATCAGCTCCCCTCTGGGCGAGCTTTCTTTCAAGCCGCTAGGGAAGCCTCAACGCACTGGAATTACGGATCTGTGGGCACGGGATCAATTGCTCACTTAGGGATGGAGGCTCTAAAAGCGCTACTTCCAGGAACAGAGCCAGTTCATGTTCCCTATGCTGGGAATCCCGCCGTGCTCGGTGCAGTGATGGCAGGGGAAATACAAATGGCATTGGTCCCCATAGGAGTGGCAATGCCGTTGGTGAATAGCGGTAAGATTCAAGCTATAGGTATAAGTGGCAGTAAAAGTACTCTGGCACCTAATATACCCAGCTTATCAAGTCTAGGCATAAAAGGATACGCATCTGACATGCAGGTTTGGGACGCGCTTGTTGGCCCCAAGACCTTAAGCCCTCAGGCACTTATCAGACTCTCTAAGGCGGTGTCCCTGCTGAATCAGAACCCAGAGCTCAGAAATCAATTGTTTAACCAGGGCTGGCAACTGAGATCAACCGACGGCGAAGGTCTAAAAAATGTGAGTGTCCCTGAGTATGAATTGATGAAAAAACTAATCAAACAACTCAACCTTAAGATAGATCCCTAAGAGACAAGAAAACGGTTGTCCCCCAAAAAAATCTACTAAGCTCAATCAGAACATGATTTCTTTGATCTTCTCTAAACGACTCAAAGGTTCGGTTTCCAATAAAAGTTCCAACTTCTCTGCGCGCTCCAAATTCAGCAACTCAGCCCATCTGTTTGCAACCCAACCACACTCATCGAGTCTAAAAGGTTGGGAGAAGGGGAATTCATGGAGCTTTAGTCCCTGCTCTTGATTATGAGCGATAAATTTTCCAAGCATATCCGCAGTTTTTTGAAGCTCAGTCGGGATAGATACCTCCTCATCAGGCTTGATTAACGCAGCATCAACGCGCTCTACACCGGCGACTGCGGGATGCCTTTTCGTAATATTAAATCTTTGCATCCCCAGTCCTCTGATCCGAAAAAGTGCGGGTTGCAATTCCTCAAAATGGATAATTTTTGCCAACGTCCCTCCAGATGCGATAGAGGTACTTTGCTCAGGCAAACTGACCTCAAAACCTTGGAGTAATGTGACCACTCCAAATGGCTCACCGCTCAAGTGATGGCGTTTGATCATACTCAAGTATCTAGGCTCAAATATATTGAGTGAGATAATTCCCTCAGGAAAGAGAGTCATCCCCAAAGGGAATAGTTCTAAATTTTCGATGCTTGAGTTCAAAATTAATTTTCTATTTACGGTTACTAAGAGGAGTAGAGTATCAATCGGAATGTTTAATGTTTTAGATTTCTCAAATTTTAATTAAACTCTGATACTGTAAAAATGTCCTATGAATGAGAAATCTCAAAGTTATTCACCAAATACTCAAACCTATGTTGAGCCCTGGGTGATTGAGCTTGCAAATGCTTGCAAAGATGAGCTTTTTCAAAATGATACGCTAAAAAACGATTCTCCATATTTATTTGTCCCTTCAAACGGGCCGGACACATCCTCACAACATTCACTTTCCTCATACACACCAGATTCAGCACATACAGAGTTACTCAAGTGGGTTGTTAAATGTGTTAGCGAGCGGACTGTCCAAAACCCCGAACAATTTACAAGCGTAGATTGCATACTCTACAAATTGCTTGGTGCCTTTCTTCAATTATCACACCCTCACCTTGCCCAAATTTGCGGCAACTTAATCGTGCACCTAGATGAGAAAAGGGAGGTACTGAGCAGCGAAATACTTTCTAACGAAAAACTTTCCAACGAAATACCTTCCATCGATGCACTTCTTTTGTTGGCAAACTACTTTGAGGACAAGGGTATGTATCTCAGAGCGGTACAAAATTTTCAAAAAATAAAAAAAATCGATGAATCCCGGGGTAAATCTACAAGTAGATCTAAGGGTAAATATCACAGCGAATCATACAACCGGATTGGACTTATTTTTATGAAGCTAGATCAGCACGATCAAGCTTTGATGAATTTTCAATTGGCTCTGAAATCAGATCCTTATCTCACTCAAGCCATTCTAAATATGGGAGTTGCTTACCAACACCTAGGTAAATTAGATCAGGCAACAGAGTGCTTTGAGCGGGTCCTTAAAGACGAGCCAGGCAATGCGTTTGCCCATTACAACCTTGGAGTCTCGCGTTTCTCCAGTGGCATGGTGGACAAAGCCGAAGATGCCTTAGAGCGCGCTCTTGAGCTCAATCCGAGTTGGGCTGATGCGCTCTATAACCTTGGGGTCATAAAGAGTGAGTTGAAGGACTACCCTGCTGCGCTTAACTTATACAAAAGAGTTACGGATTGCGACCCAACCCACCTTCTGGCTCATTACAACAGCGGAGTATGTTATTTTGAGCTTCTAAGGTACGCACAAGCGATTAAAAGTTACTCAGCAGCTTTGCAATGTGATCCACAACATGTGCGAACACATTGGAACATTGCGCATTGCTATTTAATTACGGGTGATCTGGCAAACGGCTTCAAACATTATGAATGGAGGTGGAGACACAATCAATTAGAAAACAAACAAAAGCAAAGAACGTTTGAGCAACCCCTTTGGATTGGACAGTCCATACCTCCCCCCGCTGTGCTTTTGATTCATGCAGAGCAAGGGTTTGGCGACACACTTCAATTCATACGTTATGTAGAAGGTTTGGTCAACAAAGGCTTAAAAATAATTGTTGAAGTGCAGCCTGCACTTAAGTCCCTGATCAAATCATCTTTGCCAGAGATCGGTATTTTTGCAAGGGGTGAACAACTTCCACATTTCGATTTTCACTCTCCCCTGATGAGCCTCCCCCTTGCTTTGGGTCTCACTTCAATAGCGCAAGTAACCTCTCCAAGCGCTGGTGTACCAATACCTTACTTAAGAGTAGATCAAAATCTAAGTATCTACTGGGGACAAAGGCTTGATGCATTGTTGAAAACCAAGCGCAAAAGAATTGGACTTATCTGGTCCAGTGGCTACAGGCCTGATCAAGTAGACACTTGGGAGCGCAACAAAGAACGCAACATTGATTTGAAATTATTTAAAGCTCTGAGCGAACTACCAGTAGATGTTGTAAGTCTTCAAATTGGTGAAATTCCTCGTAAAGAGTGGGAGAGCTTGCCTAAAGAGGATCAATTTTTGATGTTGGATTTAAGCCAAGAAATTAAAGACTTCTCGGATACAGCTGCAATTGCTCAACACTTAGATTTGATCATCTCAGTAGACACCTCAACGGCTCACCTGTGTGCAGGATTAGGCCTAAACACTTGGATCTTGATCAAAGCGAATGCTTGTTGGCGGTGGTTCTTAGACACAGATACATCCCCTTGGTACCCAAGTGCAAAAGTTTTTAGACAAAAGAATCAAGGTGACTGGCAGGAGGTGACCCAAAGGGTCATCCACCTGCTCGGGGAAGAATTAAATCAATATTAAGTCTTAGAAGTATTAGATGTATCAGATGTATCAGAAATATTAGGAGGATTAGGAGGATTAGGAGTATCAGGAGTGTTAGGAAAGTTTTCCAGCGTACTTCTCTAGCTCAGCCCATGCTTCGTCACCAAATTTTTTATGCCACTCTGCATAAAATCCAGATGCGCGAAGTTTCGTCCTGAATGCATCGGTTTGGACATCATTGAATACCATTCCTTTGGATTTCAAATCAGCCTGCAAACTGTCGTTGAGCTTTCGGACATCGGCACGTTGAAGCAGGGCAAATTCTGCAACTAATTTGGTCATCAATGTTTGCAAATCTGGTGAGAAGCGTTCAAATAGTTTCTTATTGCCCATAAACCAATAACCATCCCACATGTGTCCAGTCATTGAGCAGTACTTTTGTACCTCATTTAATTTTGCTGTAGAGACAATAGCCAAGGGGTTCTCTTGGCCTTCAACCACTTTGGTTTGAAGAGCTGAATAAACTTCAGCAAAATTGAGTGGCGTAGGTGAGGCATCTAAGGCCTTAAACATAGATACCCACATCGGACCAGGTGGTGTACGAAGTTTCAAACCTTTTAAATCATCGGGTGAGTTGATGGGGCGCACACTATTGGTTATGTGACGGTAGCCGTTGTCCCAAATTTTATCAAAGGCGAATATAGTTCCTGTTGCAGCGATTTGTTGCCTAACGTGGCCACCTAAATCGCCGTCCATCGCGGCCCATACCTGGTTGTAATCTTTAAATGCGAACCCAACGCCGTTGATCTGAGCCGCAGGCACCAAGGTACCTAGGATGAGGGGCGAAAGCGTCATAAAGTCGAGCGCACCAGATCTAAGCTGTGAGAGCATGTCGGTATCGTTGCCCAATTGGTTAAAAGGAAAGACCTGAAGATCGATCCGACCTTTGGATTCGACCTTCAGTTTGTTGGCCAAATCAACAGCTCGCAAGTTAAGGGGGTGAGTTGCGGGTAAGTTACTGCCAAATTTGACTGTAAATTCGGCTTTTTGTGCGTTTGAGGAAGTGATCACCCAAGGTGCGGCTAACGCTGTTCCTGCTTTTATTAAATTACGTCTTGATAATTTCATTTTTTTCATAACTCCAATTTTTATATTAATCTGAATCTAGCAGGCAAAAATTTTCGACCAGGCTAAATTTTTAAATTCAAATTTTCATTTAAATTCAAAATCATTTCATCTTTTCTTCAACCCAAATATTTTGTAGCCAAATTTACTTGGTTCAATCTATTTAATCACCCTAAACCACAGGGTTTTTACTAAAAATCAACCATTTTCTTTGGCTTTTAAAGAAAGTATCGAGAATTCAATTCCTTTGGGTTGTTTTATGCCCTAAATTGAACGTTTGCCAAATCAAACACAAACATTCAAAGATCTGAAATATTTCAAGCCTAAACTCTCGCCATACTTTCTTCATAGGAGCACCTTAATGATTTCAAGTACTGGCACATTGAAGGCAATGCATCTAATCGAAAGACTTGAGGGTGAAGGTCACTTGGTGGATGTTTACTCCAAGAAATGGATGGAAGAAAATAATTACATCAACTTCAATCATGAAGACCATCAATGGTTGATGCAGAAATACGGACCCCAATTTGACTCTCATCTCCTCTTGGTTTATTTGGTTGACCAAGATTACGAGACATTCCAAGACTTTGTTGATGTGTACCCGATCCTTAAAAGAGCGTTGATCGATAACGTTTATCAGCCCACATTTTTATTTATCAACTTAGAGACAAAGCAGATCTTGTGTGCGGGCCTGGGTAGGCGTAGCAGTTTATTTGTCTTTGATGCCAAGACGAATAAATCATTACTGATGGGTGAAAAATTTTACGAGGACTATCTTCGCCAATTCACGGCGCTGGACTATCAAAATATAGTTCTAGATATGCTTGACGCGTTAGAGCAAATTGGACAATCATACGTTGAGCTTGACAAATTACCTGGCTCGCTAGATGAGGTAGAGCAGATTTTGGCAAATGCTGAATTAGCACGCGAAGTCTACTCACTCAAAAACGATACTCTTGAATACTCACTAGGTGAGTTAGAAAAATTCGAGTCACGATACAAAGAGATTCTTGATCAACAGTCCCAGTGGATAGAGGTGATTCAAAGGTATTTCCCTCAATTTAAATCACACCATGAAAATATGTTGAGTTTGCTGACCGATTGAATACTTGTGCTGCATTTAAAAGATTTAGCGGCAACTCAAGTATTCAGGCCAAGTTCAAGTTCTGGTTTTCAAAATTGAGGCAAAGTACTCAGTGACCTCTTTACGCGCATCAAGCGGTAGGATTTGTCCAACGTATTGATCTGGGCGAACGATGACCATACACCCACGGCTGCGGTCAACCCCTCGCGCATCAAAGATGTCCTCTACACCGGCTTTTAGGTCAGCGCAAAAAACCTTCTCATAATCACACAACTTATAAACTCCAACGTGTGGGCGCAGCAGAGTCGGCATACTTGAATATTCTAGGGAGCGAAAATCGGACTGAAAAACAGCGCGCACATCAATCACTGCATCCACATCCTCTGTTTGAGCGGTGTGACGACGTAGGGGGGAGGTGGTGTCTTGCTCAAGCCACTCACAAAGCGAGGCTACAACACCCCCACCGCCTACTATATGAGAGTCGGCATCACTAGGGGCAAAGATGAAGAGTCTAAACCGCGCATCTGCATCTATGCAATGCCCTAGATGCATTGGCCTTGCATCGGCCAAGCGCACAACGGGTGCTGAATGAAAGCGCTTACCTATCTCAAAACCTGGTGCTAGGTGTTGATACTTTGGCTCTCCTGTTAAAACGCATGAGAGTTTACTGGGCTCGTATTGGATGGTGAGTCCACAGGTAAAAGGTAGGTTGTTAACAAACTCTTGAGCTACTTTGGGCAACCCCTGAGTCTGCTGACTATCGGCTTTGGCGCCTACTACTCGCGCCCACTTGTGATCAAACTCAACCAGGCCCTTGGCTGCAGCTCTTCGCTCCTCAGAGTAAGTGTGCAATAAGGCAGGATCTGCGCGCCCAGTTAGAACGTTGACTAGTTTCCAACCCAGGTTAAACGCGTCTCCCATGGATACGTTCATCCCTTGCCCTGCCTTTGGGCTGTGTGTATGACAGGCATCCCCTGCCAACATAACACGAGGGGTGCGAGTTGCGATTTGATTTGCAGGTACATCATCAAACTTATCTGTGAGTCTGTGCCCAATTTCATAGATTGACCACCAAACCACTTCACGAGCTTCAAGTTTGAAGGGATGAAATATTCTTTGTGCTTTGGCGATGATGTCCTGAGCACCCATCCCGCGCTCGGATACGCGCTCGTTTTCTCCAAGCGCATCAAGCTCTACGTACAAACGAACAAGATGCCCCCCCTCTCTTGGTAGCACCATTAATATTCCTTCATCTTTTGAGCGGACAAAGGACTTCATTCGCCAGTCTGGGAAGTCAGTCACTGCAAGTACATCCATTACACCCCAGGCCTGATGTGCTGCGTCCCCGTGCAACGCACCACCAATAGCGCCCCTAACATTTGATCGTGCACCGTCACACCCTATCACATAGTTTGCTCGGATTTGAGTGAACTGCCCCTGCTTATCAGGATGAGTGTGCTCTAGCTTGACCGTAACGGGGTATTCAGTTGCACTGGGATCGACTGTTAAGTCAATCACTTTCAAACCGTAGTCTGGCTCCAACCGAGTGGGAGAGTGGCTCATGACGTTTAAGAACATGTCATGAACACGAGCTTGATTGATGAGCACATGTGGCATCTCGGAGATTCCATCGGGCACGTCTTGCACACGGGCAAGTCTTGTGAGATCTTTGTCAGCGCCGGGCCCCCAAAACGTGGTCTCGTTAATCCAAACTGACTCACGCATCACTTTCTCAGCAAAACCAAAGGCTTGGAACATCTCCATAGAGCGCACACTAATCCCGTCTGCTTGCCCTTTCTCCATTGGCCCGGTTTTAGGTTCAACCAGCATAGTACGGATTTGCGGTACTTTTGAGAGTTGCGCAGCTAAGCATAGTCCAGCGGGCCCAGATCCAGCAATCAGCACATCTATGGTCTGGGGGATAGGATCGCCTGGACTTCTTGCGCCGGGAGCTTTTGGAAATAGATCAGGATCCCCTGGCTTAAACCCATTCAGATGAAATTGCATGTTCAGTCCTGTTAGTAAGTTATAGATGATACTTTTGAATCGATCGACAACGAGGGAAGAATGAGAATTACATTAAAAATGATCAACTCTGGGATTTTCTAGCAAACAATCCCCCTACAAGCCCCAGAAGCCCCAGAAGCCCCAGAAGCCCAGAATACGGTGAGCGCCCGCATTATTAAGAAAATATATCAATCCTGTAGATACAATAAATTAGACTTATGTCGACTAAACCGTCAAAATCAGGACTTCTAGGAAATTAGCTGGAGGAAATTTAAATGAATTTTAAATTCTTAAGAAAATCACAACCTATCATGCAAATCATAGGATTGGGAATAGATGTTGCAGGTTTGGCCATTGGCGCAAGCAAATTCCTACAAACTCACACAATTTTTTAATCAGAAAGGAAAAAAATGACTCACAAACTAGAGAAAGTTATGTACACAGCGCACACTCATACAACGGGTGGTAGAGACGGTAAAGCAGTAAGCGATGATGGTTTGCTGGACCTAAGTTTATCAGTACCAAAGGCTATGGGCGGGGCAGGTACAGCGACTAACCCAGAGCAACTATTTGCAGCAGGATACTCTGCCTGCTTCATGGGAGCGATGAAACACGTTGCAGGACTGAAGAAAGTTAGTGTGCCAACAGACGCGAGTATCGATGCGAGTGTTGATATTGGTCCGATAACCCAGGGGTTTGGTATCGCTGTTAAATTAGAAATTGCACTACCTGGTATGGACAAAGCAGTCGCTAAGGATTTGGTAGATAGCGCTCACCAAGTATGTCCATATTCAAATGCAACACGCGGTAATGTTGACGTTGAAATCACGCTTGTTTAATTAATCTAAAATTTGGAATCCAATATGAGCACAAAAATATCAAAACACAAAATTGACATTGGAATCAGTGACAAGGACCGCAAAGCTATTGCTGCAGGGTTATCCAAACTATTAGCAGACAGTTATTCACTGTATTTAATGACTCATAATTTTCATTGGAACGTAACTGGTCCTCACTTTAATACACTGCACACCATGTTCATGGCCCAATACACTGAACAATGGGGTGCTCTGGATTTAATTGCTGAACGAATTCGAGCACTCGGAGAATACGCACCAGGGACATACACTGAATTAACAAAACTGACATCGATTCAAGAGGTGCATGGCACGCCCAAGGCTATGGACATGGTTAGACACTTAGTGAAGGCCCAGGAAGCTACTGCTAAAACGGCTCGCAAAATGTTTGCATTGCTAGATAAAGCAAATGATCAACCCACTGCTGACCTGTTAACACAGCGTCTTGATGTGCATGAAAAAACCGCTTGGATGTTAAGAAGCCTACTAGAGGCTTAACGCTTTTGGCCATTAAAATTAAATAACTATGCTACTGAACTAATTACTTGCAAGGCTAATTAGTTCAGTTCTTTTGAGTTTTTTGCAATCTCTACTTTCATATCATCTGAGATGGGGACATTGTTTTTAACGGCTAATACCTCAGCCATTATGCTCACCGCAATTTCTGCTGGTGTCTTGCTACCGATATAAAGCCCAATAGGGCCTTTTAGTTTATTGATCTCTTGCTCTTTCATATCAAAATGCTCAACCAATCTATTTTTACGAGCATGGTTGTTTCTCCTTGACCCAATCGCTCCCACATAAAATGCGTTAGTCTTTAAGGCCTCTAAAAGAGCCATATCGTCAATTTTCGGATCGTGACTTAGCGCAATTACGCAGCTTCTCTTGTCGGCCTTAAATTTCAGTACGACATCATCTGGCATTTCTCTAATCAGTGATACTCCAGGTACTGACCAAGCACCGACGTACTCCTCTCTGGGATCGCAAACTGAGACAGCAAATCCATTGAATTTAGCCATCGTTGCAAGGTACTCAGCTAATTGGCCCGCCCCAATCAACAACATTCTGTACTCAGGACCAAATGTATTGATTAGGAAAGAGCCTTCAATTGCGAGCTCAGAAGGCTCATTACAGGGTATCAACTCCTCAGCACCAGTTTGAAGATTGACACGTCTTTGGACCAGTTGTCCCGACTCGAGTGAAGTGATTAAATTATTTAAAGATTTTGCATCAGGATCAAACTCTAGAAGTAACTCAAGTGTTCCACCACAGGGGAGTCCGAATCGGTGTGCTTCATCTGCACTGATACCGTATTTGATAAGCTCAGGAGGCCCGCTAGGAATCACTTGATCATTTGTTAAGGAGCCTTCTTGA